>Ga0164318_10007137_pt1 | contig 10834 bp, 8 predicted proteins | sample GuaBasSedimGuay9_FD_113734 | JGI IMG/M metagenome (GOLD analysis project Ga0164318, IMG submission 113734) | Subseafloor sediment microbial communities from Guaymas Basin, Gulf of California, Mexico - Guay9, Core 4571-4, 0-3 cm | ecosystem: Environmental > Aquatic > Marine > Hydrothermal vents >...
GAGGCCGGCCGCGAGCTTTTGGGAGGGTTTTCCCCAAGCTGCTGGCTTAACTTGATGCCCATGGGGCGACCGGCCGGTCGCCCCTACAGGGTGCAAACTCGCCCCAAAAGTGAAATACACCCAGGTACTAAGTAAAGTTGACTTGTTGTGGATTCTGAGGTATAATTTGACATATCGTGAGGGTAGATACAGCATCCAACGACGTCGCAGCATTTTGCCGCCTAGGGCGGAAATCGTGAAGGAGGCCTGTGATGAGGATCGGTACACCTAAAACCTTTGCCTTACTCGTGATCGCGGTCATCCTGATGATGGCTGGCGCCGGCGGATGCACGCGGGCGAAATCTGGCGGTGTGGTTCCCAGTTCGGTGGAGGGCACTCCGCAAGCCACGCCAGTAGCTGTGGGCACAGGAGCTACCGTCGTCTCCGCCGAGGGTACCCCATCGCCGGCAGAGATGCCGACCGAAATCTGGCTGACAGCACAGGCCAACACCACACCAACCACCCCTGCAGCCACCACCACCCCCAAGGCCGCAGCTACAAACACACCCGTGCCAGCGACGCCCACCCCAGGCGCGTCTCCGGGGCAAACCACCACCTACGTCGTGCAATGGGGCGACACCCTGTACTCCATCGCCAGCCGTTGCGGCACGACAGTGGAGGCCATCGTGCAGATGAACAGCATCGCCGACCCAAATTCCATCCGTGTGGGGCAACAACTTACTCTCTCCTGCGCGGGGGCTCCCGCTACCACAGTCGAACATATCGTCAAGCCGGGTGAAAACCTGTTCCGCATCGCCCTGATGTACAACACCACGGTGGAGGCCATCGCCGCCGCTAACGGCATCGTCAACCCCTCCTACATCTGGGTGGGACAGCGGCTGCTCATCCCGCAGGGGGCGGGGACATCCCCGACTGGCACCGGACGCTATCACGTTGTACAGCCGGGCGAGACCCTTTACAGCATTGCGCTCCGGTACGGGACCACCACGGCAGCCATTGCTGTAGCCAATGATCTCTCCAATCCCAACCTGATCTATCCGGGCCAGACGCTGCTCATCCCACAATAGACCAAGTAGCTGGCGCGCACATCAACCGCGCCACAGCAGCAAACGTCCGCAGCGAAGCGGGTATCTCTATCCGCTGCCCCTCTACTACCTCAGGCCCGTGTTACCTGTTCCGTAGGCCATGAGCATGGCCTACTTTGTATCGGGCCGCCTATTAGGGAGCCAACCTGCCGCGATTTGACTTTTTCTCCGACTCACTCTAAAATTAAGACACTGTCTGCCACTTTTGAACCTTTAGCCTATCCTGTGAGTATTATTACAGCGGGGGGAGTGCTGTGGAATCATCTTGGGCAACAGCTAAGTCCATCAACGAGGATAGACTATTGATTGCCCGCACCCGTCAGGGAGACTACGCTGCTTTTGAGGCCTTGTACAACAAGTACAAGGGGCAGGTTTATCGCACAGCATTAGCCATCGTCCGGGATCAGGGAGCTGCCGAAGACATCTTGCAGGATTGTTTTATCAAAGTCTATACCCACATTGATCGCATTGATAGCTCTCTACCCCTCATCCCCTGGCTGTATCGAGTCACCGTCAATCTCAGTTATAACTGGGTGACTCGCCGCAAAAGATGGCTTACTCCCCTGGAAAACGTGATTGATCGCCTCACCACTGCTCCCCGTACCTCGCCGGAGCAGGCTGTGGAGGAAGATGAGTTACAGCGTGCGGTACAAGAGGCGATTTACTCCCTCAATTTCGAGCAGCGAGTCGTTTTAATCCTTTTCTACCTGAGCAATTTTAGCATCCGGGAGATTGCATACATCCTCGACGTGCCGGAGGGTACGGTCAAATCCCGACTGCATTACGGGCGGGCGAATCTCAGGCAGAAACTACTGGGCGACCGGAGACTATCCATCGGAGTGGCGTATGAGTGGTCGTAGACCAATGCCGGACGTATACCGTGAGGACGAACTCGACAGACTGATCCGCTGGGCCCTCTACAGCCTAGTGATCAACGCGCGACCATCACCAGCAGCCTGGCACAATGTTCGACGCCAATTGCCCCTCTCCTCGCCCGGAGCAGCCATTCGGGAAAAACGAGACCCTTCGGGTTGGCAGCGTTCGGCCCGTGGAGTGTGGAGCTGGACGGCCAGTGCCCTGACCTACGTTTTCGACCAAGAGTGGGATGAGAGATTTACGAAGCAACGAAATGCCCGGCGCTGGCGCGATTACCTGGCCCTGGCTATGCTCTCCTCGATCACGATGATGGCGATGTGTTAGTCTATCCTTTACCGGGTACCGAGCGCGGTTCGGTACGCAACACGCTTAGTTGCCCGGCAGACCCATCGACAGCAATAACCCGTCTTCACGTTTTCCATTCATCATCATCTTATCATCTTGCAGGTGACCATGTCTAAAAACAATTGGCTCATCGCGACGATCATTGTCCTGTTAGTGCTCTGCCTTGTTCTGAGTTGTTGTTGTGGCACCTTCACACTGTACCTCGCCAGGCAGCATGGTTTTACTTTCCCTTTCCTTACCAAAGAGACACCCACCCCATCTTCGGTCATTCGGCCAACTCCGGGTAGTACGACATCTACGCCATTCCCATCCCCGGCTCACGCGGGGGGCACGCTGCGGCTCCCGGGCTCCGAACCGGTGAGCCTGGACCCGGCCATAGCCGGGGATCTGCACTCGCACGAGTACATCAGCAAGATATTCAGTGGATTGGTCAGCCTGGACGACAACCTGGAGGTAGTTCCCGACATCGCGGAGCGGTGGGAAGTCAGCGACGATGGGACGGTGTACACATTCTACCTGCGCCACGACGTGCGTTTCCACGACGGCAAACAAGTCACCGCTCGGGACGTCAAATATTCCATCGAACGATCCTGCGATCCAGCCGTGGCAGGCGCTCACCCGGTAGCCAGCTCGTACCTGGGCGACATCGTCGGCGCAATAGATAAGCTGAACGGGCGGGCAGACGAGGTGCGCGGCGTGGAAGTGGTGGACGATTATACCCTGCGCATCACGATTGATGCTCCCAAGTCCTATTTCCTGGCCAAGCTCACCTATCCCACATCCTACGTCTTAGACAAGGCCAACGTTGAGAGCGGCAAGGATTGGACAGACGCCCCCAACGGCACTGGCCCCTTCCGGCTGGTGGAGAAGAGCGAAGACCGCATCGTCCTGGCCGCCAACGAGAATTACTACAAAGGCAGACCACTTCTCGACAAGGTGGTTTACGACCTGCGGGGTATATCCAGCATCAATCTCTACGAGCGTGGAGACCTGGACGTGGCCAACGTGGGTGCGGCGGACATTGACCGTGTCCTTGACCCCAACAACCCTTTAAACAGCGAATTGGTCGTCGTCCCATCGCTGGACGTTTGGTACATAGCGTTCAACACCACTATGCCCCCCTTCGACGATGCAAAGGTGCGCCAGGCATTTGCCTATGCGACCAATAAAAAAGCCATCGCCAACATCATCCGGGGCAAGATGGTAACACCGGCCAGAGGAATCCTGCCCCCCGGCTTGCCGGGCTACGACGAGTCATTCACCGGTATCCCCTTTGATCCCGACAAGGCAGTGGCCCTGCTGGAGGAATCCTCCTACGGCAGCGCTGACAAACTGCCCCCCATCACCTTCACGGTCAGCGGGGGCGGTAGCCTGGATCCAGAGACCGAGGCTCTGGTAACGATGTACCAGGAGGCGTTAGGCGTCGAGATCCAGGTCAGACAAGTACCCTGGGGGGATTTTCTGGCGGGATTGAACGAGCGGCGTTACCAAATGTTCAAGCTGGGATGGGTTGCCGACTACCCAGACCCGGAAAATTTCCTGGACATCCTGTTCCACGGCCAGAGCGACTACAATCACACCGGTTACGACGATCCCGAGGTCAACACCCTGCTGGAAAAGGCTCGCATAGAGGCCGATCACGACCGGCGGATGGAACTATACCGGCAGGTGGAGAAGCGGATTGTAGATGACGCTGTCTGGATCCCCCTGTACCACGGCGTGGACTACGTCCTGGTTAAGCCTTACGTGAAAAACTTCGTGGTCACCCCTCAGGGATTTTTCAGATACGACCGGGCATACCTGGAGACCGAATGATCAAGACTTCCAACCTTTCGAGGTCTGGGAAACCGCTCGGCTGAGCCCTTCGACTCGCTCAGGACAGGCGCTCACGACGAAGCCTCGGAAGTCTCGGTAAGCAAGCTAGGGAGGAAATTATATGACAACTTTGTTGGAAGTGAAGGGCCTGAAAACCCGCTTCTATACCCAGGATGGCGTAGTGCACGCCGTCAATGGCATCTCTTACACCCTTGACGAAGGAGAGACGCTGGGCATCGTGGGTGAGAGCGGCTGCGGAAAAAGCGTGAGTGTGCTCTCGACTATGCGCCTGATCCCCGAACCACCGGGGAAGATCGTGGGGGGGCAGGTCATCTTCGAGGGCGAGGACCTGCTCAAGATGCCCATGGACGAGATTCGCCGGGTGCGGGGCAACAAGATCGCCATGATTTTTCAGGACCCTATGACCTCGCTGAACCCGGTATTGACCATTGGCCGGCAAGTGGAGGAAGCATTGGAATTGCACATGGGGATGAGCAGAAGCCAGGCGCGGCAGCGTGCTATCGAGCTGCTGCAAATGGTCGGCATTCCGCAGGCAGAGGACCGCATTGACGATTACCCCCACCAGTTCTCCGGCGGGATGCGCCAGCGCGTGATGATTGCCATGGCCCTTTCGTGCAACCCGCAGATCCTCATCGCCGACGAGCCGACCACCGCCCTGGACGTTACCATTCAGGCACAGATCGTGGATCTGGTCAAACGCTTGCGCGACGAGATCGGGATGGCCGTTATCTGGATCACCCACGACCTGGGCATCATCGCCGGCCTGGCCGATAAAGTCATCGTCATGTACGCCGGGTACATCGTCGAGACGGCCCCGGTCAAGGAATTGTACGGCGATCCCCGGCATCCTTACACCATCGGACTGTTGGGCTCCCTGCCCCGCCTAGACGCGCATCAGAGCCGACGGCTGGTATCCATCGAAGGCCTGCCGCCCGACCTGATTGATCTGCCTCCTGGCTGTCCTTTCGCTCCGCGCTGCGATTACATCATTGACCGCTGCCTGGAAGAAAACCCGCCCCTGGAAGTCGTCGGCCCCAACAACCACCGCATCGCCTGCTGGGTAGACGTCAAGGCAACGCCCAAGTTGAAATAGCCCGCGTTTGGGAATCAGATTATAGAGGAGAGCGAATTATGACAGAAGACAACGTCCTGGTTCGAGTGGAACACCTGAAAAAGTATTTTCCCATCACACGCGGCATCATTTTTCAGCGACAGGTCGGGGCTATCAAAGCAGTAGATGACATCAGCTTCAACATCCGCCGGGGTGAGACGCTGGGGCTGGTGGGCGAGAGCGGATGTGGCAAGTCCACCACCGGGCGCACCATTCTCCAACTGTATCGTCCCACAGCGGGGTCGGTGTTTTTTGAGGGGCAGGACCTGTCCAAAATGAAGGGCGAGCAACTGCGCCGTATGCGCCGCAAGATGCAGATGATCTTCCAGGACCCTTACGCCTCGCTCAACCCGCGCATGACCGTGGGCAATATCGTCGGCGAGCCTCTGGAAGTACACGGTGTAGCCAGAGGCAAGGAGCGACGCGAACGAGTTCAAGAGTTGCTCCAGTTGGTAGGACTCAACCCTTACTTCATTAACCGCTACCCCCACGAGTTCTCCGGTGGGCAGCGACAGCGCATCGGCGTGGCCCGTGCTCTGGCCTTGAACCCCTCGTTCATCGTGTGCGACGAACCCATCTCCGCGCTGGATGTGTCCATCCAGGCCCAGGTGGTGAACCTGCTGGAGGATTTGCAAGAGGAGTTTGGACTGACTTATTTGTTCATTGCTCACGACCTGAGCATGGTGCGCCACATCTCTGACCGGGTGGCGGTGATGTACCTGGGCAAGATCGTGGAACTGACCGACCGTAACGAGCTTTATAACAACCCACTGCACCCATACACTCAGGCACTGCTCTCCGCAGTGCCCATCCCCGACCCGGTAGTCGAGGAGACGAGGAAGCGCATCATTCTCGAAGGTGACGTACCCAGTCCAGCGAACCCGCCAGCGGGTTGCAATTTCAGCACTCGCTGCCCCAGGGTGTTGGACGTTTGCCACGAAGAGGAACCCGAGTTCAAAGAAGTTGGACCTGAACACTGGGTGGCATGCCACCTGATCGCGTAAACTAAGGCCTTGCCCCGTTTGAACCTTTCGACTTCATTCTTTGTAGTTAAAGGGGATAGCAATAATGATGTTACAGATCCACCCCTTGAAGTCGAAAGCAAAAACGGGTGGCAATCACAAACGGGCCTACGTGTCATAATTTAGGTCGGCCGCCGGCGGAGGTGCCCATCAATCTCCAAGCCGGGGCACGCACCGTCAGAGAGGGGGTGATAAGCGGGATACAAAGTCTGTACCGGATCATCTATCCGATACAGCACACGCCGTAGAGAGCGTGGTGGAGGGAGACCGCGCCCGTGAGTCGGACGATTCAGCATATACTATACTAAGTAGTTTAAAGGAGGAGGAAATGTTTAGCAAGAAGTGGGCAATCCTTGCCGTCACGGTGATGATTGCGACGCTAGTTCTCCCTGCCTGCCAGCCGACCGAGGTCGAGAAGGTCGTGAAGGAAACGGTCGTCGTCAAGGAGACCCAGGTGGTCACGGTCAAGGAGACCGAGGTCGTCCAGGTTGAGGTCACAGCCACCCCGGCACCCAGCATTGACGAGATGCTGGATACCGTGGGCGTGAAGGCCATTGACGACAGCACCATCGAGTTCACCCTGGAGAACCCGGCTGGTTACTTCCCGGCCATCGCCGGCATGTGGGTGGCGCGGCCGGTGCCCCAGTGGACCATCGAAAAGTACGGCGACCGCTGGACCGACCCCGGCTTCATCGTCACCAATGGCCCATACGTGATGACCGAATGGGTGCACGACGACCACATCATTCTCGAGAAGAACCCCTACTACTACGACGCCGATAACGTGCAGATTGACCGCATCGAGATGGTGATGATCGTTGAGGCCTCCACGGCCATGTCCATGTACGAGAACAACGAGCTGGATAGCACCGCTCCCCCGCTGGAGGACATGGACCGCGTGAAGTCCGACCCGGAGCTCAGCAAGGAGTTCACCATCTACCCCAGCGACTGCACCTACTACTACGGCTTCACCACCACCAAGCCGCCGGTGGATAACCCGCTGGTGCGCAAGGCCCTGTCGGCAGCCATCGACCGCCAGACCCTGGTGGACACCGTGCTCAAGGGCGGCCAGCAGCCGGCTAACGCCTTCGCCAACCCGCTGATCTTCGGCAACGTGGCGGGCGACCCCGACGTGTGCCCCTGGTGCCTGGACTACGAACTGGGCAAGCAGAAGGCCAAAGAATGGTTGTCCGAAGCCGGTTACCCGAATGGTGAGGGCTGGCCCACGGACGTAGTGCTGATGCACAACACCAGCGAGGGCCACAAGAAGATCGCCGAGTTCATCCAGGCCAACTGGAAGGACGTCCTGGGCATCACCGTCAACGTCGAGAACCAGGAGTGGAAGGTCTACCTCCAGACTTTGAAGAACACAACTCCGTTGGAGGACATGCCCCACATCTGGCGGCTCGGCTGGTGCGCGGACTACCCCGACCAGAACAACTGGGTGCATGAGGTCTTCAACCCCACCGCTGGCGCCAACCGCACTCGCATGAGCGCGGACGACCCCTACGTGGGCGACAAGATAGCGGAGTTCGACAAGCTGACCCGCGCGGCAGGTGCGGAGCAGGACCCCGAGAAGCGCAAGGAAATGTACAAGCAGGCCGAGAAGCTCCTGGTCGAGGAAATCGCGGCCATGGCTCCCATCTACTACTACACCGGGCCTAACTTGAGCAAGCCGTGGTTGACCCGGCTGCAGCGTGGCATCGGTGGTAACCACTTCGCCCTGTGGAAGATCGACTGGGAGGCCAAGAAGGCAGCCACCGGCGCGACCGGCGACAAAGTGACCCTGAACTGGAACCTGGGCACCGAGCCGCCCACCGCCGACCCGGCCCTGGCCACGGATACCACCTCGGTAGACCTGGATGAGCAGCTCTTCCTCGGTCTGACCGACTTCGACGACGTGACCAGCGAGGTCATTCCCGAGCTGGCCACCAGTTGGGAGGTCTCCGATGACGGCTTGACCTGGACCTTCCACCTGCGCGACGACGTCTACTGGGTGCGCTACGACACTGCCACCAAGACTGTCGAGCAGGTCCTGGACGACGATGGCAACCCGCGCAAGGTCACGGCTCAGGACATCGAGTACGGCGTGAAGCGCACCCTCGATCCGAGGACAGGCTCCGACTACGCCTACGTGTTGTACATCATCAAGAACGGCGAAACGGTCAACACCATGTCGTACTAGTCCCCAGACCGACTTTCCTGGGGGGATAATTACAGCTATCTCCCCGCACGCTGTGTTGGCGGGCGGTGCAGTTGCCCGCCAACACAGCATTAACGAGAGATTGGGGAGTTGGTAGTCTCCCGGTAACGTGTTTGTCGCTCAGACCCGCTCGGACGTGGAACGTCCGAGCTACGAGATGCAAGGCCCTCCGGGCCTCTGGAGCCCCCGAAGGGGGGCTTTCCACCTCGTAGCCGGGCGGTTTAGCGCCCGGCGGGGCTCCCGCCGGATTGCCAAATCCGGCGGTCATGGCCTGGATTTGGCAATCCAGGCCGAGCAAGGTGAGTAGCTACTCGCTGTGTTGGGCGAAGGTCTCCCGACCGAGCCCCATTTCGCCTCGGTCGGGAGACCTTCGACGAACAAAGCTGACCCCAATAGCCAGACAATCAGAAAGCGGGTTTCTTTGGATAGTTTAAGGAGAAAGCTATGACCAGATATATCATCAGGCGCGTTCTGTGGTTTATACCCGTCCTCTTCGCTATCATCCTGGCCACTTTTGTGTTCGTGCGTGCCATCCCAGGTGGCCCGTTCGACTTTGCTGGCGACAAAAGCCTGCCCCCCACGGTGGTGGCCAACCTGGAGGCCAAGTACCACCTCAATGAGCCGGTGTGGAAGCAATTTGGCCGCTACCTGTACGACCTGGTCGTCAAACGCGACCTGGGGCCATCGTACCGCTATCGGGGCCGGACGGTGAACGACATCATCCGGAGCGCACTCCCCATCTCCGCCCAACTGGGGGCCCTCGCCCTGCTCCTGGGCCTGCTCATTGGCCTGCCAGCGGGCATCATCGCTGCGTTAAGACAGAACACCCCGATTGATTACACCAGCACCTTTGTGGCTATACTGGGGGTATCCATACCAAACATCGTGATGGGCCCCATACTCATCTGGATCTTCGCCCTTAAGCTGGGCTGGTTCCCGGTGGCCCGCTGGGGTGCACAGCCTCCCTTTTTCCTGGGTTTCCTACCCACTCCCACGTTGACTTTCTGGAAACACGCTATCTTACCAGTGGTTACTTTGGGCACCGGCCTTTCGGCCAGCATCGCCCGCCTGACCCGTGCCAGCCTCCTGCAGACCATTCGCGAGGATTACATTCGTACCGCGCGGGCCAAAGGGTTGGCGGAGCGGGCGGTCATCGTTCGCCACGCCCTGAAGAACAGCATGATTCCCGTGGTGACCATCCTGGGCCCATTGTTCGCCGCCGTGCTGACCGGGACCTTCACCACCGAACAGATTTTCGGCATCCCGGGCCTGGGCAAGCACTTCGTGACCAGCGTAGGCAACCGTGACTATCCAGTGGTGGTGGGCACCACCCTACTGTATTCGGTGTTCCTGGTGATCGCCAACCTGCTGGTGGACATCACCTACGCCTGGTTAGACCCACGCATCAGGTACGATTAGGGCTTCAGTTAAAGAGATAAAGTGACACAGAGAATCAGGAAGAGTTAGAGTCCCGCCTGGGGTTGGTAGAAAGGAGTAGGTGTGTAATGTCTGCTACGGAAAAAGCCGCGATTCGCGAGAAGGCACGGATCGCTTTCGAAAGCACGCGCAAGGAACGCACTCCCATGGGCGATGCCATGCGGCAACTGCTGAAGAACCGCGCAGCGGTGTTGGGTGGAGCCTTCGTCATTTTCATCATCCTGGTCGCCATCTTTGCCGATTTCATCGCCCCGTACGGATTTGCGGAGGTGCACTTCGATGATAATTACGCCCGGCCCAGCTCTAAGTATCTGGCCGGTGCCGACTATCTGGGGCGTGACCTCCTTAGCCGTACCATCTACGGCTCGCGCGTCTCGCTGGCCGTCGCCTTCGTCGCTTCTACTGTCAGCCTGATAATTGGCCTTGTCGTGGGGATGGTCTCCGGGTATGCAGGAGGCCGTATAGACAATATCCTGATGCGCCTGGTAGATTTCCTGTACGGGTTCCCCTTCTTAATCTTCGTCATCTTGCTACAGGTCTACTTCAAGGCCCTCTCCCGCCGAGGCGGTGGTGTTTTCATCGTCAGCACGCTACTCGACTTCAACAAGCGGATGGGGGGCATGCTGTTCATCTTCATCGCCATGGGTTTCCTCAACTGGTTGCAGATGGCACGTATAGCCCGTGGACAGGTGCTCTCCTACAAGCAGAAAGAATTCATAGAGGCGGCCCGCATGGTCGGAGCCGGAGATGCACGTATCATCTTCCGTCACCTGCTACCCAACGTACTGGGGCCGTGTATCGTCTCCGAGACGCTGGCCATCCCGGGATACATTTTCACTGAGGCATTCCTGAGTTTTATCGGATTGGGGGTGGACGCTCCCACTCCGAGCTGGGGTATCATGATCTCCGAGGGGTATAC
>Ga0164318_10007138_pt1 | contig 10833 bp, 7 predicted proteins | sample GuaBasSedimGuay9_FD_113734 | JGI IMG/M metagenome (GOLD analysis project Ga0164318, IMG submission 113734) | Subseafloor sediment microbial communities from Guaymas Basin, Gulf of California, Mexico - Guay9, Core 4571-4, 0-3 cm | ecosystem: Environmental > Aquatic > Marine > Hydrothermal vents >...
GTCAGACAAACTTCCCTTGAACTTAAGGCATTTCGTTTTGCGATAGAAAATAGTGATAATACTATCGTGATCACAGATGCAAATCGAAATATACAATATGCCAATGAAGCCTTTGAGCGCAATAGTGGCTATATGAAGGATGAAGTTATAGGTAAAAATCCAAATATACTTAAATCCAATCTTCACAGTGAGGAGTTCTATAGAGAGATGAACGAAATACTTGACCGTGGTGAGAAGTGGCAAGGTGAGTTTGTCAATAAACGAAAAGATGGTGTACTGTTTTATGAGAAGGCTTCTATTTCGCCTATCATTGTAAATGGTGAATTGGTGCAATATCTGGCGATCAAACTTAATGTAACTGAGTATATCAAAACACAACAGAGATTGCAACAGTCTGCTGCTGTGTATGAAATGATTGCTGATGGAATCGTGATCGCAGATAGTGAGAAGAATATTCTCTCTGCCAATCCTTCATTTATCCATATGTTCGGTTATACAGAAGAGGAGCTAGTAGGGAATGATATAACTATTATCAACTCTTCAGATCAGGGTGGAACTCTCTATCGGAAAATATGGGCAAAACTTCTTGTCAAAGATCACTGGAGAGGCAAAATGGACAATTTAACAAAAAATGGCAAACATATTACTGTTTTGTTGGCTGTCGCCATCGTAAGAGATGCCAAAAGAGATATTCAGAATTATATTGCTACTTATACTAATCTTGAAGAGATTATTGAAATGGAGGAGAAGGCGAATTTTCTTGCTTATTATGACACACTGACAAAGTTGCCTAACCGTGCATATGTCGAGAGAGAACTTGATGATATTTTTGAACTTGCGAGAGCAGAGGAGAAGAGGGTTGCTATACTCTTTATCGATCTAGATCGTTTCAAGGTGATCAATGATAGCCTAGGGCATCATATTGGTGATGGAATGCTGGTCATATTGGCTGAGCGTCTAAAAAAAGTAGTAGGTGTACGGAATCTCTTAGCTCGTTTTGGTGGAGATGAGTTTGTTGTAGTTATGAGTGAAGTAAATGATAAGCGAGAGATCAGTCTCTTGGCAGAAAAAATACTTATGACAGTGAGGGGTATGATTACAGTCAAAGATTATCACCTCAACACTACTGCGAGTATCGGTATCGCACTTTTTCCTGATGATGGAAATAGTATGAATGTCATTGTCAAATATGCGGATGGGGCTATGTATTATGCTAAAGACAAGGGCAAGGACAACTACCAGTTCTATACAAGGGCACTCTCCATCGATATACAAACTCGCCTTGAATTGGAGCAGAAATTGCTCTATGCGTTAGAGAGAAATGAACTCTATATGCAGTATCACCCTCAGTATGATTTGCAGAGTAGGCAAATATGCGGTGTAGAAGCATTGGTACGCTGGTATAATCTGGAACTTGGGACTATCTCACCCGAAAAATTTATACCTATTGCCGAAGAGACAGGAATGATCGTGAAAATCGGCTATTTTGTTTTTGAGAAGGCTTGCAAAGCATATATGGATTGGAAAAAAGAAGGGATAGAACTCGAATGGGTGGCGATCAATCTTTCGAGTATTCAGTTCAGACAAAAAGATTTACTGGAGAACTTTGTTGCGATCATTGAAAAGAGTGGCATCTCTCCGCACAATCTTGAGATGGAGATTACTGAGCGTTGCATGATGGAGTACACTGAGGAAAATCTCTATATACTTGGTGGATTCAGAGAGATGGGGTGTAGCGTCTCTATCGATGATTTTGGTACGGGATACTCTTCTATGAGTTATCTCAAGAAACTCTCTATTGATAAGATCAAGATTGATAAGTCATTTGTTGACGATCTTCCTAGTGATAAAAATGATCAAGAAGTTTCAAGGGCTATTATTGCCCTTTCTCACAGTTTGGGATATCAGGTGATCGCTGAGGGAATTGAGATAAAAGAGCAGGAAGATTTTCTCAGAGAGCATGCATGTGATTATGGACAGGGGTATTATTTTGGTAGACCTTTGGATAGTGATGCTTTGATTAAATTTGTAAAAGATCTCTAGAATCAGAAATAAGTATAAGATTTTATGTATACTACGCATAAATAAGATATAAGGAGTTGAAAATGAAGAGAAGATATTTGAGTGTGATGATCAGCCTGTCTATTTTGGGTATATTTGCAAATGCTGTCGAAGTTAAGCCTACGCAAAAGAAACCGACTTTTGAAAAAGTATGGCAGGAGATTTATGGTGGGAGCGATACAGATAGGGCGATGGCGGTTGTAGCACTAGAGGATGGCGATGTTGCCATAGCTGGGACTTGCAAGTCTTTTGATTCGGTACAGAGTGATATCTGTGTAACACGCGTCAATAGTAAAGGAAAAACAGTTTGGCGCAAGATGCTTGGTGGTAAAAATATAGATCTAGCTTCAGGAATATCCCGAGCCAAAGATGGTTCTATACTAGTAGTAGGAACGAGCCGGTCTTTCAGCAAAAGCAGAGACCGTGACATCTATGTCGCAAAAATTTCTCTGGATGGGAAAGGTATCTGGCAGACGACATTTGGTAAAGAGCGAGCAGAGTATGGGCGTGCTATTGCAGGGACAGATGATGGCGGTGCGATAGTTGTAGGTGAAAGTGAATCTTTTGGCAATGGTTATAAGGATATTTATATTGTCAAGATGGACAAAAATGGTCGTATGCTTTCTGAGAAAAAGATAGGAGGAGAGAAAGAAGAGTTGGTGCGTGGATTGACTCGTACGCTTGATGGAAGTCTGGTATTGGTCGGTTCACGGGAGCTTGATCGTGCAGGCGATAGCGACTTTTTTCTTCTCAAGATGGATCAAGATGGTAATAAAATATGGGCACGGACTTATGGTGGCGAGTATGAAGATATCCTCAATGCCGTCACTCCTACACTTGACGGCGGTATTGTAGCGACAGGATATACACGCTCTTTTGGAAGTGCACAGACCGATTTGAGTGTGATGAAATTTAGTCAGAAAGGTGATCTTATCTGGCACAAGATTTATGGGTACAAGCACTATGATTTTGCAAATTCTATCACTATGACGAGAGAGGGAGATTTTGTCATAGCAGGCGGAACCAATTCGATGGGTGAAGGGGTCTATGATGTTTATGTATTGGCACTAGACAGAGAGGGTGAGCTTTTCTGGTCAGGACTCTATGGTGATATCAATACTGACATAGCCAACGGCATTACGCGTACTAGTGATGGCAGTATCGTTGTGGTAGGAGAGAGTGATAGTTATGGTAATGCCAAAGATTTTTTTCTGCTCAAGCTTAAAAAAATTACAAACAAGTAATGATGCTGATTAGAGCTTCAGGATGATACAAGAGAGCTTAAAAATATTTTACCAAGATTTGCAAAACTCTTTCAAGGATCTTACTCCTATTGTATTGGTTGTGGCTTTCTTCCAAATCTTTATCGTGCAGGCTGTACCAGAGAATCTAATCTCTATTGTTGTAGGGCTTTTCATCGTTGCAGTGGGATTGGCACTCTTTATTCGCGGATTGGAACTAGGGATTTTTCCAATAGGAGAAAATCTGGCAACTGATTTTGCAAAAAAGGGTTCACTCTTCTGGTTACTCCTTTTTGCCTTTACGATAGGATTTTCTACTACAGTCGCCGAACCGGCACTGATCGCTATTGCTGACAAAGCCGCACTTGTCAGTGGAGGTCTTATTGATGCCTTCTTTTTGCGTATGACAGTGGCACTCTCAGTTGGATTTGCTATTGCATTGGGAGTTTTCCGTATCTTGGTGGGACACCCTATACAATATTATATCATTGCAGGATATTTGATCGTGGTGATCACTACATTTTTTGCACCCAAGGAGATCATAGGGTTGGCATATGATAGTGGTGGCGTAACAACTTCAACCGTCACTGTCCCCCTAGTCGCAGCACTTGGGATAGGATTGGCTTCTAGTATCAAAGGACGAAATCCTGCCATTGATGGTTTTGGTCTGATCGCTTTTGCTTCTCTATTGCCGATGATTTTTGTACAGGCTTATGGGATCATCGTATACTCTTCTGTGCCAACCATCGTAGAAAAAGCAGTGGCTACTAGTCAGAGAGTAGTTGAAAAGATTGGAGAGATAAAGATGCACCATTTTGAGTGGATCGATGTTATGCTTGACCTTGTGGGTGTCATCAAGGATGTTTTACCCATATTGATGGTCATCTTCTTTTTTCAGTATTTAGTAATAAAAAAACCTGTGGCACATCTGCAAAAGATCATTGTCGGAATTATTCTGGTGATCTTAGGACTTTATGCTTTTATCGTTGGTCTGGAGATGGGACTTTTCCCTATAGGTGAAACGATTGCCTTTCAGCTTACAGCAATGAAAAATAATCTTCTGATTTATCTCTTTGCCTTTTTGATAGGTTTTTCGACGACGATGGCAGAGCCTGCACTTTTGGCGATTGCTATCAAAGCTGAAGAGATCAGTGCTGGTACGATCAAGCAGGCAGTCCTTAGAGTTGTTGTGGCGATAGGTGTTGCGATCGGAATCGCACTAGGCTCATATCGTATTGTTGCAGGTGACCCTATTCACTATTATATAGTTGTTGGATACATTTTGGTGATTATTATGACTTATTTTGCTCCAAAATATATCATTCCAATAGCTTATGATAGTGGAGGGGTGACGACATCGACAGTGACGGTACCACTAGTAGCAGCATTGGGATTGGGATTGGCAGAAAATATCGAGGGTAGAAATCCCTTGATAGATGGATTTGGACTGATCGCATTTGCATCACTCTTTCCTATGCTTACGGTAATGTTATATAGTACCTATGTGGAGTTTGAACGAAAGAAAATGAATAAAAAAGAGGTAAAATGAAATTTAGTGCATTGATCGTTATTATTGAAGATAAACAAGAGGAAAAGGTTATTAAGGTAGCCAAAGAAGCAGGTGCTGGGAGTGTTACGATACTTCATGGTCGAAATATGGGACTCAAAGATAAAAAAATCTTTTTTGGTTTGACGCTTGAAGAAAATGTCTCCGTCCTACTCTTTGTTTTACCTGTAAGGGTTTCCATCATGGTTTTGCGAGCGATAAGGCTCAGTTACGATTTGGATAATCAAGAAAACAACAGTTTGGCATTTACGCTGCCTCTCAGTCATGTTGTAGGGTTAGATATTGCAGAGTTACATAAATTCAAAGATGATATTAGTCATCTATTATAGAAGGAGAAAATATGCTAGTAGAAGAGATTATGACACCAGTAGATAAATTAGTTATCGTACCACAAATGTCATCAGTGCGGGAAATATTACATCTAATGAAAGTAAATAGTGTTCGATCATTGGTTGTTGAAAAAAATGGTCCCAATGGGGCGTATGGTTTGGTTACTTTCAAGAATATATTACAAAGCATTATAGCAGAAGATGGAGATATAGATCTATTGAATGTCTATGATATCGCGGCATCACCATCCATCTCTGTCTCTGCCAAACTTAATGTTAAGTATGCAGCTCGTATGATGGTGAGAGAGAGTATCAAGCGGCTTTTGGTTATCGACAATAATGAGCTTGCAGGCTTATTGACTATGACTGATATCATCACGGTGATGATGGATGAGATAGAAAACTGATTTTTTTGCTATAATAAGAGATAAGAACAGATAGGATGAAAATAGATGCAATTTATAGAAACACGCGGAAACGATGGTAACAGAGCAGAAAAGATAGATTTTTCGGATGCAATTTTAAGTCCTAGTGCCAGTTATGGTGGACTCTATGTGCCTGAATCACTACCAGCAATGGATTCAATTTTTTTACGCAAACATCTTGATAGTCATTACAAAGAGTTGGCTGCTGACTTTTTACAGGCATTTGAGATTGATATTGATTCTGCCATTATCACAGAGGCACTTGATCGCTATGATACATTTGATGATCCCTCCGATCCTGTACCTTTGGTTCAGATTGAAGAAGATTGTTTTGTGAGCGAACTATACCATGGGAAAACGCGTGCCTTTAAAGATATGGCACTTCAGCCTTTTGGTTATATTCTGAGTACGCTAGCACAAAAGAGGGGTGAAAACTATCTCATCATGGCAGCTACTAGTGGTGATACTGGACCAGCGACATTGGAAACTTTCAAAAATCAACCCAATGTCAAAGTAGCCTGTATCTACCCTTCTGGTGGCACTAGTGATGTACAGAGATTACAGATGGTTACAGAAGATGCAGAGAATATCAAAGTGATCGGTATCAAGGGAAATTTTGATGATGCTCAGAGTAGTCTCAAAGAACTTTTGTCCTCGCAGGAGTTCAGAGATGAGCTTACCCGACGCAATATCAAACTCTCTGCTGCCAATTCGGTTAATTTCGGACGCATTATCTTTCAAATCATTTATCATATTCATAGTTATCTGGAATTGGTTCGCAAAAAGATTATTGCCTTGGGTGACCCCATTTATATGGTTGTTCCTAGTGGAAATTTTGGAAATGCATTGGGTGCTTATTATGCCAAAAAAGCAGGATTACCGATCAAAAAGATACTGATCGCATCAAATATCAATAATATTTTGACCGATTGGATCAAGACGGGTATCTATGATTTGACTGACAGAGATTTGATACAGACCGAATCACCAGCGATGGATATTCTCAAAAGTTCCAATATTGAACGAGTCATGTTTGATAAATTCGGTGGAGCACGCACCAAAGAGCTTCTCGAAGCATTGAATGAAAAAGGTAAATTCCAATTGTCTCCAGATGAGTTAAAAAGCTTAAGAGAAGACTTTGATGCAACATTCAGTGATGATGCTGAGGGAGAAGCTGTGATCGCAGAATATGCGCAAAAGAACTATATCATGGATCCCCATACAGCTACTAGTCTAAAAGCATATCACAACCTCAGAAACGAGAAGCTACCTACCATTATCTATTCAACAGCTGAATGGACAAAATTTAGTACAACAGTATCAAGAGCACTAGGACATCCGGTAGCTAGTGACTTGGATGCTCTAAAATGGGTAAGTAAAAACAAAGCGATTGAAGTACCTGATATGATCAGTACATTATTTGACAAGGCGATCAAACATACAGTTGTTGTAGATCAAAAATCTATAAAGGAGGAGATGTTAAAGTTTTTATAGTTTTTAACATTTTATTATGAAAAAGAGTATTTTTTTATTGGGTAGTATTATAATATCGACAAATGCTTATGCTGGTGATAGGAGAATGGTGGATTGTCGTCTGGCAACAGCAAAAACCACTGAATGCAAACCTTATCCATCCAAGTTTATGTTTACGGAGAAGCTTATTTATGGCAAGGATAGCCATAAATTGATCATTTCCAAAACTCTTCCCCCAGAAGCAAGACACAAAATTCTAAAAGTGATCAATGTTGAAGATATGATAGAGAAGCATCTTGTAGTACTCGACCCTATTCGCTTCAGTGGTAGCCAGCCTAGTCCCCTGCGAAAAACTGCAGAGGAGATCAGAGAAAAAGAAGCATTCAGAAAAGAGATGCTTGAAGTGCTAGCAGCCTATAAACTAGAAAAAGAGAAATGGGAGCTTCGAAAAAAACAGGAGCAAGAGGTCAAAGAAGAGGAAATAAGAGTAGCACAAGAACAAAAATTTAATGAAGAAAAGGCAAAACAGCTAGAAGAAGATAAGAGAGAAAAAGAAGCATTCAGAAAAGAGATGCTCGGGGTACTAGCAACCTACAAGCTAGAAAAAGAGAAGTTTAGGCTTCGAAAAAAAGAGGAAGAGAAGCAAAAAACTTTAGCTAAAAAGAACGCATTTGAGAAGAGAGCAAAAAGGTATGCAACATATGCTGTGCAGAGTGGAGATTCTCTCATCTTGATTGCTAGAGAATTTGATCTAAGTGCAAAAGCAGTATTGCTAGCCAATGATGACCTCACGCGTGACAGCATCTTGAAGATAGGACAAAAAATATTTATACCTACTCTCCAAAAAAAGGTTGATTTTATTGTCAGAAAAAGAGAAAAAGAGAATCTAAAAAAGGCAAAACAGAGTAAACTTGCTAAAAAACTTGAAAAAAAATATCTTTATCTTAACAAGAAAACACGAAGAAAAGTCTCGAATGAGTATGATAAAAAACTTTTCAAAACACTCAAAGGCAAACGCAAATTGCGCGTACAAGCCACAGCCTATACTTCTCATGGTAACCAGACGGATAGTACACCGTTTTTAGCGGCATGGAATAACCGTATTCGACCAGGTATGAAAATTATTGCCGTATCGAGAGATTTGATCACCAAGTATGGACTTGGAAATGGTAAAAAGGTGAGAATACAAGGCTTGCCTGGCTACTATACTGTTCGTGACAAAATGAACAAACGATATACCAAGCGCATTGATATTTATATGGGAATGAATCGCCGAAAAGCATTGCGTTGGGGACGAAAAAGAACAGTTATTTACTGGTAAGGTTTATCCCTCTAGCTCCTCTTGGAGCTCCAAAACTTCAAGATAGCGATCGCCTATCTCTTCATATTTTTTTTGAAGCTCTTCTAACTCTTGCATAAGTATCTCTAATCCTTTTTCCTGATAGCACTCTGGGTCATAGAGACAGGTGTTGATTGTATCAATTTTATTTTCAAGATCATCGATCTGTTCGGGCAGCATATCAAGGTCTCGCTGATCTTTGTAACTAAGCTTGGTCTTTATCTTGTTGCGCTTGACTTCTTTTGGTTTGGCTGAATGAACCTCTTTTTCAAGCTTGCCCAATTCGTTAATATCTTTTTCAAGACTGAGATATTCGCTATAGCTTTGATATGATTCTTCGATCGCCCCATCTCCCTTGAAGATGAAGAGTTTTGAAGCGATTTTATCGATGAAATAACGATCATGCGAAACAAAAAGGATCGCACCAGTGAAGTTGATCAATTTTTCTTCGAGGATGTTGATCGTCTGGATATCGAGGTCGTTGGTGGGTTCATCCATGATCAAGCAATCTACTTTTTTGGCAAGTAATAGAGCAAGTGCCACACGGTTTTTCTCTCCTCCACTCAGCATCCCTATCTTTTTGTCTAGAAATTCTTTGGGAAAAAGAAAAGATTTGAGGTAGCCAAAGACATGCATATTTTTTCCCTGCACTTCGATAATATCACCTCCATCTGGACAAAATGTTTCGATCAACCGTTTGTCATCATCAAGCATATCTCGATGTTGGTCAAAGTATCCGATGGAGAAGTCACCCTGTTTGATTTGACCACTATCAGGCTGTAGTCTTCCTAGCATCAATCTAAGGAGTGTTGATTTGCCTGAACCATTGTAGCCTACGATTGCTATTTTGTCTCTTTGGAGAATGCGTGTTGTCAAATTGGATATGAGTAATTTCCCAGGTACACTATAGTTGACATTTTCAAGATCAAAAAGCATCTTTTTTCTGGAGACACTCTCTTCACGATTGAAATGCTTTTTTTCTCGTTCAAGTTCGATCATCATTTTATGTATGAGGGTAGGGTTCTTTTTGGCTTCATCTCTGAGCTCAAAGACTCGTTTTTTTCGTCCTTGATTGCGTTTTTCTCTAGCTCTGACCCCTTTGGAGAGCCAAGACTCTTCCTGTTTGAGAAGTCTGAGCAGATTATCATGACCCTTCTTGAGTGTATGCATACGCTCCTCTTTTTGTCGGAGGTAGCTTTGGTATCCTCCCTGATAGCTTACAAGTTCGAGGTTGTCTATCTCTACAACTCTACTTGCAATACTGTCGATGAAGTGCCTATCGTGAGAGATGAGCAGAAGGGTAAATTTTTCTTTGAGAAGCATCTCTTCGAGAAATTCAACCATATAGACATCGAGGTGGTTGGTTGGCTCATCAAGCAGAAGGATATCAGGTTTCTTGAGGATCAGAGAGGCTAGGGCAACACGACGCTGTTCTCCGCCAGATAGTGTGATGACGGGTCTATTTTCGTATGCTTTGAGCCTAAATTCCTGCAAAACTCGTTCGACTTTATCATCAAGATTCCAAGCATTATGGTGATCAAGATAAGCAGAGACTCTAGCATGTTGGTTGAGGAGTGCACTGTTTTCAAAATCAGTAGCAAGTGCTTCAGTGAGTTTCTGATACTCTTTTTTGGCATTTTGTAGCTCTGTTAGTTCGTTTTCAATCGCTTCTCGTGTCGTTAAGTTGGCTTCAAAATGTGGCTGTTGCTGTAGCATCTCTATCTGTATCGAACGGTTAATGACCCGCTTCCCGTCATCAGGTTCTTCTTCTCCTGTGATGAGCTTCATCAGCGTAGATTTACCACAACCATTTTGCCCCACGATCGCCACTCGCTCCCCCTCGCTGAGATGGAAACTGACATCATCAAGAAGAAGTTTAATGTCATACTGTTTTTTGATATTGAAGAGATCGATGAGTGCCATGGTTTTCCCTGAGATTAAAATTATACTTGTATTTTAGCGAAATTTTTATTGTTTTGAATTTGGCATCTTTCATATCTAGTAAAAGGTAGTTTACAGCGTTGTAGGTGCGACCGTGTCGCACAAGTGATTATTTACTCGTTCCACAGCTCCAGCTGTGGAATGCCTATTGGATTTACAACTCACCATAACCTCTCTACATTTAGTAATCCCTCAGTACCATTATAATCTCTTACTGTAGCTCTCGTATGCATTCCCACCGAGGACGGATGGGAACGAGCAAAGCATCATCTGTTTACTCTGTATCAATTTGGGATGTTTTTGGTTAATGGATATCTTTTTTGCTATTGTGACTCCAATAGGCATTCCACAGCTGGAGCTGTGGAACGAGGAAAATGGACTTCTCTGCCTGAGTGTTTACTTTGTTACTGTAGCTCTCGTATGCATTCCCACCGAGGACGGATGGGAACGAGCAAAA
>Ga0164318_10007140_pt1 | contig 10832 bp, 7 predicted proteins | sample GuaBasSedimGuay9_FD_113734 | JGI IMG/M metagenome (GOLD analysis project Ga0164318, IMG submission 113734) | Subseafloor sediment microbial communities from Guaymas Basin, Gulf of California, Mexico - Guay9, Core 4571-4, 0-3 cm | ecosystem: Environmental > Aquatic > Marine > Hydrothermal vents >...
ATCCGCTTGAACACGGAATTGGTCAAGAAGCCAAAGGATCTGATCGAGTATGTAATCGTGCATGAGATGGTCCACCTGATAGAACCAACTCATAATGACCGTTTCCTTTCCATTCTGACCGAACACTACCCGACTTGGCGCGAGGCTAGAACTGAGCTGAACGAACTTCCTCTGACAGCGGAGGTATGGAGGGAATGAGGGGCCGCTTGCACGAATACATTGGCGGACCGCCCACCCAAAAACAGAAGTGTGCTGAGAGTCAAAAAACAGGAGAAATAAATGAGCCAGAGCAAGGTTATACCCTTGAAAAGCCGAAAAAAGGGATCGACTTCAAGATCAAACCGCCGGAACAGGTCGAGCTTCCGTTTGGTAAAAAAAGTGATTCCGTTTCCCGTGACATATCCGCAACAAGAAGAAGAATGGCTATTCCCACAACCGGAAGTGAATTATAACGTGAGGACACCGTCCGAAACGCAAGAGACGACATCGCAAGAGGAATAAAGGAATTTTCTATGAGTTCAACACCGCAGGATCAATCGAAGCCCTTACCGAAAGACGAGCAAGATTCATCCTTTCGCAGCAAGGAATTGACGCCCTCCGAAATCGAATCGTTAAGAAGGGACAAAAAAAGGGCGTTGCGCCAACTGTCAGGAAAATTCAAAGACCTGTTTCAATGGATTTAATTTATATTACAGGGCATTAAAAGGTTCTAAGTATAAATGGCTTGACCTGAAAAAGCTGGCCGAGAACCTTCTTTCTTCTCATAACAAGATAACCCACATCAAATATTTTACTGCAACTGTTTCCGGTATTTTTAACCCGCGTCAACCAACCAGGCAAAGAACATATATAAGAGCGTTAGAAAAACATATTCCGAAATTTAGTGTTTATTATGGGCATTTTTTAAGTCATCAGGTAAAAACGCCTAATGCTCCACTGACCAACCCCCCCACTTTTTCTGAAGTCATCAAAACAGAAGAAAAAGGTTCTGATGTCAATCTTGCCGTACACCTGTTAAATGACGCATGGCTTGATGAATTTGACTGCGCAGTTGTTATTTCCAACGACAGCGATCTATCTGAATCCATACGATTGGTTAAAGCACAACAGTCACTGTGGGAGATGATTTCGCGCTGGGGAGCCAAAATACAATCCGGTTAAGTCCGGTTTAAAAATATTATTCCAAAAACCCCCGGAAAATAAAGCATTTTTCGGGGTTTTTTTTGTCCTCGTGTCCTCCTTGTAAAATTTTAATTATTTTGAGGCGCCATCCTAAAATACCCCTATCAAAGGCCCGTGAAAATATCAGGCAGCCAGGAAACAATTATCAGAGGGTGTTGACCCTATGATAACAAAACACGCCAAAAAAAAGGAGATCCGGTAAACAGGATCTCCTTTTTTATAGAACTGTTTTTTTAAAATTAAAAAATATTATTTTCTTCCCGCATATTCATTATACGCCAGGGCCGTGGTTCTATAGACCAGATGGGCCAGTTTGGAGAACGGCAGGGAAATAAACAGGATAAACACGCACATCAAATGGATATAATAAATCAGATAGGTTAAAAACGCCGCATCCGCCAGGCGGGTTAATTCGCTCAGCATACCGGTCACCCCTAAGGCGCATACCAGGCCGATTAAAAACCAGTCGCGATAGGTACTAACCTGGTCCTGAGCTTTTGCCTTTCGATTTTTAAACATCAGCAGGCTGCCGATAATCAAGGCAAGGCCACTGACATTGGCGATTAATTTAATCGGTGCCCAGATCCAGCCATCATAGGGGCCGTGAATCCCGATGCCGTATAACACCAAAAAGAAAAAACCGGTGACAAAGGCCAGACCGATGAATCCGAACAAGACCATCATATGGGGTGTTGCCCGTTCCGTATTTTCGCCGCATTCGGAAAATTTTGAATGTTTTAAAATAGTCGGGACAATCTTGATTAATGCTGAAAGAAACCCTTTAAACTCAATTTTCTGCTTATTCGTTTTGCCCTCAAGCAATGCATTTTCATGCATATCCGCAAGAAATCGTTTCAATCCCAGTGCAAACACAACAACGGTAAAAATGGATGTTGAAATAAAGATCAAATCCACCAGCCAGGTTGAAAAAAACATGTGATGTGCAATATGCCCGACCGTGTCACCGTGCTCCATCACCCTTTCCGGGCTAAAATTTAACCAGTTCACACCAAAAAGTTTAAAAATCAGACCCAGAACCAGAAATAAAACCGCTGGAATCGCTGCCAGAACAGGAAGCTTTTTCGGGTCATTGACAATTTTTCCCAATGCGGGAAAACCGGCATAATGAGAAATGGCATACAACCGGATAGCTGCCAGCACATCACCGGGTTTAGCACCGCGCGGGCACAGGGTTGAACAGTCTCCGCAATTATGACACAGCCAGATGTCACCGTTGCCGATCAGTTTATCCTTTAACCCCCAGGAAGCCGCAATCATTTCTTTTCTGGGGAATGGTTTATTATCCGGCGAAATGGGGCAGGCCACTGAACATGTTGCGCACTGAAAGCATTTTTTCAATGAATCGCCGCCATATTCGCCAATTTCTTTTATAAAGCCGACATCTGGTTCGACTATGTATTTATCCGCCATATTTATACCTCCCATATTGGCATTGTAATCTGACTTTCTATGAGTTTGTCATATTTAGCATGCCCTGTTTTTACAAAAACCGGCTGCGCAAAATAACATTAAAAGCCCTTGAACGGATTAGGTCCAAGGTCTTCAACCATTTCAACAAAGTCATTGATGATCCTGGGAAGCTTGTCATAATCATCAATGGCCACTTCAAACTGCGCAACCCGTTCTTCCTCAAGCGCTAAGCTCGACAATGCTTCACCGATTTTCTTCATCCGGATATCCGCCAGTTCACTGCCTTTAACAAAATGACACTGATAATCATCACCATGTTTGCAGCCCAGCAGAAATACTCCGTCCATACCCTGGGCCAGGGCGTCCTTGATCCATATAACATTCACAGAGCCCAGACATCGAACCGGAATCAGACGTACATCGGCTGAATATGACAATTTGTTCAAACCGGCAATATCCAAGGCCGGATAGGCATCATTTTCACAAACCAGGCCGAGAATCCGAAACGGCGGCTCATCATAATCATCTTCAGACGGTACCTGAACCGCTTTTATCATGGAGCCGATACTGTCAATATTATAATCGGCAAACCCGATAATCCGTTCCGGGCATGCGCCCATACAGGTTCCACAGCGGCGGCACCGAGTGGGATTCAGTTTCGGGGTACCTTTCTCATCATCATCCAGGGCCCCGAACGGACACTCTTCAGTACACCGTTTGCACTGGGTGCATCTCTGGAAAAAAAAGTCCGGAAATGTCATATCTCCTGATCGGGGATGAACCGAAACACCGCGATTGGCTGATTCTATGCACTGAATGGCTTTTAACGCTGCGCCGGAGGCATCTTCTACGGACTCATCAATTGTCATGGCCCTGCGTATGGCACCCGCCGCATAGACTCCGGTCCGCTGGGTCTCATATGGAAAACAGACAAAGTTTGAATCTGCATATCCGTCAAATAAATCATTGTCCCGGAACCCCGGCCCCTGACGATAGGCCAGATTCACAACCGGATCATCAACGGTAACAGGTACCATGCCGGTGGCCAGAACCACCATGTCAGCATTCACCTGGATACTTTCGCCCAAAAGGGTATCGCTGGCTTCAATTGCCAGCCTGCCTCCGTTTTTGGAAACACCGGTCACCTCACCTTTGGTCAGAAAAATACCGAGTGTCTGCTGAATGCTCTTGTAAAAATTTTCAGACAGCCCTGGTGTCCGCATATGCTGATAAAACACATAGGCTTTTCCGTCATCATAATCATCACAAACATATTTTGCCTGTTTTAAAGCAACCAGACTGGTGACCGATCCGGTATAGGCAAAGTCGGAATCATCCCCCCTGCCCGGGCTCTGGATAAATACCACCGACCTGGCTTCCTTGCCGTCGGACGGCCGAACGATCTTGCCTTTTGCCGCAATTTCCTCAAACTCATAGTTGGTGACCACGTCCGGAATTTGCCCAAGCCCGAGGTTTTCAAATTCCCCTTCTTCGGGCTGATACGGCCGCCATCCGGCAGCCAGGACTACGGCACCGAACTTTTCCCCGTTCGGGTCCATCTGTAAAATATCCTGCCTGCCTTCGTTGTATTCCAGATATTTGGCATGTAAGGCTTCGGCATCCAGTTCTTTGCCCTTTTCATCCACTTTCATGTCATCCGGCAGAGGAAACGGCACATCAAATTCAATCTTTTCACCGGGTTTTTTAAATGTCACCGTAAAATCACCTGGTTCTCCGGCAATACGGGCGACTTCCGTTTCCGTTTTAACAGTAATCTTATTGTTTGCTTCAACGGCCGCAATTTTATCAGCCGCCACTGTTGGAATCAGATTCTCATAAGGCGGATTGACCGGCAACTGCTGACGCCAGCCAGCCACTCTCCCACCCAACCGGGCCTGTTTTTCCACAATAGTGACTTCATAACCGGCCTTTGCCACGTCAAGTGCAGCCGACATGCCGGTCACACCGCCGCCGAGCACCAGTATTTTTTTAGAAAAATTTTCAAGCTTATAGGGTTCCGGCAGGTCCACTTTTTCGACTCTGGCCATGCCCATGCGCAGATAATCTTCCGCCATCATCTGAACACGATCGAATTTATCTTCGTCTTTTTTTTCCTCTTCCGTCAAAGCCGGGAATTCAGATCGCGGATGTGACCAGGCCACACCTTCTCTGATATTTACCCGATCAACTATGCATCCCTCAAACCGAAAAACATCATAATTGACGCGGCGGGAACATGCTGCCAGCACCAGCGTGTTTGTCCCTTTTTCTTTGATATCCTTTTTGAGAAGTTCAACACCTTCCTTGCTGCACAAAAACGGATGAGTTTGGCAGGAAATGCCTTCTTCTTCAGCAACGTCGCTAAGACTCTTTATATCAATGGCATCACCGATGCCGCAACCTGTGCAGATATATACACCATATTTTTTATCCATGGTTTCCTCCTATCTCCTCACCAGGGTTTGAATCGCCTTTAAGGCCATACCGGTCGCATTCTGATTTGACGATACCACATCAGCCGGCTTATTGGCGCAACCTGCAGCAAACATCCCGCCTTGTTCAAAATCATTAATAATAAATCCGTCTTCCGTGTATTTCAACTCATCAGCGGGCAATTTTGCATTAGCGGTTGTGGGCTGCATCCCGGTGGCAAGCACGACCAAATCAACTGTTTTGCGAATTTTTTCTCCGGTTACGGCATTTTCAGCAACCACGGTAATTTGATGGTTATCCGCCGCCTGTTCAACTTCGGCGACTTTTCCTTTGATGAAAAATACATTCTCATCTTCCTTGATCTTTTTATAAAATTTTTCGTACCGATACCCCGGTGTACGCAGATCAATGTAGAAAATATAAATTTTGGTTTCCGGATACCTCTCCCGGATATATGTTGCATGTTTTAGTGATGCCATGCAGCAGATATAGGAGCAATATGGCAGATGATTTTCATCCCTGGAACCTGCACATTGAACAAATGCCACACTTTCGGGTGCCTTATCATCCGATGGGCGAAGAATTTTCCCCTTGGTGGGTCCGTTTGGCGAGGCCAGTCGCTCAAGCATCATATTAGTAATGATATTCGGATACCGGCCATAGCCTAAATTATCTATCCTGGCCGCATCATAGGGTTCCCAGCCGGTTGCCCAGACAATGGCGCCGACCTTTAAATTAATGGTCTTGGCTTTCATTTCAAGATCAACGGCATCATATTTGCATGCCTGCTGACACCGTTTGGCATCTTCAGTCCCGATAATCTGGGGAGAAATGACGTATCGCGCAGGAAACGCCATCTCAAACGGCAGATAGGCGCCTTTTGTTTTATCCATTCCAAAATTAAACTCATTGGGCAGTTCCGCCTGGCAGGCATCCGCACAATCGCCACAGCCCGTACAGTTTTCATTAACATACCGAGGATTCAACTTGACCGCCACATCATAATTGCCGGGACTTCCACTCACTCTTTCAACTTCAGCCAGGGTAAAAAATTTTATGTTCGGATTATCCTTAATCCGTCTGAAGTTAATTTCCAGACCACAGGTGGGAGGACACAGCTTTGGAAAATATTGATTCAGTTGTGCGACTCTTCCTCCCAGATAAGGATTCTTCTCAACGATGAACACTTCATACCCCACTTCGGCGGCTTCGAGAGCTGTGGTTAATCCACTGATCCCCCCTCCGACCACCATAATGCTTCCGCTGAAAGGAGCTGCTTTGTCTTTGCTCATGCTATCCCTCCGTGCATTTAATATTTCTAAATAAAAACCCCCAGGTGCAAATGCACCTGGAGGTATAATTAACGACTTAGTCTCCGTCGCTGGGGGTTAGTCAGGTATGATCTTGGTGTATTCCACTTTTTTCAGGTTCCATTCATTGGTGGCCTTGTCATAAGTAGAATTCACGAAGCAAAACCAGTTTTCATCATCCTGGCCTGGATGGTCTGCCTGATAGTAGAAACCCGGATAACGGGTTTCTTTTCTGTACTGGATGTGACGCAGATGCGCTTCAACAGTATACAGTCTGTGATAAATCTCCCAAGCTCTCATGAGTTCATGAAGGTCAGCGGCAGCCAGTTTTTCGCAATCTGCGCGCATAACTTCAAGCAGGTCAAGAACAATCTCAAGATTCTTGCTTGTGGTCTGATAGAATGTTGCAGTTCCCGCACCATACTCATGGGTTGCCTTCATCATCCGATACATCATTCCATTGGGTTTGAGGTAATTCGGGTTGATGTCAACCGCAGTGGTGTATTCACAGTTATCAAGGTAGGTTCTGACCGGCTTGTAAACCAGGTCAACCAGTTCTTCCTTGGTTTCTTTGAGGGTAGGAGTAAAATCTGCGTTGTCACGGGCAAATTTTGCCATTTCCTTGGCAGCCATTCGTCCTTCCGCATGGGACCCGGAAGAGAACTTATGACCGGAGCATGCCACGCCGTCACCAGCGGTGAACAGACCGGCGATTGTGGTCATCCTGTTGTAGACCTTGCCGTTGTGTTTGATTTTGTATTCATCCGGGACCCAGTCAAAATCCGGCCCGGAAGTCCAGATACCGCAGCAACCGGAATGAGATCCAAGCAGGTAGGGTTCAGTGGGCATAACTTCGGAATTCTTCTTTTCAGGTTCACAATCCTGGGCACACCACAGATTGGCCTGGCCGCAGGTCATGTCAAGAAAATCTTCCCATGCTTCTGATTCCAGATGCTTGAGTTCTTTTTTATCCATGGTTTCGCCGAGTGTTGCAAGGGCGGTCACGGTATCCATCATGATCGGACCACGGCCTTCTTTCATTTCAAACAGCATCAAGTGGTTACGCAGACAGGTCGGTGTGATTGCCGCAGTCCCGTATGGGGCGTATTTTTCAAGTTCTGCTTTAGCGGCATCACTTGCGGCAAAATTTTCGCCCAGACCGTTTAGTGCTTTTGCCTTGAACAGCAGGAACCAGGCGCCAACCGGACCATAACCGTCTTTAAAACGGGCCGGGGTGAAACGGTTTTCCATCATGGAAAGTTCCGCACCGGCACGAAGGGCCATGGTATATGTGGAACCGGCATTCCATACCGGATACCATGCACGCCCTTTACCTTCACCAACCGAACGCGGCTGATAAATGTTAACCGCGCCACCGCAGGCAACCATCATGGTTTTGCATTTAATGATGTATACTTTGTTTTCACGAACAGAAATACCGACTGCGCCGGCAATCTGTTTTGGGTTGTTGGCATCGTTCAGCAGTTCAACAATAAAGCACCGCTCAATAATATTGTCATCACCCAAAGCCAGTTTAGCGGCTTCAGCAACAACTCTCTTGTAAGATTCACCGTTGATCATAATCTGCCATTTACCGGTACGTACAGGTTGTGCGCCGCCTTTCAGCGTACCCATTTTCTGGCCTTTTTTACCGTCGAGGTTTTTTCCGTCTTCGGTTTTTTTCCAGATCGGCAGTCCCCATTCTTCAAACAGATGAACTGAGTCATCAACATGACAGCCCAGATCGTAAATCAAATCTTCACGGACAATACCCATAAGATCGTTTCTAACCATCCGGACATAGTCTTCCGGTGAATTATCACCGATATAGGTATTAATAGCAGAAAGTCCCTGGGCAACCGCGCCACTTCTTTCCATGGCCGCCTTATCGCACAGAAGAACTGTCTGACCTTCGGTCATCCATTTTTTAATTTCAAAAGCAGCACCGCAGGCCGCCATACCGCCGCCCACGATCAGAATATCAACTTCACGCTCCTCGACTTCGGGATCCCTAACGGCTTTGAGTTCACCCATAGGTTTATTTGGTAATGCCATATTACATCCTCCTTAAATATTTGTAATTCGCGATTTGTAATTATCTTAGAATTCAAAACATAAAAGACAATTAAACCGTTTGCGGCGTTGGCAGTTGATAGCCATCGGCCTCTTCGGTCGAAAGCAGACCGCTGTCAAGATCTTTGCCTTTCAGATCCGGATATGCATTTGCTGTTCCTTCTGGAGTTGTCCTGATGGGGAACTTAAAGCGTTTAATGAGACCATTTCTGAACTTACAGGTCCACATAACATCTTCTGTACCCATCATTGGCATGATGCTGCTTCCCAGCGGAACAAAATCTGCGTAACCTCTAACTTCGATTGCCTGGGTCGGGCAGATTTTTACACATGAAAAACATTCCCAGCACTGATCCGGCTCCTGGTTGTAAGCCTTCATCGCGTTGGGTTCCAGAACCATCAGGTCATTGGGACAAATATACATACATGCAGTTTTATCCCCACCTTTACATCCGTCACACTTTTCAGCAATTACGAAACTTGGCATTTTACACCTCCTAATTTAACATTTAAATAAAACGAATAAACATTTCCACTTTTAGTGTGGAACTATCTAAACTAAAGACTGATCAGGTTGGCCCACCTCCTTTCTTGCATTGACCAAAAAACATTACAAATTGTTAAACCCCGGGGAACTGAAAAATATCAATATACCGAAATTGCGCCATAACTTTTGGTCGGATTCAAGGCGCGTCAACAGCCGCATAACAGATTATGTAACTGTTGGAGCAACGAAGAAAACGATCAAAAAGGCAAACAAGTTTGATATATTAATTTTTGGAAGTTCCCTTAGCCATAAATTCTTTCTACCTCCTTTAATCTCCTTTAAGTTTTCAACATTTACGGAATGTTCCGCGTATTTCTAAAAAATCGATATATCTATTAAAATCAAATAAATAGCTATTTCAGTATGCGAAATGATTTATGTAACACCCCCGAAATTCCTTGTCAAGAAATTTCGGATAGCCTTTTTTATTAGCAATTACAAATAGTTATCAACACAAATCTTTTCTATATCTATATTTTTACCATCGCATACAATATATAGTAGAGCAACTTCACCGAATTTTTTTACGCCTGAAATATTACCGATTTAAATATTTCCGATGAACACGTTGGGAAATAATTGAAAGCACCTCATAACTTATTGTATTAATATCTTTTGCTATCTCTTCCGCAGAAATGGACACATTTCCCTGGCGGCCGAAAACCACCACTTCATCTCCCAGTTGCACGCCCGGAATGTCACCCACATCCAGCATGGTCTGATCCATGCATATTCTTCCGATAACCGGTGCCGGACAACCGCAAACAATCATTTTCCCCTTTGAAGACAACAGGCGGCTATATCCGTCCCCATACCCTGTGGGAACCGTTGCAATGGTGGTCGGCCGGCTGGTCTCCGCTGTCGCCCCGTAACTTATCTTAAATCCTGCTTTCACCTTTTTAAGATAAATAATTTTAGACTTTAATGTCATGGCAGGCTTTAAAGCGATTTTCTTTTTATTGACATAATCTGAGGGATAGTGACCGTAAATGGAAATCCCGGCCCTTACCATATCCAGGTGGGTATCCGGCATATCAATGATGGCGGCACTGTTCGCAGCATGACGAAATTTAAAATCGATCTTGCGTTTTTTTAAATGATTTATAAAATCAATAAATATCTCAAACTGTCTGTGGGCCGATGTTTTATCCGCATGATCAGCAGTTGCAAAATGGGTATAAATTCCCTCCAGATCAATTCCCGGCAATGAGCACATGGATTCAACTTCATCAAGTGAATCTTTTGAAATATGCCCGGTTTCAGCTCCCTCACGGATATCTCCCGGCAATATACCCAGTCGCCCCATGCCGGTGTCTACATTTAAATGGGCCTTGATTTTTTTTTTAACCGATTGCGCAATTTCTGAAAAAAAACGGGCTGCCTGAAGTGACCATATGGTCTGGGTGATATCATAATTAATTAACTTTTCAGCAAATTCAGGGGGGGTATGCCCAAAAATAAGGATGGGCGTATCAATGCCGCTTTCACGAATTTGAATAGCCTCGCTGAGCCTGGCGACACCAAGGGCATCCGCATTTTTTGCCGCAGCATGCCCGGCAATTTCCAAAAGTCCGTGGCCGTAAGCATTCGCCTTTACAACGGCCATAAGGCGGCTTGCAGGATTCAGATTTTTTTTTATCTGGCTGATATTATGAGAAATTGCTTTTAGATCAATTTCCGCCCAAACATCATGTGGCATCAAAAGGCCTCCAAAACTATTTAATTACACTTTCCGATCCAGGCTCCGATACTGCACCGCCTCTGAAATATGATCAATGCGGATTTCAGAATCACCTGCCAGATCAGCAATGGTTCTGGCGATCTTTAATATCCGATTATAGGCCCGGGCGGAAAGG
>Ga0164318_10007141_pt1 | contig 10830 bp, 8 predicted proteins | sample GuaBasSedimGuay9_FD_113734 | JGI IMG/M metagenome (GOLD analysis project Ga0164318, IMG submission 113734) | Subseafloor sediment microbial communities from Guaymas Basin, Gulf of California, Mexico - Guay9, Core 4571-4, 0-3 cm | ecosystem: Environmental > Aquatic > Marine > Hydrothermal vents >...
ATAACTCTTCAAGTATTAATTCTATCATCTTCTCTTTCTCTTTTATATATAAATTCCCAAATTTTGCCATCATTTTTTGCCTAAGCAAAGAATCAACTATGTGCATTATTTCAGATTTTGCTTTCTCTGAAAAATCGCGAGTGATATGCAAAGCTGATGTGATGGCAATTTCAAGGTTTAAACGCATCAAGCTACCATCAATAATCATCTTTTCTTTGGCAGATTCTTGCTTTTTGAGCGTTTCCCCCTCTACTTCGAGTTTTATTACTTTCTCCTTTTTCTCTTCAATCAATTTCTGACCCATACGGACTAGTATCTCATAATGCGGTGTAATAACTTGTGAGAATAAGATATCAAAGTAAATGTCTTCCCCATAAGCAATAGGATAATTCGCTTTTAAGTAATCGTAAAGCTCATGGATAGTCCATGGTTCTATTTTTATAATATCTTCCTCTTTTTCCTCAACAATTTCTAACCAATCTTCTGACTCATCCCTTTTTGACATTTTTAGTAATTCTTGTTGTTTAATCCACTTTGAGAGTAATAAGTTTAAACCATGTATGAATAACGCCGCAATAAAGCGTATATCAACATGTTTTGTTTTTCGTGATAATAGTTCATTAATCTTTAAGAAAGTAGAGTACAACTCCTCACGGACAAGTATTGCTTTTATAACAGCATCTGGTGTATTGATACTCTTCTCATGAATTAGTCTCATGAAGGAGAAATATCCGCTTTTAATTGCCTCTGTTATTGATATAAGATAATCTTCTAACAAAGATAATGTCTCCTCAGTAGTAAATATAATGCGTGAGGTGTCATAGCCTAGTGCATGTACGAGCATATCAATATCCTTAAAGAAATCAGTTGGCGTATAATCCTCTTGATATAGCCCATTAATTGTCACAAAAAAGTAACTGCTCCCAGCCAATTCCATTCCATCATATCCTAGATACCTCAGCATGGATACTTGAGATAGCATGGAATCGATTTTTGGCCTATAGATTCTTTGTAATCTTTGAAGTTGTGATTTTAAATTTATAACTTGCTTTTCGAGTTCTTTAATTAATGCTTTGTTTAGGTTATCTTCATAGACACTCATTTTTCACACCTGCCCAAGTATTAAGCGATGCATTCTCATCAAGCTCTTTAAGAGAGAAGTATCTACTTAAATTCCATTCTTTAGTCACACTTTTTCTAAATGTTTCTTCATAAGATATACCTTTAGCTATACCTTCCGAGAGGTCTCTTATAAAAACACGTTCATTCATGTACGTTGGTAGGTCGTATCCTTCTAGACGACTATCTGAAAAAGCAATAATCATGTTAATCTCATCATTGTTTATGCTCCATAAACTATAAAGGTCTATTAAATCGTTAGAGCCAACTATATCAAAAATTGCACGCCTAGGTAATGTTAATACAGATGAAAATACATGTGGATTTATGTTGTGAACCGCAATCTTTACTGCTGGTGGAATCATTGAAACAGTATATATTGTTAAATAATCTAAAGGATGAAGATTAACTTTTGATGCAAAGTCTATAAATGCATCTGGGAATCCAAATGCGATAGATTCTATGTTTATATTTGGAGGTGCTTTAACCAAGGGTTCTCCACATTTAGGGCATTTTTTATCGTCACTTATATCATGTGATGGATACATTGTATTACATTTTATACAAAGAAAGCCTTCATTTAATATTCGACCTTTCATAAACATAACTAGTGAAAAGTATGATTGCTTGTGTGGCGAATCGACACCTCCTCGTAATCGTCGTAAATTAAAGATACGATAGTGTAAAAGCGATATAAGTGTTTCTGCTGTAATTGTACATTCAGCACGACGTTTCATATCATCTATTTGGCCCAACTCTAGCTGTTTTACTGTTCGTCTGAAAGTTCCATGATAACTTCTGCCAATAAAGTTTAATTCATCAGTTAATTCGGTCAAGTTAATATCGGAGTAAGGCGTAATAAGGAGCGAGAGAAGATACGTATCTTCATATTTTACCTTTACTAAATATATGTTTGGAACTAATCCAGAAAGCTCCTCTATTGGCTCAGAAAAATAAGATGCACTTTTTAGGACATATTGTTTACCCATAAATAAATCTAATATGTTAACCTGACCAAATCCTTGCTCAATGCGTAATCGAGCATCAGCATCTTTAATGAGGCTCTCACCGCCAATTAGGATTGGTGTGTTTATAGTTAAACTTGAATGGGGATCTAAATTACTTATTGTTGCTATTGTAATGCTAGATTTTATAATTTGATCTCCAATAGTTTTTTCATTCAACATTGACATATCACCAAATGCAACAGTGGTAAGATAGATATACAGTAATAGCGTATAAAGCGAAGTTTGATTAGAGATAAACTAAAAAATAATTTTATAATAAAACTAATAAAAATAGTGGTGTGACTTTAATCTTTGCTGTGAGTGTGAAATAATTAACAAAAATAATTTTCTCAAGCACTCTGTTTACTAATTATATTCTTAAATACGCTTTATGCCTTTTTTAGTTATTATTGCCATTTGTATTTCCCCACCGCTCGCAGCATCTCTCCTTCTAGCAGCTTCGATTGATTTTCGAGCCAATTCCTTGGCAGCGTCTAAATTCATATCTTTTGAATATTCCGCTTCCAGAACACCATATGCAATAACAGATCCAGATCCTGTTGCTGAGAAATCAAATTCTTCAATTAAACTGCCTAGTGAATCTAAGGAGAATAATCTAGGGGCATCATCATATCCTCCAATCAAAAGTTGAGATATATAGGGATACAATCTCTGTTCAAATAAAGCATTAGCTGTTAGGCGAGCCACTGCCCGAACAGAGATAGGTTTAGCACATTCTAGCTCATGGAGCTTTGCATTAGCCTTAATAATCCTAACAACTTGCTGGCAATCAGCCACAGAGCCAGATATTGTCATTGCAATACGGTCAGTAATCTCATATAACTTTGGCGCTTTTGTTGTGGCAACAAGATAACCCATTGTGGCTTGAGATTCGGTAGCTAGAATAACACCATCTTTTACGACTATACCTACAGTAGTTGTTCCAGTTTTCAAGATTTTTTGATCATCAATCATAGAATACACCCCATGATATAGAAAAATAATACCAATTTGCTTTAAAGTATTTCTATTTGAGAATGAAGTATCGTTTTTCATAATATGCAAACAAATTAAATTAAAATTAAAAGAGATAGTAGTTATTCCTCTTCCTTACCAATCATGCCTATTATTCGTAAAGCTTCAAGTATAGCTTTTTTCTCATTTTCGCTAACTTTTGGTTTTTTGGGAGTTTCTGGTACTGCAGGTGCTACTGGTTGAGGTGTGGGTGCTGGTGCTGGTTGAGGTGTGTATTCTTTTTGTTGGGGTTTAGCTATTGGTTGAGTGGGTATGGATGGTCTCTGTACAGGCGGTGTTGGTTGAGCTGGTTGCTTTGGGAAGAGCTCAGCGGTTTCTTCTCTCTGAACTGCGGGTTTTTGCGCAACTAAAGCTTCTTTTGGTTCCTCTATCCGCTGTTTGTATAAGAGTTCAGCCATTTTGTAACCTTGTTTTACTAGAAACGTAAGATATAAGCCAAGTTTATATTGAGACTTGCTTGATGCGACAAGAACTAGATTTGGAGTTAATCTAGTTAAAATGGTATAGCCTTTCTCTCCTCTCACAACTACTTGAATTAAGGTTCCTTCATCCATACGATAACTTGTGTCCTGAGCAATATTTAACATCGCGGCAACGGCTGCAGAATGTTCATCCACATCAATATCAGCACTATCAGCACAAGCTATTCGCATACCCTCACGATTAATGACTGCAACAGCTTCTAAGTCGGTTTCACTCTCAATTCTTTGTATCATGATTTGCAGTTTTTTCCTTGTATCTTCATCAATATAAACAGACACAAAAATGCCCCCTAGTTATTAACACTTTGTCTTTTTCGAATTTTAATTTTTTGTTACATACTATTTCTTTCGTTAACCTCTCCTCTACTAAAAGATAAGTTTAACCTTATAAAAAATGTCGGAATTTAAATACTTTTCACTTATCTTAGCTTATTGAGGTATAACTATGCTAGGTACGGCTCCAGAGGCCATTTTTGACCCGTACTATATTCCACCACAATTATTGTTTCGTGACTCTGAAAAACAAGTTCTTAGGGGAATGCTATTGGATTCTATTGAAGATAAATATACTATCAATGTTATTATAACTGGGCATAACGGTATTGGTAAGACAGTTTTAGGAAATTACACACTAAACCGTGAGCTATCAGTTGATTATAAAATGTATTTTTCAGATACTACATATTCCACGGTACAAGAGATTTTTGAAGGATTTGCTATATCTTTAGGGATACCGCCTCATGAAACAACAACAGCCACAATATCTGAGATAGAAAAATATTCTAGAAAGCATCCTAGTGAAATAATTTTATTCTTAGACAACATCAATATACGTAACGTAAATATGTATAAGAAAGTTGCCCGACGGACGAAACAAGCAAAAATAACAACAATTGCAACAATGGATTACAATACTTATTATACACTTAAAAAAATAGAAACTGATAGAGAATTCATAGACATGGCACTGCAATTAGGCATGTACACAGAAGCACAGTTAGTTGAAATAGCAAAACAGAAAGTACGCTTAGCATTTCCAGTTCATATACATGATGAACTAATAGAATATATGACTGATATCATAGCAGAATTTGATTATACTAGACCTGGAACTATAGTGGAACTACTAAGGTTGCTTTTTAAAGAGGTAATACGAGGAAATAAGAAAATAAATACCTGTATTATTAGAAATGCATGCTATGAATTAGGACTTGAAGGAGATAATATCTTTTTCTTTGAGGAACTGCCTAATATGACGATAGAAGAAATAACATTTCTTGAGCGTATTAATGAAATATTTCTTAAAGAAACTTCAGAACCTTATATTGATTTAGATACCTTAAATGGTATCTTTATCGATATAGCAAATCAATTTGGACTTGAATATGATAACAATTTGTTTAGGCGGCTTATGTATAAGGTTCTTGATCTTGGAATCTTAATAGAATCTAAAATTAAACCTTACAGCTACTTTACCATAACCGACCCAGTATTACTACACGAAGTCATACGTAGAAACAAATTTCAAAATATGCGGTGATATTTAAAATTTTAAATATGTTGTGGTAGAAACATATTACAGATTAATCTTAATGTATTTTCTAACTGGTGGTTATCTTGGAGTCTATAAAGAGAATAATTGATACAGAGGTCAGAAGTGATGCTGATGTAAAAGGATATTATGTTATTACAAGAACGGGATCAATAATCAGCGAGAATAATGTATCGACATTTTTGAAAAACAAAATTTTTGCGATTTGTCTAACAGTGCCGGATGACACAATATACGTTCTCTTGGAATTAAAAGATGAACGAATAATCATACTCAAGCAGGGTATCATCTTCATTTCTATAATATATCCAAAGGATATAAAACTAGGATATGTAATGACAAGAATTGCCAGGTTATTAGAGTATTTAGGAGAACATCCAATTACTGTTGAGGAGCGTATAGAGGAAAAGTCTAACAAGTCGTCTATTGTTTTAGAGGAGATTAAAACAAAGGAAGAGAATTATGTAACCGATAAAACAATTGACATTAATAAGCACACCTCGCTGATACCTGTACCTACAGATAAATTTAGTGAGATTATTACTGCAATAAAAAATGCAGAGGATATAGAACCATTTTCTGATAAGGCACTATACGTAGCTGCACTTATAGATGGCGAAATCTCAATAGAAGAAATAATAAAAAGGTTAGATTATGTAGAGAGAGAACTTATAATAGCTATAGTTAATTGGGCTTACAAGAATGATTTTATTAAGTTGAAAAAGAGTGCTTAATCGACTGGTTTTCCGCAATATGGACAAACGGTTGCAGTGCTACTTATTGTTGCACCACAGTGAGGACACTTTTTGATGGCCGGGATAATGGTTGGTTCGGATGGTGTTGTCTTTATTGCTGGTTGCTCAGGAATACTAATTTCTCCTACTTCTTCTTTCTCAGACATTAATGAACTTCCAACTAAACTTGTTAATCCACTGACAAATAATGCAAGAACTATTGAGATAACCATTGATGTTTCAATTAACACTTCAAAGGCAAATGATGGATATATGTATAGTATCAGATATATTAGCTCAATTGCAATAATTGCAGCAAGTCCACTTTTAATCCGACGAGATATTAAACCTGCCACAAATCCACCAGCAGCCCAGGAAGCTATAACTGTAGTTAAAAGATCTGGCTTTAATGAGAAAAGAATTTCTTGCGCAGTAAATGTTAAAAAAGACAATATATCCATAGTAAAGATGAAATTCTCTAATTGTACCGAGTATACATCAGGTGATACAATAAATGATATGCCTAATACTGTGAGAAAGCCAACGATAGTGCCCGCAACTTTACCCATAGAATCACATCCAAAAAGTAAGACTTTTTGCTTTTGTAAATAACTATAGAGAGATTGTGTTTAAATAAATTTTGATTAAAAAAGAAAAATTAGTAATTATTTTTAGCATGTGATATGGCTTCAACTAAATTGTATGTTACTTTAATCTATTTATTTGTATTAAGAGTTTCTCTTTGCCAATTTTCCATTCTTTCGTCTTCGATTTATCTGTTATACCACGCTTTAAGTTGATGGTTAAAGTTTCACTTTTTATATAATCTCGATGCATATCTATTGCCTTAAGTATTTCATTACTTCCATCATAGTATACATCTATGTTCTCGTCGTACATTAGATTCATATCTTTGCGCATTTGTTGGATTCTACGTACTACCTCTCTTGCAAGCCCCTCATAGAATAATTCTGGTGTTATTTTCGTATCTAGCAGTACTTGTATATTCCCTTTTGATTCTCCGTATGCAAATCCTTCAGGAGGAACTTTTTCGAATAATACATCTGACCTTGATATTAATACGTCTGTATCATCTACTTTTAATGGCCAATCGCCTTTTTGAAGTATATTGTAAAGTTCATAAGGATCCATTTGTTCTAATTGCTTCTTTATCTTCGGGAACAATTTTCTATACTTAGGCCCTAAAGTTTTCTGATTTATCTTTGCAACAAATTGTAGTTTACCTTGAAAATCATTAACAAATGTAATACGTTTTACATTAAGTTCTTCCTTTATTATATCAAGGTATGGCTCTACCGTATTTTTGACATCTTCTTGGCATGCAACAATTAACTCATTTAGGGGTTGTCGGGCTTTTATCTTTGAATTAAATCTAGCAACTCGACCTGCTTCTGTAATTCGTAATACATACTCCATTGCTTGTTCAAGGCTTTTATCAATAAGTTCTTCCTTAGCAACAGGATAATATGTCAAATGTACACTTAAAGGCGCATTTTTATCTATGCTTCGTACTAAGTTTTGATAAATTGCCTCTGTAACAAAGGGTGTGAATGGGGCTAATAGTTTTATGACAGTGACTAATACCTCGTAAAGTGTTAAATATGCAGATATTTTCTCATCTGTTGTTTCTTCTATCCAAAATCGCCTTCTAGACCTCCGAATATACCAATTACTAAGGAGTTCATTTATAAAGTATTCAATAGCTCTTCCAGCTTTATGCAACTGATATGAATCCATATACTCTCGTACTTCTTTAATTAATGACTGTAATGCTGATAATATCCATCTATCAATAAATGGCCTTTTCTGATATGGCATTGAAAACTCAATTGGATTGAATTTATCTATATTTGCATATGTAACAAAGAATGCATAGGCATTCCATAGGGTGTTTATGAACGATTTCATTACTTCTTCAACCATTTTTGGAAAGAATCGCATTGGTTCCCATGGGGCGCTACTTGTTATCAAATACCAACGTAAACTATCTGCACCATAATTGTTAAAGAACTCCCACGGGTCTACTACGTTATTTTTACTTTTACTCATTTTTTGACCTTTCTCATCTAAGATTAATCCAAGAACTACTACATTGTTATATGCGTTTGTACCGAAAAGTACAGTTGAAATAGCATGCAAACTGTAGAACCAACCACGTGTCTGGTCCACTGCTTCACTTATGAAATCCACTGGAAATTCTGATTTAAACAAATCTTTATTTTCAAATGGGTAATGGTGTTGAGCAAATGGTGCCGCTCCCGAGTCATACCAGACATCAATAAGGTCTGGAACTCTTCTCATTTCGCTACCACATTTTGGGCATTTTAAGACAACTTCGTCTATGTATGGTCTATGGAGATCCTCCTTTTGAAGACCACGAACAGCCATTTCCTTGAGTTCTTTAATGCTTCCAACGAAATGAACATGACCACAACTGTTGCAAACCCATGCGGGTAATGGTGTACCCCAATAACGTTCTCTACTCAATGCCCAGTCTACGACATTCTCCAAAAAATTACCAAAACGCCCATCACGAATATGTGATGGAACCCAATTAATTTTTTGATTATTCTTCAGCAAATCATCCCTGAATTGACTCATTTTTATGAACCAAGTATCACGCGCAAAGTTCAAAAGTGGCGTATCACAACGCCAGCAGAGAGGATATGTGTGCTCATAGGTACCATGTTTCAGCAAGAGCCCTTTATCTTTAAGCATTTGAATTATGTATTTATCAGCATCCTTGAAAAACATACCTTTTAAATCTGAGACTTTATCAACAACGAATCCATTTTCAGCAACTAACTGTATAAGTGGTAAATCATATTTTTTTCCGATTTCATAGTCTTCTTCACCGTAAGCGGGCGCTATGTGAACAACACCAGTTCCCTCATCTAGAGTTACGAAATCAGCAATCACAACATAATATGCTTTTTTATTCACCTTTTCATACGTAAACAATGGCTCATATTCCCAACCAGCTAACTCTTTACCCCTCATAACTGTCTTGATTGTATATTTTTCACCTTTTAGCACTACTGGAACCAACTCTTTTGCAAAGATTAATTTCTTATCATTTATTTCAACAATGGCATACTCAAACTCTGGATGAACCGCTAGTGCAGCGTTTGATAAAAGTGTCCATGGCGTTGTAGTCCATGCCAAAAAGTACATATTTTCCTTATTTTTTATCTTAAACATTACATATACTGATGGGTCTTTTACCTTTGTGTACCCTAAAGAGACTTCATGGCTACTCAGAGGTGTTCCACACCGAGGACAGTACCAGACAATTTTATGGCCTTTATAAAGCAAACCTCTCTCCCATAATTGTTTTAAACTCCACCAAACACTTTCGATGTATTGATTGTCCATAGTAACATAAGGATTATTCATATCAATCCAAAACCCAAGACGCTCTGTCATGTCTACCCATGCTTTTTCGTATTTGAAAACACTTTCTCGGCATTTCTGATTAAATTTCTCTATACCGTATTTTTCGATATCTCGTTTGTTTTTTAATTTTAGTTGCTTTTCGACCTCTAATTCAACTGGCAATCCATGGCAATCCCAACCTGCTTTTCTAGGAACATAATATCCATCAAGCGCCTTGTATCTACACACTAAATCTTTGATAGTACGAGTCAATACATGGCCCGGATGAGGCATGCCATTTGCAGTTGGCGGTCCTTCTAGGAAGATAAACTTTGGTTTATCCTTACGAGATTCCAACTGCAATTTGAATACTGCATTATCTTTCCAGAATTTCATAATTTGTAATTCAATATCTGGGAATCTAACCTTTGGACTCACCGGCTGAAACATAGACTAACCTCCTATACACGATTCCAAAAAAGAAGCCACATCGTTTATAATATGGTGTAAGAGAAAAACACGAATATCTTGTATCCTTAGCTGCTATCAATCCAGTAACAAATTTCGCGATCCCTCACAAAAGACACCTCATACTTAATTGAATGAAAACCATATTAGAAATATATAAGTCTTTTGACAATTTAATCGAATTAAATTAAAGAAAACGAAATTTGGTAGGCAATAAACGTTGCAATTACTGCTACGAAGATACCACATATCGCTTGCAATGTAGAATGCCGTTGCATTTTAATTCTTGACCATGTTATAATAGGGATTAGTGCTAAAAGGAGCGATGATACCACACCATAAAGTAGAAACAGAAAAACGCTTGGCGCCGTGATTCCTGCAGTGTGTACGCTAATCTTCCATTTGAAATTAATAATCATTAAGAACAGAATAAGAATAAGATATGTCAAAAATAATGCATAAAGAACCCTGCATTTGATGAAGTAAAAAAGCATGAAACCTACCAAGTAATGTAACATTAAGATTAGAAAAATAGGTGGTCTCTCGCGTCTATCAATGAACTCAAGGCTAATCTTTTTAATAATAGCATATATGAATACTGTAATAGAAGGAAGAATTACAAGTAAGAGAGAACTTATAATAAATGCTAAGAAAGGAACCATTGACTGTCTAATTTCATTATATGAGAGAAGAAACACTAAAGGTAATATTAATTGAGCAAATACATTTGGTGCGGTTAATAAGGAAAAAAGTACTTTTAATTTCTCTTTAATAACATTAGCCATATACATCACTGAAAGATAGCTAGTAAAGGAGTGAATATAAGAAAGTGTTAATTACACTTTTTATAATTTACGAATTTGACAACAAATAATATCTATTTGGATGGTATAATGATAAGATAGAAAAATTTTGGCTTAGTTAAGTTTTTTGAAGTTACGCGACTCCGCGCTCAAAAAGCCCTCATATCACGATAAAAAACATTAAATCGAGAGAAAATTTTTAGGTCGGCGTTTCCGCCTCATCCCTTATGACAC
>Ga0164318_10007142_pt1 | contig 10828 bp, 9 predicted proteins | sample GuaBasSedimGuay9_FD_113734 | JGI IMG/M metagenome (GOLD analysis project Ga0164318, IMG submission 113734) | Subseafloor sediment microbial communities from Guaymas Basin, Gulf of California, Mexico - Guay9, Core 4571-4, 0-3 cm | ecosystem: Environmental > Aquatic > Marine > Hydrothermal vents >...
ATAGAGGATGTGCTTCTGAAGAGCCGGATGAGGGAAATCTTCAAGTCCGGTTCTGTGAGGGGGCGCATAGTAACCTCGGGGCTATTACCCCGGAAAGAGGTGCGCTATGTGCCCTACTCGACAAAAGGGGTGACTGTTTTGCGCGAAAGATGCGCATCAGCACATCCACACAACTGGTAACCTCACGCCGTCCGGTCCGGTTTCCGCTCAAACTCCCCCATCATTAGCAGTTGCAGCGAGCTTGATCCTGTTATCGAAGTGAGTGCTGTTTCTTTCGATAATCGCGTGTATCTGCCCGGATAGCCGATCTGAAACCGAAACCGAACCGCGCTGCGTGTACGGGGTGGACACGCTTTCTCTCATGGGTTATTCCAGCAGACATACCCTCGTCACAAGTATCCTTGTGAAACGTTGACTGCTTCAGCTTACCTTTGATCGACACGGTCTGAAAATCCAGTGCCGATCAAGGATATGTTCAATCAGCAAACCAGCGATACCGCAACCTTGATATACACCTCTCCCGATGTCGTCAGAAGAGGCGTTTATTTGACCGAATTTGATATACACGTTGGCTACATACACATCAAAAATCCGATCGCGCTTGCACCGATGGCAGGCATAACAAACATAGATTTTGTCAGGGATTACGCAATGAGCGCGGGGCTTGCCGTGATCGGCGGATACAACCTGGACGATGCGACAAACGAAGCAGCAAAGAGCATTAACGAGCGCGGGCGTGCTGAATTTGTGACACCTGAGCCGATCGAACACCTGCGAGGCGAACTCGATCGCTTGAATGGAATGGATGACCCCCCCACAATCGCACTCAACGTCAGAAGTACGGAAATTACACCGCTAATGGATGCAGCGCTTCTTGCAAAAGAATATGATGCGATCCTTGAGATCGATTGCCATTGCAGACAGCCGGAGATGGTAGATATCGGAGTGGGCGAACCTCTTCTTCACGATTTGCAGAAACTCGGATCGATCATCTCGAAGATTAAGAAGACCGGGGTTGTCCTTTCTGTAAAGACCAGATCCGGAATCGTTGACGACCATGAACTTGCAGCGGCGATTGAGGATGCCGGCGCGGATATGATCCACATCGATGCTATGGAACCAGGATTCGGCGTTGACTATAATGCGATCAAGGCGGTAAGAAATGCCACCAACCTCTTCATCATAGGCAACAATTCAGTCACGGATTTCAGAAGCGCAAAGGATATGTTCGGATACGGTTCCGATATGGTCTCGCTTGCACGAGCCGTGCCCAAGATTCCGGGAGTGATAGATGATCTTGTCCGCTCTGTCACCATCTTTCAGGAGCAGACTGGCTGGTATAATGCGCCAAAGCACATCTGCAGCGGTGGCGACGATCGAGCACTCACGTTCTGCTGCCTGCCTGTCAAGCGGTGTGCCCTTATGCGGGTGCTCCGCAGGTACGGGATGACCCCACAGGAGTTTGCAGACTTAAAAGTCAAACTCTCACGCGGGACACCGCTCGAACTCGGAGATAATACCTGCTTCGGGACGCTGATATGGTGCTGCAAACTCACAAAACCGTGCTTCATGCGGGACGCTGTACTTGGTCAGATCGGCATTTCAGGAGCCCAGTACATGAAACTCAAGAAACGCCTCTCCGAAAGTATTTTAGAGCACCTCGAAGAACTTCCGATCTCATCCGCCGCGAACGATTAGCACCGGAATGGTGGACGTGTGGACGACCTTGGTGGCAACGCTTCCGACAAGGATTCGATCAAGCCCGGTCTTGCCAAGAGTCCCCATCACTATCAGATCGATCTCGTGCTCCTTTGCATATAAAACGATCTCACTCGCAGGATGCCCTTCCAGAATGCTGCACTCGACAGATACGCCGGATTCTGTACCCTGATCAGCCACATGCTTCAGAGACTCGTTACCTTCTGCGCGTATCAGTTCGTACATGCTCTCCCACGCAGCATCCATCGGCAGTGTTGCAAATGCTCCTGCATCGAGGACGTATACCGCGTGAACCTCTGCTTCTGCGATGCGGGCAAGTTCGATGCCATAGTCAACCGCCTTTTTGGTGTTCTCTGAGCCGTCGGTCGCGATCAGGATATTTTTGTATAATTCACTCTCCATAAGCTCATCTCATTTACCAGTTGCCACAAAACGAGATAAGGTTTTGTGTTGAGGCGCGGGGTAGCATTTAATGATCCGGAGGGTGGAGAAGTCGGGCCACAAGCGTTTAAGGAGTTGCGGGGCGTAGTTGAGTACGGATATTTCCGGAGCAAAAATGGATTATGACGTCGTTGTGGTCGGTGCCGGACCTGCCGGATGTCTGGCAGCGAAGTACGCAGCAAAAAACGGAGCGAAAACACTAATCATTGAGGAACACGCATCCATCGGGTCGCCTGTGCAATGCGCAGGTCTGCTGAGTACGCGCGCGATTAGGGAGTGCGAAGTTGTTTTGGATAGTGGATTTCATCCGATCAAAGGCGCGTTTGTGTATGCGCCTGACCGGCGGCGGATCTGCATATCGGGCGGCGAGATCAAGGCGTACGTGGTCGACCGGAGAATCTTTGACCGTACGCTTGCAGAGAATGCGGTCCGGTCCGGCGCAGATATTCTTATGCGCACGCGGGCGGTCGGGATCGATATCGACATGGAGACTCGTGGGCATGGGCATGGGCATGGGCGCCGGAGGATTCTCCATGTCGCAATCGAAGGCGAACCGGACGTGATCGAAGCTGACATAGTCATCGGGGCGGACGGAGTACAGAGCCGCATCGCACAGTGGGCCGGTCTCGATACGCCAGAAACGGCTCTCTCTGGCGCACAGATAAGCACGGTCTACGACTTCGATGATCCCGAATTTGTCGAGATATTTCCAGGATCGTGCGCTCCCGGGTTTTTTGCATGGGCGATCCCGCACCATGGTAGCGCACGCATCGGGCTTGCAGTCCGACCGGGATTTGGATCGGGATCTGCATGGGCGCATCTGAAACGGCTGATCGCAGAGTACCCTGTCGTATCGGAAAAGTGCGATCCCGGAATCACAGGCATCGCGCTTGGTGGAATACCGATCAGCGTACCACAGCAAACGGCAGCCGAGGGTCTGCTGATCATTGGCGATGCAGCAGGGCAGGTCAAGCCGACATCGGGCGGAGGCGTGTATCCCGGGGCTGTGTGCGCAAAGATTGCGGGGAAGATAGCAGCAGACGCTGTTCTGGAGGGGAATACGTCTGCCGGGAGACTCTCCGAATACGATAAACTCTGGAGAGCCAGGATCGGGCGGGAGCTTGTGATCGGAAGGAGGGTTAATGAATGGATGGCGCGTCTTTCTGATTCCGAGATCAACCGATTGGTTGGGGTGCTGGATGACGATGAACTGCTGGATCTGATCACGAGATACGGAGATATGGATCATCCGTCTGTTGTCGTCCGAAAACTCTTGATGAACCGGAAGAGCATGGGTGCTTTTCTGAAGATGGCTCTTATGAGGTGAGGCTGGTCAACTTGCTGCAACTGTTCAATATTATGTGGGGGCATTGAATGGATCCCATTCCAGAAGATAATAAGAAGTCTCATCAGCATACTTCAAAGGAGTGTGCATAATGCAGGTCTTACATACAATCTGGAACGGTGATGAACTGTGCTTATGGGCTGAGGCATCCGCGCTGCCACTGACCGCCCCGCCCCGCCGCGGAAGACCGCCAAAAAATCCAAAGCCCAGGACACACCCATTTGCTCTTCCTGCCGATATACTAAGTGAGATCTCCGAAAGCACCTTCGGACAGACCCCATCTGGAATCGGGACGATGCCACTTCTCCTCCCCTCGACACAGAGAGGTCCGCTGCCATCGCCGTGGCTTGTCCGGGAGGAGGAGTGCGACCACGTGAAGGCGGCCGCACTTGCCGGATGGAATGTCGAGACGCTAATATTTGACCCGGAGGTGGCGTTTGATCTCTTACTCGATCTACCAGCAAGCCCGCCCCACGGAATCGCTTTTGGGAGTTCACTTCGGTTCTGGACCGAAGCAGCCCTATTCTCGCTTGCGCTTATCACAGAAGAACAGTTCATACCCACAATCAGAGAGAATATAGCAGTCTGGACAGCGGTGATCGCCGGGGATAATGTGGAACGGATGCGCACACTCGCAGATGTGATGCCTGCGTATTGCCGGGCACTTATCATCCAAAAGGAGGGTGGATCAGGTGCACAGGATATGCGGCCACAGCACATAATTCGGAGTTTTGTCGACCGAACCGTTGACGCATTCGTGCGCAGGAGCCTTGCGTCTGTGTCACTGATCCCGCCCCGCCGTGGTCGCCGCCCTAAAATCACTCCGATGCCGGAGCGGTTACTATCGGCACTGTCGACCGGGAATCTCGTGCTCGATGCACCGATCGAGGCTGTGGAAGCATTCTCTGGTAAATTGGAAGGATGGCTCACCGGGATCCAGCCAGCCATGCCATCTGCGCCATTTCGCACGTGTTTCAGGCTTGATGCGCCACCGGATCCTGACGAGTGGGAGTATGATGAAATGAATGGTGGCGATGGCAACTATTATGATGAGAATAGTGGTGAGGGCGAGAGTGGCGGTGAGGACGAGAGTGGCGGTGAGGGTGGCGGCGGCGGAGATGAAACTCGTGAAAGGGACCCGGGGCGGGACTGGAATAGGTGGAGTCTCGGCTTTTTCCTTCAGGCGAAGGACGACCCGAGTCTGCTGATCCCTGCGGATAAGGTATGGAAGACACGGTCGGAAACACTCACGTTTCTCAAACGAAAGTTCAAGAACCCGCAAGAGCAGTTGCTTGCCGACCTCGGGAGGGCGTCTCATACATACCCCCCAATCGAGAAGAGTTTGCAGGATGCACGCCCTGTGGGGTTTGATATGAGTGCGGGGCAGGCGTATTCCTTCCTGCGGGAGTTTGCCCCCATTCTTGAGCAGAACGGTTTCGGAGTCCTTCTACCACCATGGTGGGATAAACCGGGCGCACGGCTCGGCGTCAAATTAAAGATCAAGACACCATCCCCGGTGCAAGAAGGTGGCATCGGTTCAGGACATTTCAGCGTCAAATCGATCATGTCTTACGACTGGACGGTAGCGATCGGAGATAACACTCTTTCTATGGATGAATTCAAGCATTTAGCCAGTTTGAAGATCCCGCTTGTTCAGGTACGTGGTAAGTGGGTGGAGCTGCGGCCTGAGGATGTCGAGACCGCGATCAATTTCTTCGAAAAGAAGCATAAGGAGCGCGAGATTACGCTTGGCGAAGCGATGCGTCTCGGGCTTGGTGCGGATGATGCCAGAGATGAGATCGGGCTTCCGGTCGTGGGAGTTGAGACTGAGGGGTGGCTTAAGGAGATGTTAAGCAAATTTTCAGGCGATGAGGGCGGGAATAAGGGAGAGGTGGGTGATGGTGCGAAGATTACCCTTGTCGATCAACCCGGAGCATTCAATGGACTCCTCCGCCCGTATCAGGCAAAAGGCGTCTCGTGGCTTGCGTATCTCTGCGGATTTGGTTTTGGCGCATGTCTGGCAGATGATATGGGTCTTGGCAAGACCGTGGAGTTGATCGCATTTCTTCTACACGTTCGCGAGGAGGGGGTGAGTGAAGAAGGGAAAACCCCTGATCCGACACTCCTGATCTGTCCGATGTCGGTCGTCGGCAACTGGCGAAAGGAGGTTGAGCGGTTCGCACCATCTCTTGGGGTGATGATTCACCACGGCGCTGACCGGCTTGCTGGCAGAGCATTTGCAGAGGAGGCGGAGAAGCATGATCTCGTGATCAGCACATACGCACTGGCGCATCGTGACGAAGAGGCGTTATCGCAGGTTCACTGGCGGCATATAGTCCTTGATGAAGCACAGAACATCAAGAATCCGGCTGCCAAGCAGACGCAGGCGATAAAGAGGATCAAAGCCGATCATACGATCGCACTCACAGGAACGCCTGTCGAGAACCGGCTATCAGACCTCTGGTCGATCATGGACTTCTTAAACCGCGGATACCTCGGATCCGCACAGGGCTTTCGTAAGAGTTTCGCAATACCTATCGAGAAGTATCGAGACGATGCACGTGCAGAGGTGCTCAGGCGTATAATCCAGCCATTTGTCCTGAGGCGTCTGAAGACCGATCCCACTATCATACAGGACCTTCCTGAGAAGGTGGAGGCGAAGGTCTACCACAACCTGACGCCTGAGCAGGCATCGCTTTATGAGGCAGTGGTTGCGGAGATGCTTGATAAGCTCGAGTACGCCGACGGAATCGAGCGAAAGGGGATTGTGCTTGCAACACTTACGAAACTCAAGCAGATCTGTAACCATCCAGCGCTCTTTCTCCAGGACGGAAGCCTTTTAAAGGCGCGATCAGGAAAACTGACGCGTCTATCCGAGATGCTTGAGGAGGTGCTTTCCGAGAGTGACAAAGCGCTGATCTTCACGCAGTTTGCAGGAATGGGAGCCATGCTGCGTCATCATCTGCAGGAGCGGTTCGATTGCGAGGTGCTATTCCTGCACGGCGGGACGTCAAGGAAACAGCGGGATGAGATGGTTCAGCGGTTCCAGCAGGACGAGCACGGACCACGGCTCTTTGTTCTCTCACTCAAAGCAGGCGGGTTCGGGCTTAACCTCACAGCCGCAAACCACGTCTTCCACTTTGACCGCTGGTGGAACCCTGCTGTAGAGAACCAGGCAACAGACCGCGTCTTCCGCATCGGGCAGACAAAGAACGTCTTCGCACACAAGTTCGTCTGCATCGGAACGCTCGAAGAGCGAATAGACCGGATGTTAGAGGAGAAGAAAGCACTTGCGGACGCCATCGTCGGTTCTGGCGAGGCATGGATCACCGAACTATCTACCGACGAACTCAAGGACATCTTCACGCTGAGCCGTGATGCAGCACTTTCCGGAGGCGATTAACGATGGTGAGATGGGGCTACTGGGAATACTACAAACCGGCAAAGCCAAAAGAGGTGAAGAATGGCATAAAGGCAAAGAGCAAGCGGGGTGAGATCGGAACGACGTGGTGGTCGAAACGCTGGATTACAGTTCTTGAATCATTCAGTATGGGGACAAGACTGACCCGCGGACGCACTTATGCGAGGAAAGGGCAGGTGATCTCGATCGATGTCCTGGGCGGGATCGTCAAATCGAAGGTTCAGGGTTCTGGATCGAGACCGTACAGCGTCACAATCAGGATGGATCCGATCTCTGATGCGGACTGGGAGAAGGTGGCAGACGTGATGGCGTCAAAAGCGATATTCGCAGCCAAACTCCTGGCTGGTGAGATGCCGGCTGATATCGAGGATGCTTTTGCAGAGGCTGGAATCTCGCTCTTTCCGGTGAAGTTAAAGGATCTTGAAACCGACTGTTCGTGCCCTGACTGGGCAAACCCGTGCAAGCACATCGCAGCGGTCTATTACCTGCTGGCAGAGCGGTTCGATGAGGATCCGTTCCTCCTCTTCAAGCTGAGGGGCAGAACAAAGGAGGCTATTATCGATGCGCTCCGGAAACGGCGTGTTTCTGATGCTTCTGCGGAAGGGGCGGAGGCGGAAGAGGGCGAGGTGATAAAACCACTTGATGAATGCATGGATTCGTTCTGGGAGGCTGGTGATGCGCTCGAATCGTTCTCGATGAACCCGACCCGCCCGGAGGTGGAAGCCGCGGTTTTGAGGAGGCTTGGAGACGCTCCGTTTTTCGTAGGCAAATACAATATCGCAGCGCTGCTATCGAGGGCATACACAGTCGCAAGCGTTGCTGCGTTGCAGAGGGCGTCTGGCGAAGGAGATGGGGTGGACGGGGTTTGCGATTCGAGAGCGTGGGACTGAATATGCGGACGCATCCCGACGGTGCCGCCAGACATATTTAGTAAATTCCAAATGCCGTTCTATAAAGATCCTATCGATGCAGTGTATAAGTCGTTGGCATTGCACTGACATGTTTTGGGCAGAGGGTCAAAAAAATCTCGATCGTATTCAAGCGGTCGCATCTACACAATCCCGTTGGTGCCACAGTTCATCAAGTTCTTTGGTTGTCAATTGAGCGTTTTTTATGATTCCGCTGACCTGATCAGTCATCGACTTCCTGCTGATGCGCGTATGTGTCATCACTTCAATCGAACCCTTGTCCAACCCTGCGCTCGCCAACACATCCTAAAGTGCCGTAAGCCACTCTTGTAAGAGTATACAATTCTTTGCACCCTGCATAATTTCCTCCGCATGTTTATGTTACTGTTTGAGTTAGCTGCTGTGCACCATTATGCGCTCGGGAAAAGATCGCTTCAAAGCGTTTACAACCCCCGAATCTCAAACACACCCATCATGCCACATATAATGAAAATGCTTGGAACATCGTGGGTCACGGTTGAGGGCGGAAAAGTCGTCGATGTCGGCAAGTCCCGTATCAAGTGGTGCCCGCTCTTTGACAAGATTCACGGCACACATGGTTTCGCCGATGCTGCCCGCATTCAAAACATCTACAAAGCGTGGTTCAACGTAGCGGAGACTACCATCGTCATACATTGATATAGCTGAAGTATATGGACTTCCAAAGGGGCATATCATTGATTCGAAATTAAGTCCAACTGCAACAGGAAAATCTACAGATATTAACTTCTCGCTGGAATTATCACAACACCACACACCACCGTCAGCATATCTATAATCCTGTACGCATATGTCATCACCTCCGCTATGCTACGCATTTCATCTCGTGCCCGCGGGCATCATGACCCTATGCACACGCACACATATTCTCGTTCGCAAAAACAGTACACGATTCGCCGTTATGTCTATTCATAGAATCACATCCAAGATGTCATCCATCAAATCGACCTTCTTCTACATAAACATTATCCGAAAAACCCAGTCACCAACTTACTATGGCGTTGGTCAAAACGTATCACTGTCGATCTAAAAAACACTTTTCAGAATTGCGGCAGTTATGGCGATAATGTGAAGGGGGTGAGTTTGAAGAGATGCCATAAAAATAAGTTTTATCTCCTTTTCAATCTACCATAAACATTTTTTCTCAAATTAACGTCAAAGAAAACCACTATTTTTTCCGATTCATCTATCTTATATATCATCCGATACTTTCCAACTCTTTTCTTCCAATATTCCCTTAAATCCCCTTTTAGATTGAGTCCTGAATAAGGGTCGTTCAAAATTTCCTTAACGGCTTTTATGAGCCGTTCCTTCATATCTGCATCAAGCTTTCTTTCTCGTCTCAAAAAAGTTCTTAAAAAACGCGCTCTGTACATGCTCACCTTAATATCTCTTCAATCTCATCTGATGTGGCATCTATATAATCTCCCATTTTTAGTTCTTCCTCCCCTCTCTTTAGTCTTTTTAGTGTTGCCCCATCCATAAGCACCTCTATTGTTTCTAGAATCTGATCAATCTTCTCATGTGCGTCACGAATCTCTTCGAATATCGCAACTGGCACCTGAATCGTATCCGTCTCCATGGTAACGAATATTGTTAGAAAACATATAAGCTTTCGTGTAATGTCAATCCGATGCTTTTGAGCAGGATGGTTTTTATCAGAACAACGTCGGCGCCTGAAAGAGTTACAACCCCATAAGCTCAAACACACCCATCATGCCACATATAATGGAGATGCTTGGAACATCGCGGGTCACGGTTGAGGACGGAAAAGTCGTCGATGTCGGCAAGTCCCGTATCAAGTGGTGCCCGCTCTTTGACAAGCTTCACGACATTAAGGAGATCACAGAGGATGCGGTTTGCGCGAACATGGAGTTTCGGATCGCAGAACTCGGGATGTTTACGAAAGCTCGCAACCTCGATGTGGACGTCTTCGTGAACTTCGGCGCATCAGAGGTGCTGATGACCGGGCTTCGCGCCGGGCTGATCGATACAACGGTTACAGCCTGCGATGGCGCGGGCACGGTCATAACAGACAATCCGGCACTTGTTCAGGGCATGGGTGCGCAGATCTCGGGGCTCATCGAGACCGAGCCGATACAGGAGATCGTCGACGGGATCAGGGAGCGCGGCGGAACCGTCGTCGATCCGGATGCAGCGAGCATCGATCCTGCCACTGGTGTTTGCCATGCAGTCGAACTTGGCTACACGCGGATTGCGGTTACCGTCGTCGATCCTGCGACAGCGCTTCTAATCAGGCAGATCGAGTCCGAACTCGGCATAGAGGTGATCATTATTGCTGCGCACATCACAGCACTCTCACGGACAGAGGTGCAGGATCTTCTGGATCTGGTCGATATCGTGACCGGTTGCGCATCCAAGCACGTTCGTGATCTCGTAAAGCCGCTAGCGCAGGTCGGAACTGCGATCCCGCTCTTTGCGCTGACGCAAGCAGGAAAGGAACTCGTAATCGAGCGAGCAAAGGAGATCAAGACGCCGGTGCTGATCAACACGATGCCGCTTCCTGTGCTTCCCGAGCAGAAGCAGCCAGCTGGGTGGCGATCATACCAAACAGGTGGATTAGATGGAGATGCCATTTAAAGCACCGGTTTTTGAAGAGAAGAGTTTCAATTGCCCGCATTGCAACGCATATTCACACCAAACTTGGGAACGGATATGCACCCCCGGTAAGATGATGTATGAAGAGATCTCGGATCTAATGGTTGCGTGGTGTAGCTGTTGCCAACAATATTCTCTCTGGTTAACCGATAAAATGATTTATCCTGAAGAATCTGGCATACAAATGCCGAATCCTGATCTTCGCGATGATATCAAGGCTGATTATAACGAGGCACGATCCATCGTAAACAAATCGCCCAGAGGGGCTGCAGCACTGTTAAGATTAGGTTATATTTCAAATGAAAGCAGGACACTACTAATCAGGTATCTGCTTTA
>Ga0164318_10007144_pt1 | contig 10825 bp, 9 predicted proteins | sample GuaBasSedimGuay9_FD_113734 | JGI IMG/M metagenome (GOLD analysis project Ga0164318, IMG submission 113734) | Subseafloor sediment microbial communities from Guaymas Basin, Gulf of California, Mexico - Guay9, Core 4571-4, 0-3 cm | ecosystem: Environmental > Aquatic > Marine > Hydrothermal vents >...
AATGACTGCCAAGGTGTCGCGGATCTTGGACAGGCACTTAACTAAAATGGACAAGCAGATAATTTTTTTACCACCCTTCAAAGGCCTTTTCGTTTATTCAACGGAAAGGCCTTTGTTTTTTCAAACATCCATTTCAACGATCACAATAAAATCCGGAAATTCACCCCCTCTTTTTGAATTAAAATGAGCATTAACTCAATTCTATTGTTGAATTTGAATTTTCCAGGTGGTAAAATTAATTAATTAACAGTGGCCGAACAAAAATCTCGATTTTTCGTAGGCTGGGTAGAGCCCGCTCTGACATGCTGGGTTTCGTTACGCTCTACCCAGCCTACAAGAATTAACTGTTTGCCGAGTTTAAATTCTAAAGGGCGAAACCCAGCAAATTATTTCCGATGAATTTCCGGTCACACATTAATGAAACGATTAAAAATTTAAGGTCAAGATGGACAAAATAAGAACCAGATTTGAAATAATCAGTGATGCCTGTGAAATTCTGGAGTTGCCGGAATCAGCCACATTGGAACAAATCAAAAAAAATTACATACAATTAATTAAAAAATGGCTCCCGGATAAAAACTTATCCAATCAGGAACTTGCGGAAGACAAGACAAAAAAAATTATCCAGGCATATAAAATTATCACCCAATATTGTGATGATTACAAATTTTCATTTACCCGGCAAGAGGTGGAAAAATATTTGAGTGACCGGGAAAAATGGTTTAAACAATTTGGTAAAGATCCGATCTGGGCCAATCAGAATGAATAAAACCTAAAGGAGGAAACAACAATGGCAAAAATGACAGAACGTATGATGGAACTGTTTAAAAAAGTACCAACCGCCGTACTTTGCACGGCAACCGGAGATGGCAAGCCAAACGCCGTGCCAGTCGGTGCGAAAAAAATTATTGATGATGAAACCATCCTTATTTCAGACCAGTTTTTCAATAAAACCCTGGCCAACCTGAAAGCCAACCCCAATATCGCGCTGACTTACTGGGAAGGTCATGAAGGCTATCAACTAAAAGGAACCATCACCATCGAAACATCCGGCAAACGGTATGAAGAAACCGCTGCATGGATTGAAGAAATGGGCAACAAGGCCGGGTTCCCCTTAAAATCAAAGGGTGCTGTTATTTTAAAAATTGATGAGATTTTCGGCCTGGCGCCGGGACCGGGAGCCGGCAAAAAACTGGCGTAAACCGAACCCGGTTAAACCGAAAAAGTTAAAAGAGAGCTAAAATCTCAAAAAGGGAATAAAACCATGCCTGAAGAATTTAAAGCGGGTTGTGCCCGTCCTACCGGGGGACCGGTTGGCGAAATCGTTAAAACAGAAAAAACACATCAGGAAACCAAACCAAAGGAAATAAAGCCCATGATACAAGTCGGAAAAAAAGCGCCGGATTTTTCAGCCCCGGCCTATTTAAATGGTAAATTTGTTAATATTAATCTCTCCGAATATACAGGCAAATGGGTGGTACTTTGTTTCTATCCGGGTGATTTCACATTTGTTTGAGCGACGGAGATTTCAGCAGTTGCTGAAAAATATGCCGAATTTCAGAAACTCGGCGTTGAAGTGCTCTCCATGAGCATTGACAGCGTCTTTGTTCACAAAATGTGGGATGATTATGAACTTTCAAAAATGGTAAACGGCGGCGTTCCGTTTCCCATGATGTCGGATGCCGGGGGAAAAGTCGGCTCTATCTACGGCGTCTATGATGAAGATGGCGGCGTGGAAACCCGGGGCCGGTTTATTATTGACCCGGATGGCGTGGTCCAGGGATTCGAAGTCCTGACACCGCCGGTGGGCAGAAATGTCAATGAATCCTTAAGACAAATCCAGGCATTCCAACTAGTCAGAGAAAGCAAGGGCACGGAAGCCACGCCATCCGGATGGGAACCCGGCAAGCTGACCCTGAAACCAGGCGTTGATCTGGTGGGAAAGGTGTGGGAGGCATGGAAGACAAGCATGGCATTTGACTGATGACAAAGTAAAAAGCTTTTTTCTTTGCCATCATAAAAGCCGGATTAGCTCGCAGAGCGTAATCCGGCTACATATACATAAGAGGAGAAAAAAGAAAAAATGTTACAGGAACTTGAAACATTTATTGAAAACTGGCCGGACTCTCCGGAACAAAACAAACAGATATTTATTCGCTTAAAAAAATTTCTGGAATCCAAACCCGGGGTAATTTTAGACTTTATTCCCCGACCGAAAATAACCTATTCTTTGCGGGCAAAACATGAACACCAGACAGACAAATCCTTGTTCACCATGGTGGATGTGATTGAAGATTCCCCCCGATGGCTGTCGGTCTGTTTTTACGGTGAACTGATCACCGACCCGGATGAAGCTGGTGATTACGTGCCTGAAGGACTGCTTGGCGAAGATGCCATCTGCTTTGACCTGGAAGAATTTGACGAAAATGCTATAAAATATGTTGAAGCAAGGCTGGCAGAGGCATATGGAAGTGCGTCCCGGTCTTAATTGAGAGAATGGCAACACAAATTCGTCAAAATAATAAAGCATATCAAGCCGAATTTTACTATTTGGCTTTAACCTTTAAGATATATAAGGAGCTGAAAAAATGAAGAAAACAGATGTACTTGTAATCGGTGGCAGCGCAGCGGGAATTGTCGCGGCAACAACCGCAAAATCTTTTTATTCGGACAAGGACGTAACGCTTTTCCGAAAAGAATCACAAGTGCTGGTTCCCTGCGGGATCCCTTATGTATTTGGGACCCTGGATTCCAGCGACCAGAACTGTGTTCCGGACGCAGGACTGACAAATGCCGGCGTAACACTGAAAACAACGGAAATTACCGCCATTGACCCGGAAAACAAAACCTGCAAGACATCCGACGGCACGGAAATCGAATTTGAAAAACTGGTGCTGGCAACCGGATCAATAGCGACCAAACCAGCGTGGCTGAAAGGGACGGACCTGGAGAATGTATTTACCATTCCCAAGGACAAAATATATCTTGATAATTTCAAGGCCCACCTTGAAGCGTTTAAAAAAGTAGTGGTCATCGGCGGCGGGTTTATCGGGGTTGAAATGGCGGATGAACTCAAAAAATCCGGAAAAGATGTTACACTGGTGGAGATGATGCCCCACGTTCTGGCAATGGCATTTGACGAAGAACTCGCACGCGAAGCGCAAGAAGTGCTTCAAAGCCGGGGGGTAAAGATAAAAACCGGCAGCGGTGTCAAAGAAATTAATGGAGACGGCAAAGTAAGCGGAGTGACACTGAATAATGATGAAACATTGGCAGCGGATGCCGTAATTTTATCTATCGGGTATCGACCCAATGCCGAGCTTGCCGAAAAAGCCGGATTACCCATTAACAAAATGGGATCTATCCAGGTTAACGAATATATGCGAACAGAAAATCCGGATATTTTTGCGGTTGGCGATTGCGCTGAAAAACGCAGTTTTATTACCCGAACATTAAAGCCCACAATGCTGGCCTCAACAGCCTGCGCGGAAGCCAGAATCGCGGCCATGAATCTATATAAACTATCCATGGTCCGCCTGTTTGGCGGAACCATCTCTATTTTCTGCACATCCATCGGAGACCATGCGTTTGGCGCGGCAGGTGTAACAGAGAACCTGGCAAAAGAGCGGGGCTTTGACATTCTGACCGCCACATTTGAAGGGATTGACCGACATCCGGGCACATTGCCGGATACGCACAAACAAATTGTTAAACTAATCGTTTCAAAGGAATCCGGGTTTATTCTGGGCGGTGAAGTGGTGGGCGGAAAATCCGTGGGTGAATTAACGAATCTGATTGGGTTTGTGATTCAGAACCGAATGACCGTGGATGCCCTGCTGACCTCTCAAATTGGCACACATCCCCTTTTAACCGGGCCACCCACAGCGTACCCCCTGATCAAGGCGGCTGAAATGATCGCCAAACAACGGCGGGCATGTAATTAAAATACAGCAATTCATCTGAACACCGTTTACCGGGCGGGGATAAACCCCGCCCCTACAAAAAATCCCGACCGCCGATGTAGGGGAGGGCTTTATGCCCTCCCGGCCAACTCTTTTTGCCCTGTAAGGGCCGCGCATAATAGCCCTGGGCAACACCCCGGTTTTTGGGATGTATTTATTTCAACCCTGTAAAAGCGTGACATAATTCTGCCAAACCCAATTCATTCATTTCATTGACAGTATGTTACGCCCTTTCAGGGCTGAATCTATGTTTTCTTTCTGTTCCCGGGGTGTTGCCCCGGGCTGATATGTAATGCCCCTTCAGGGCGTTTCCCCGGACCCCCAAATTTTGATGCCGACATTTTTATCCTTGAGGATTCATAATTGACATCAATCCATTTTATATGTTCCGCGATTCCAGATCTTCCCACCGTACATACGCCTTTTCCAGCAGAATTTCCAAGTCTTCCTGCCGGGCTTTGATTTGAGAGATTCTCTGGCCGTCTGTTTTGTAAAAATCCGGTGCCGACATTTTTTCAAAAAGGCCTGCCTGCTCGATTTCCATGACCTCAATCTGCTGCGGCAGGGCGTCAAGTTCACGTTTTTCCATATACCCCAGCTTGTTATTCCCTGATTTAGGGACAGGCTTCTTTTTTTCACGAATCTTTACCAATTCTTTTTTGGGAATTGCTACACGCTTTTTTTGCCGCTGCCAGTCATCATACCCGCCGATATATTCAGCCACCCTGCCTTCTTCTTCAAACACCAGGGTGCTGGTTACTACATTATTCAAAAATGCCCGGTCATGGCTGACCAGCAGTAAGGTTCCGCTGTATTCAAGTAACAGCTCTTCCAGCAATTCCAGGGTCTGAATATCCAGATCATTGGTGGGTTCATCCATCACCAGCACATTGGACGGCCGTGTAAACAGACGGGCCAAAAGCAAACGGTTGCGTTCTCCGCCGGAAAGGGTTTTTAACGGGCTTCTTGCCCGGTCCGGTGAAAACAAAAAATCCTTAAGATAACCAATTATATGGCGCCGTCGACCATTAACCGTGATAAAATCACTGCCGTTTGCCACATTATCCGCAACCGTCCTTTCTTCATCCAGCTGCTCTCGGGTCTGATCAAAATAGGCTATTTCAAGATTCACCCCGTGACGTATTGTCCCTTCATCCGGCGAAACATTTTCAAGCAAGAGGCTGAGCAGAGTGGTTTTTCCAGACCCATTGGGTCCGATAATACCCACCCGGTCGCCCCGCATCACGGTAACGGAAAAATCCTTTAATACAGGATTCTCATCATAGGTAAAAAAGAGTCCTTTTGCCTTGAGCACCAGTTTTCCCGTTCGCTCGGCTTCCTGGACTTCCATTTTGGCCGAGCCCGGCCGGGTCCGCCGATTTTGCCGTTCTTCCCGCATTTTTAACAAGGCGCGCACCCGCCCCTCATCCCGGGTCCGCCGGGCCCGTATCCCTTTACGTATCCACACCTCTTCACTGGCCAGTTTTTTATCAAACTGATGATGGTATTCGTCTTCAGCGACCACCAGTGCCGCTTTACGTTTTAAATAGGTGGTATACCCACAGTCCCAGGACGTTATTTTGGCAATATCAATCTCAATAATACGGGTGGCGATTTTTCCCAGAAAGGACCGATCATGGGTCACAAAAATAAGGGTCCCGGTAAATTTCGATAAAATCGATTCAATCAGATCAATGGATGCGATATCCATATGGTTGGTGGGTTCATCCAGCAGCAGAATATCCGGTGAACCGGCAAGGGCCCGGGCAAGCAGCACGCGACGCTTTAAACCGGCGGACAAATTTTCAAACCGTAACACCGGGTCCAGCTTCAGCTGAGTCAGGACCTTATTGACAAATGCCTGCTGCTTCCAGGTTTCCTCGTCCGAAGCAGCCGGCTCTTTTTCAAGACCCGAAGCAGAGATTTCAAGAACACTGCCGGTCATGTCAGACGGTATTTCCTGGGCCAGGGATGCGATGCGCCGGCCGGGTTGACAATAGACCTCTCCCTCATCCGGCACAACGGTATGGCTGATAATATTTAAAAGGGTGGATTTGCCTTCCCCGTTTCTGCCCACCAGGCACGCTCGTTCCCTTGCTTCTATATGGAGGGAGACCCGGTCAAACAAACGATGACCGCCAAACCCCATGCTCATGTTGCGAATACTGATTAAAGCCATGTTTCCTGTCAGTTAATTAGTGATGACGAATCACCACGATATCAAAATACAACTTGTCTATCATTTCAAATGTTTACAAATGAATTATTTGGAAGTCGATTTCAGATGTCAAAAAAAAAGCCCTGAAGGGGCACACCATATCAGCCCGGGCAACGCCCCGGGAATGGATAAAAAATAAATTCAGCCCTGAAAGGGCGTAACATAATTTAATAAAATAAATTAATCCGGTTTGGGGCGGCGGCGAGGCGGGTATCGTTTCTTTGCGGTCGAATCCGTCGGTCGGGATCCTGATTTTTTGAAAGGCGGCTTTTTCCCCGGATGACGGGATCTGCCCTTTTTACTGCCCGGAACAGCCTCGGGCATAATCAGCCAGTCATCTTCGGGTACAATGCAGTCCAGCTTCCGCCCCATAAAGGCCTCAATATCCGGCAAATAAAACGCGTCATCATCATCCGCAAAACTGATGGACGTGCCTGTGGCCCCTGCCCGGCCGGTACGACCGATCCGGTGCACATAGTCTTCCGGGTCATGCGGCAGCTTAAAATTGATCACATGATCCATGCCTTCAATATGGATTCCCCGTGCTACCACATCGGTGGCAACGATCACCCGAATTCTTCCGGTCTTAAATCCCTCGAGCCGGCGAACCCTTTTTATTTGCGGCACATCACCGGTAAGAATGGAACAGGTGATCCCGTACCGGGTCAGCATCTCGGCAAGCCGATTCACTTCATCCCGGCGGTTGCAGAAAATCAACACACGTTCCAGATTCTGCCGGGCAATGACATTATACAGCAGGGCAAATTTTTGCCTGGCGGTCACAATATAAACCACCTGATCCACGGTATCGACGGCAATCTGTTCCGGTTCGATTTCAACGGTTACCGGGTTTTTCGTCCAGCTGTTTGCCAGCCGGGTGATCGTATCATTTAAGGTGGCGGAAAAAAGCAATGTCTGGCGTTTTTCCTTGGGTGGGGTACTGTAGATGATTTTCCGGACATCCGGGATAAACCCCATATCCAGCATGCGGTCCGCCTCATCAAGGATGAGCACTTCAACTTTTCTCAAATTAAGATCACGGCGGCGCTGAAAGTCCAGCAGTCTTCCGGGAGTGGCCACGATAATATCCACCGGCGAGCCGGCCAGAAGCTTTCGCTGCTTGTCATAATCCATTCCACCAAAAACGGAAATTATTTTCAAACCGCAATATTTGGCAATCTGCCGGGCTTCTTCTGATATTTGGAGGATCAGCTCGCGGGTAGGGGCAATAATCAGGACCCGGGGAGTACCGGAGCTTCTTTTCCCCTGAATCGGTGTATTCAGGATACGGGTAATGACTGTAACCAGAAAAGCGGCGGTCTTGCCCGTGCCGGTCTGGGCTTTTCCGAACGCATCTTTTCCGGACAACGTGCTGGGCATTATCTCAGCCTGGATGGGGGTGCAGTAGGTAAAATCCAAGTCAAAAATACCATGCATCAGGGGTTCCGGCAGGTCAAAATCGTGGAATCGGGTTTTGCCTTCAGCCGGCGGTACCTTGAATTGGGAAACCGGCCACGGCTCCTCGACCGGTAAATTATCACGGTCAGAATCAACATCTTTTTGCCGGGCATCTTTTCTACTTTTTTTTATTGAGGTCCGGCTTCTTATTTTCGGTTGATTCGATTTTGATTTTTCCGACTTCGCTTGATCCGGTTTTGATTGATTTGATTTTGATTGATTTTTCATAAGCCCCTGTTTGATATCTCCGTTAAAAGTCGGATTTTTACGGATTGTTTTATGTTCTCAAAAAACTCGGGGATATAAATAAGAGTTCACGTACAACCCATGTAGCGGAAGGCTTTAGCCTTCCAATTCCCCATGACCTGAAGGTCACGGTTTTATGGAGGTCTAAAGACCTCCGCTACATCGCCCGAAGTTATTGAGAAAGTACGGGTTCTTTTATGTTCTCAAAAAGCATGGACTCTCACATATGTTGAGAACTTTTCGGGATTCCCACCTTCGCGGGAATGACGGGAGAAAGCCTTTTGCCATGGATCGTCATACCCGTAGAAAAGCTTGCCCTCGCGAAGGCGGGGGGCGGGTATCCAGTAAAAATCCTACACGACAAATCGTAGGTTGGGTTAAGCCGTCGGTCGGCAACCAATTTTGTCGGGTTCGCTAATTTTGATGTAATCTCAATGTGTTAGCTCTTTATTGAGTCAAGCGAACCCAACAAAAGTAATAGCTGTAACCGCTTAACCCAACCTACAATATACCCAGGGCCATTGAAATAGATACCCACTTTTTCTCTTAATATCAGGGAATAAACAAAAGCGCGAGTGTTTTATTTGATGGCATCATGTTATTTTTACGAATACATAAATAATTTGTAACCGTTCACGAGGATAAAACTGATGATGAATTTTCAACCAAGAAACTGTAAGTACTCACAGGGTACTGCAGATGTAAGGCGCCGAGTGCATAGACGTACTTTTGTACTTCAAGTGCTCGGCAACAAAGCAGATGCGGCACCCTGTGAATACTTACAATAATTTTACTTCACCCCGCTCTTGAGCAACGCTTCTGCGAATGAACTGGTATAAGACGGTTTTTTGCTTTTCGCATCATTCTTATTCTGATTGTTCCCACGATTTTTCCCCGGTTTGTCAGATGTCGGCACTGCTTTTTTCTCTGCCGGTGCCTTTTTATCAACGGCCAGACTTCCGGCATCTTTTTTCATTGAAAGCGAAATCCGTTTTCGCTCAATATCGACGTCAAGAACGGTAACGTTAACCTTTTGCTGCACCTTGACAATGTCTGCCGGATTTTTCACAAACCGGTCCGCCATCTGGCTGATATGCGCCAGGCCGTCCTGATGAACACCCACATCCACAAATGCCCCAAAAGCGGTGATATTTGTGACGATCCCGGGAATCTTCATGCCCTTCTTTAAATCCGCTATCTTTTCAACCCCGTCTGCAAAAGCAAATTCTTCAAATTTTTCCCTCGGGTCACGACCGGGTTTTGCCAATTCTTCCATGATATCTTTTAACGTGGGAAGCCCGACGGTGTCGGTCACGTATTTAGAAATATCAATCCGGTTCCTGATTTCCGGCTTTTTAATCATATCGCCCACCGTGGCGCCAAGGTCCTTTGCCATGGCATCCACAATATGATAACTTTCCGGGTGCACGGCACTTTCATCTAACGGGTTTTCGCCATCAAAAATTCTTAAGAAACCCGCACTCTGAACAAACGCCACCGGTCCCAGGCGCGGCACATCCAGCAATTTCTTTCTGGATATAAATGACCCGTTTTTTTCACGATAGGTCACAATATTTTTCGCAACGCCGGCATTTAAGCCGGACACATACGTCAACAGCTGAGCACTGGCGCGATTTAAATCAACGCCCACCCCATTCACGCAGCTCATCACCACATCATCCAGCGATTGTTTTAACGCGATCGGGTCCACATCATGCTGATACTGCCCGACACCGATGGATTTGGCGTCGATTTTAACCAGTTCCGCCAAAGGGTCCATCAATCGACGGCCGATAGATACCGAACCACGCACCGTCAGATCATGATCCGGAAATTCTTCCCGGGCCACGTCAGACGCCGAATAAATAGAAGCACCGCTCTCATTGACCATGATGACCTGGACCGGTTTTTCAAACACGACTGTTTTGACAAAGGCTTCTGTTTCCCGACCGGCCGTCCCGTTTCCCACGGCAATGGCCTCAATTTCAAACTGTTCGCACAATGTCTTGATTTTGGATACTTCCTCAAGGGCTTTTTTGTCAGACATATGCGGAAAAATCGTATCATAGTGGAGCAGCTTTCCCTGACGGTCCAGGCAGACCACTTTGCACCCGGTCCGAAATCCCGGGTCAATTCCCATCACCCGTTTAGCGCCAAGGGGCGGTGACAACAGGAGCTGACGCAGATTTTCCGTAAATACCCGGATGGCCGCTTCATCCGCTTTTTTCTTAGCGTTTAAGCGTATTTCCGTTTCCATGGACCGGGACAAAAGACGTTTGTAGGCATCTTTTACCGCCATCCGGACTTGGGCGGCATCATCGCCTTGTCCTTTTACAAACAAATTCTCAAGCATGGCCATGGCTTCTTCCTCATCCGGCAATATCCGCAAAATCAGAACATCTTCACTTTCCCCCCGCCGCATGGCCAGCATTCTATGAGAAGGCACCGTTGCCACCGGCTCCTGCCAGTCAAAATAATCCCGGTATTTGACCCCTTTTTCTTCCATCCCCTTGATCACCCGGCAGGCAATTATTGCCTTTGTAAAAAATAAATCCCGCATCTTTGCCCGGGCAGATTCAGTTTCGTTGATGGTTTCCGCGATAATATCTCTGGCACCGGCCAGCGCCGCTTCCACTGACGCAACCCCCTTTTCAGCATCAACAAACGATTGTGCCGCGTGTTCAGGCACCGCGCCTTTCTGATCAAAAATCATCAGGGCCAGCGGTTCAAGACCTTTTTCCCTGGCAATGATTGCTTTGGTCCGCCGCTTGGGTTTATACGGCAGATAAATATCGGCAAGTACGGCCATGGAATCTGCGGCAAGAACTTTTTCTTTGAGTTCATCGGTCAGATGCCCATGTTTTTCAAGGGAGTTGAGAATCATTTCCCGCGTGTCTGCCACTTCCTGCAACTGATTCAGCCGATCCCGGACAAAAGCAAC
>Ga0164318_10007146_pt1 | contig 10824 bp, 10 predicted proteins | sample GuaBasSedimGuay9_FD_113734 | JGI IMG/M metagenome (GOLD analysis project Ga0164318, IMG submission 113734) | Subseafloor sediment microbial communities from Guaymas Basin, Gulf of California, Mexico - Guay9, Core 4571-4, 0-3 cm | ecosystem: Environmental > Aquatic > Marine > Hydrothermal vents...
GTAGAATTACAAAGGTTTATTAAAAAACAATGGGTTGTGTAATATCCGAAAGGCAACTACTATATTTTGTGGCTACAAGTTCTATATCTTTTTTTATTTCTGCTGTAAGAGAATCAATTGAAGAGAACTTCTTTTCTTATTCTTTCTAAGAATACTATCTTTATTCTCTTCCCTAAAATATTCTTTACATATAGCTTATTATTCCTTATTATACTTCAACTGCCTCTTTTAACACTCTTTGTTTTAATTCATTTTTTATCTATCCGGAGTGAAACTTTAGTGCTTTCCCTGTTCAGCCAGCAACCCTTTTCTAATAGCCTTATCTGCCGGCGCATATCCTAAAGTCCCACAAAAACTGTTTTCATTCCTGCTCATAGAATTATCATTTTATTTACATAGACTACAGAACATGACTCCTGCCTATGCTTGGCTTTTATATCGGCGGACGGCTCCGTTATCTTTCTCAAAATACAGGAACAAGTCCCGTGATGTATTCCATTATTATTAACCCAAACAATGCGGTTAGCATTATTTGCCTGCCTGTGCCCGCAAGGGCGCCTGTGCCCGCAAGGGTATAGGGTACAGCATTTTCCCGGTTAGGGTTTATTACCTCTCTCTTCGATAGGAACATATTGTTTATTAAAAGGCCCGATATACATTGCCCGGGGACGAAAAATACGATTGTTCCCTAGGTATTCTTTTACCCGCGCGGTCCATCCTGCCACCCGGCTCACCGCGAACATCGGAGTAAAGAACCTAGGAAGAATACCTAAAGCATGATATACGATACCTGAGTAAAAATCAACATTAGGAAATATATTCTTTTCTATTCCAAGAGTTGAGGTAACTTCTTTCTCTAAGCTCTGCGAAATCTGAAACAACGATGAAGACTCTTCGTTATTTTTAGCAAGATATCCGGCCAAAGGGGATAGAATACGGGCCCGCGGGTCATAAGCTTTGTAAACACGGTGCCCAAATCCCATAATTTTACGTTTCTTCTTTCGCGCGTTCTTATACCAGGATTGGACATTCTTAACATCCCCTATTTCCCGCAGCATATGAAGAACCCGTTCGTTGGCTCCACCGTGGAGAGGCCCGTTAAGAGCCGCTATCCCCGAACCTATAGAAAGATAAATATCGGACAAGGTTGAGGCAACCACCATTGCCGCGAAAGTACTCGCATTCATTCCATGATCCGCGTGTAAAATAAGCATTATATCCATAATGCGTTCTTCTTCCGGAGAAGGTTTTTTGCCAGTCATCATATAAATCAAATTGGCGGCATGGCTCAGGGACGGGTCAGGGTCAATAGGAAAATGTCCTTGCTGAATCCGCACAATCGCAGCCGCGATTGAAGCAACCCCCGATATTAAATGGAAACAAGACTCATAGCCTACCGCTGTTTTCAGTTTATTCTTTAGCAATTTTAGCTTTTTGTCCCTCTGCCTAATTTTAAATTCATAAATAGCCCGTTTTCCTCCCCGGGGTACAGTTTCCATCGGAATAGAGTCTTCATCTGTGCCAATGTCCACCTCGGCTAAACTAGAATCATCTTGGTCCACATAGGTAAATTCCTGCCGCATAAGATTAACACCTATCCTTAACGCTGCCATCGGGTTCATTTCCTCAACAGGGAAATTAAACAATAACCGTAAAGTATTAGGCACATTACGGCAATCCACAAGCTCTTTTTTAAATACTTTTAGCTGTGATGCCGTAGGAAGACTGCCGCGTAAAAGTAAATAGCTAACTTCTTCGTATGTGGAATAGGCGCATAAATCGAATATATCATATCCGCGATAGATAAGGCACCCCTTTGTCCCATTTACATAGCCTATCTTACTTTCACAGGCGATAGCGCCTTCAAGCCCCGGACCTACAATACATTCAACCGGCCATTTAATATGTTTAGTAAGATTTGGCTCAGGCTCATCATTAATCTCCTGACGCGCTTTTCGCGCGGCCTTAAGCACTAACTCAGTAATTTTTTTTGTGTTTTTGCGCATACTTCTCCTTACTTTTACAATATTTTTATTTCAAACAGGACTGGTCTGGCAAAAAAGAAACCAAACCTCTTTCAGGTAAGCTTCATTATACCAAAAAATAGCGAAAAAAGTAACAGAATTAAAGGCATATATAAGACTAACAGGCCTGTAACTGGTGAAAATGCAGAAAATGCCTGCAAAAAAAACACGATATTTCATACTATTTTTATATCTGATTGTGACATAACTGAGACAATATTGCAACATATAATAAAAGAAATCTTTATTACTTATATATAAGGGTAACTACTATATTTTGATGATATAAAGCTTAAGTCTTTCTTTATTCTTGCGGCAAGAGTACTAACTGAAGAAAATTTTCTTTCTTTTCTTACTTTTTCTAAGAATACTACTCTTATTGTCCTGCCTAAAATGTTCTTATCAAAATTAAATATATGCACTTCCACGGAATGCTTCTTCTCCGGCTGAACTGTGGGTTTAAAGCCAATATTAGCTGCTCCTAAATATGTTCTCTTTCCATAATACACCAATACCGCATAAACACCGTTTTTAGGCAAAACTAAATTATCAACATTTTCGATATTGATCGTAGGAAAGCCCATCTTAGTGCCCAATCCTTTACCTTTAATAACTTTCCCTTCAAATATATAATCTCTGTCCATTAACGACTTTGCAGTTAAGAAATCGCCGTCTCGGACAAGACTTCTTATGAGGGAACTGCTTATTATCATTCTATTGTATTTTATCTTCCTGACTACACTTAAATTAAAACCAAGAACGCCTCCGATATCCCGTAATTTATCGATACCCCACATACTTTTGTACCCAAATTTGAAATCTTCACCAACAACCATCTCCTTAATTGAGAATTTGGCAGTTATTATGTTCATAAAAGAAAACCCATCCATATTTAACAATGCTTTCGTTGTATTAAGAACCCATATATTGTCTATGCCTAATTTTAAAAGTGTGTTTTTCTTGCGGCTGAGGTTCATAATATGGCCTGGGAAATTTTTCTTTAGGATATATTCGGGATGAGGCCAGAACGTAATAACCAGAGGCAATGCTTTCTGCCTGTCAGCCTCGCTTATCACTTTCTTTAGAATAAATTTATGGCCGTTGTGTATCCCGTCAAATACACCTGCGGTGGCTACAAATTTACGGGAATAAATACGGCGCTTTCTTGTTGAATACATGTTCATCACCGCTTATATTATTAGGTATTAGAATATACTATTTATATTTTAAAGGAAGAGAACTTCTTGATATTGTCTCTGCCGATTTCATCTAAATTAACCGCGTCTTTTAACTTAAACGGCCCTATAGCCAGCCTTCTTATTTTAACAATATGCGCACCGCAGCCAAGTTTTTCTCCAACGTCTTCGGCTAATTTCCTTATATACGTTCCCTTGGAGCACCGAACGTAAAATTCTACCGTGGGTATTTTTATACTTAAAACATCTAACTCATATATTCTTACTTTGCGCGGTTGTCTTTCTACTACTATTCCCTTACGGGCAAGATTATACAGCCGCCTGCCTCCGACTCTTATTGCACTGACCATAGGAGGAACCTGCTCTATCTCTCCCAAAAAACAACTAAATGTTTCCTTTATAAGCGGCTCGTCAATATTGCCGTAAGAGCTGGTTTTCACAACCTTGCCTTCGGAATCTCCGGTTGTAGTTACTTCACCTAGTTTAAGTACACCGAGATATTCTTTCTCAAATTCAACAAACCTCTGAAAAAACTTTGTATGCCTGCCTATTAGAACGACAAGTAAACCGTCCGCTAAAGGATCCAGCGTTCCCGCATGCCCAACCCGCCTAATTCCCAGTTTAACACGCACATTATCAACGACATCATGCGATGTAATCCCGGATGGTTTATTAACCAGAATCAGGCCGTCTAATTCATCTTTTGTTTCTGCCATTAGTATACCGCCTTATAAAAGATATTACCTTTTTCTCTGTCTGCTGCAGGGTCCCGTCTACAGTTGTCCCGCTCGCGCGCTTGTGTCCTCCTCCGCCAAAAAACTTAGCGATTCTGTTAACATCTACCTTTGCTCTGGAACGGAAATTAACCCGTACCTTTTTATACTCTACTTTCTTAAAAAGCACAAAAACTTCCATGTCTTTGAGAAGCTTCATAACAGAAAAAATTATTTCTGTGAGGTCAAAACCCATATCAGGCCATTTTCTGATAACAACCCAGCATATCTTGTTTGTGTAATCTATCCTTAAAGAAGAAAGCAGCTTTCCGATAAACCGTATGTCTTTTGCGTACAGACAACTGTGTAAACTCTCGTAAATCTTTGCAGGTTTTATCCCGTATTTCATAAGGTGAGCTACCGCTTTATGGACATTACTCGTTGCATTGGCATAAGTAAAATTACCGGTATCAGTAAATATCCCTGTATATAAGGCAAGCGCGATGTTCCTGTTTATTATTTTAAACTCCCTGCATATTCTAAAAACCATCTCGGACGCAGAACTTGCCTTGGGATCAACCCAATTTACGTCGCCGAACAAAGTATTACTTATATGATGGTCAATGTTAACAATATATTTTGTTCTGCCCAGATAATCTTTAACCCCGCCGGTGCGTGAAGAATCAGAGCAATCCAGAACCAAAGCCACATCAAACTTACCCTTAGGAGGCTCGTTTTTAATAACTTTGATATACGGAAGAAAATCGTATATATTCGGAGTTCTATCGTAATTATAAATGTAAATTCTTTTCTCCAATTTGCGTAAAAGGCCGTACATTCCAAGCTCTGAACCTAAAGCATCACCTTCCAGGTTAATATGGGCAGTGATAACAAAACTTCTATGGTCCTTTATCACCTTTATTACGTCTTTCAACACTTCTTACCTCCTCTATTCTTTTATAAATATCTACGCTATATTTTATTGAATCGTCAGGAACAAATGTAAGCTGCGGCAGTATCTTAAGCCTTATTTTTTTGCCCAGCATCAGGCGTATAAAATCCTTCATGCTGGTCAAAATCTTTTCTGTTCTGGCGAAGTTATTATCAAGGACACTGAAAAATATGCGGCTTTCTTTCAAGTCAGAACTCGTGCGGACTCTCGTAATACTCACCAGGCCAAGATGGGGATCGTCAACTTCTTTACGTATTATATCGGCAATTTTATGTTTTATCTCGCTATTTACCTTATCCATTCTCAAAGACATGCCGTTCCTCCAATAAAGAAATTGTATCTAATATACTTCTTGCCAACCGGTCAACTAACTAAATAACATCTATCTTAATCCCCACAAGCTGAACATCTCTGTCCAAAGAAATAAACTTTTCTATACTACTTATAGTCTTATCAACGAAATCTTTTGCGTAATTAACACACACAAAAGAAAGCTCGCACGTCTGCCATTTATCAGATGGTTTTTCTGCAACAGATACATTAAAATTATTACGCACTTTATGCTTTATACGCCTTATTACTCTGCGTTTATCTTTTAAAGACCGGCTATACGGAATAAATATATCGGCCTTAAGGCATCCCACAAACATAATATAAGAAAAGTGATTATAACCTGCTTATTAAATTTTATCAATAGTATTATACCTTCAGCTTTTTAGCATACTTCTATGACACTCGTTAAACCTCTTGACATTAGGACCCACACAAAACCGCATCCCTATGATGCCAATCATTATGTAATGTGAATGTAATTGGCTGCCTGCTATTTTTTTAATCTCCTGAATATCTTCTTAGCTTCTGCTATCTCGTCATTCTTTGTAACCAGGCCTTTATCGAGTTTCGCCATCTTTAACCCGTCAAATACTTTGCTGTACAGTTTCTTAGGAGCAAATCCAAGCCTTGCTAAATCATGGCCATTAATACTTAGTCTTACATCTGTTAATTTGTTTAAGAAAAATAGTATATTGTCCCGGGCTGTCTTATTTCTTGATGAAGCATATAAAAATATTATAGTTTCAAAGCTTAAACGATAAAGAAGAAAGTATACTCTTGATATTTTAATGTTATTTCTATTTAAATATCTTGCTGCCTTTCTATGTTCAAAGCAATCAACCAGCCTCTTTTCTTCTCCCCGGCGCAACCTGAAACTTTTACAGAAGCTTACAACATCATTCCTGGGAAGTTTGCTTAACAACGCCATAAGATATATAATCCACTCCTCTATCCTGCGATAAGTTGAAAACTTATTTTTATAAAGTTCTATGGCTTTCTCTATTCTGGCAAAAATATAATAATCATCTTTATTAACTCTAAGACCCTTGCTGATAAAGGACAAGCCGGTCAATTCCTGAATCCTTTTTATATATTTTAACGGAGACGGCTCCTTTAAAATAAGAATAAGCTCATCTCGCAGCCTCTGGTCATCTACTGATGACAATGCTTTCTTTGATACGGCCATTTTTAGAAGAGCAAGAGTATGTTTTTCTATCCTAAAAGAAAAACGCTTTTCAAATCTTATTGCCCGCAATATCCTTGTAGGGTCATCAAAGAAACTATCATCGTGCATTATTCTTATAATACCATTCTTCAAATCAATATACCCGCCGTAAGGGTCAATTAGACGTCCGTAATCAGTTTTGTTAAGGCTCAATGCCATAGCATTTATAGTAAAATCTCTTCTTAGCAAGTCTTCTCCCAAAGAAGCACGGCTTACTCTTGGAAGAGCTCCCCGGTGCGGATAATACTCGCGGCGGCATGTAGCGATATCTATTTTATAATTTCTATAATAAACTGTTGCGGTCCCAAAACGATGATGTTTTCTGAAGTTGGAATTGAATTTACGCTCAATCTTCATAGAAAACTTTATGCCGTCTCCTTCAACAACAATATCATAATCAAAACTCTCTCTGCCGATAATAAGGTCGCGTACGATTCCCCCTACAAGGTAAACCTTCATATTAAGGCGGTAAGCAATCCCGGAAGAAACTCTTATAAAACTAATAAGATCCTTCGGCAGCTTATTCAGTTTTCTAATCACCATAATTATTTTGCTCTTGGATGATAAGCGCTGTGAACCTCTTTAAGACGCATACGGTTAATATGAGTATAAATCTGAGTAGTTGTTATATTCGCATGCCCTAATAATTCCTGCACACTTCTTAAATCCGCTCCCCCCTCCAAAAGATGCGTAGCAAAAGAATGCCTAAGCGTATGAGGGCTTACAAACTTGCGTATTCTAAGCTTCTTTACTATACGCCTAATCATTTTCCATATACTCTGGCGGCTCAAGCGTCTTCCTCCCTGTGCAACAAAAAGATACACAGAACTCTTTTCTCCCATCAGCTTAGGCCTCGCATCTTCTATATAGCGTTTTATGAACTTCTGGGCTATCCTGCCCAAAGGAACAATTCTTTCCTTAGAGGACTTCCCTCTGCATTTAAGGAATCCGACATCTAAATTGATATCCATAAGCCTTAAATTGGCCGCTTCCGAAACTCTTAACCCTGTCGCATACATAAGTTCTAATATGGCCTTATCCCTTGCTCCATGTGCATTCCTGTAATTGGGGGACTTCAATATACGGCTAACCTCCTCAAAGCTCAACACATCAGGAATCTTCTTGCCAAGTTTGGGAGCTTCAATGAGCCCTGAAGGGTCGGACGAAGACAACTTTTCCCGTAAAAGGAAACTATGAAAACTCTTTATAGAAGAAAGAGCTCTTGCGATACTGTTCACGGAAAGTTTTCCCTTCAAATAAAACAAAAAGTTTGTAACGTCTTTTTTGCTGATTTTAGAAGGCGCGGTTATGCCTTTGCTTTTAAGAAAAGACAGGTATTTATTTAAATCAAGCCTGTAGGAATTTATAGAGTTGGGAGCCAATCCTTTTTCTACCCTCAAATAATCCAAATAAGATTCGAGAAAAACGTCCATAATAACTCAGCGCAAAAACGGATTGTTCTTCAATTCCCTTCCTATTGTCGTAGGCTTACCGTGGCCGGGCAGGATTCTAACACTTTCATCCATAACCATAATCTTATTCCTGATTGAATCCATTAACAAAGAATGAGACGCATAAGGTATATCAGTCCTTCCTATTGAATCATAAAACAACACATCTCCGCAAAACAAAAGATTTCCAATCTTTACGGAAATAGAACCCGGGCTGTGCCCCGGAGTATGGAGAATGTCCATCTTAAAAGGGCCTATCTGCAAGTCTCCATCTTCGATTATCCTCGGCTTCCTTCCCAGTGACAGCGGCTCCCCAAATAAGGAAGAAAAATTCATATCGGGATTATACAAAAAATCCTCCTCGTCTTTATATATATAGAAGGGAACATCTATACCCTCTAAACCTGCTATGTGGTCAATATGACCGTGAGTAATAATAACTCCTCTTATGTTTAGACTGTTATTTACAGCGAACTTAAGAACTTTCTCTATTCCCGAAGGGGCATCGATAACAACAGCATCTTTCTTGTACTCATTAAATAAAAGATAAGAATTGGTCTGGAAACTTCCCAGGGAGAAAGATACTAATTTTTCCTTATCCATTGAGAGGCTTTGCTATGCTTAAAATTCCTGCTGAACCTTAATCTAATTATCTCTACCCTTCTTAAAATAAAACTTTTGTCTATATCTGTCATATTAGGAGAAACTTTTTTATTCAAACCGGCCAGCTCATCATATATTGGTTTAAGTTTCATTCTGCCTTCTTCAGTAAGAATGCCGTTTATTCTGTCTAAATTATGCATAACTTCATTGAAAGCATGCCTTTGCCTCTTGTAATTATAACTGGTTCCTAAACCATTAACTATTTCATCCATCCATGCGGCGGCAAAAAGATAATAATTATCGTAAAGCTCTTCCGGATTCTCCCCGGGATATTCTTTAAAATCCACGTATACAGGCCGGGGCTCTTTTGACTTCTTTTTGCGCACGAACTTCTTGCGCAAAGAATAACATCCCGATAAAGCGATAGTCATTGCGGCAAAGATAAGAAATTTGTTAGCTTTCCTCATAGTTATATTCTAATGACTATAGACAATAATTCAAAGGATTTTATCCGCCTTTTTTAAGATTAGTAAGTTTTTTAAACTCACTCTCATTAATAATCTTTATGCCTAATTCTTTTGCTTTAATAAACTTGGAGCCGGGATTGTTACCGGCTACCACAAAATCAGTATTTTTACTTACAGACGAAGACCACCTTCCGCCTAAAGTTTCTACTGCCTTTTGGGCATCAAAACGGCTGATGCCTGGCAATTCGCCGGTAAAAACAAATACTTTACCGCTGAGTGTACCTGCACTCCCGGCCTCCTCTTTAAGAAGAAGCCCCTCTTTTTTGAAACTTTCTATCATCCGTTTTATTTTCCTGTCTCTAAAGAAACCCGCTAATGATTCTGCCATTATAGGCCCTACATCAGGAATATTTTCATAATCTTCGCTCTTTAGTTCAAAAAATTTATCTATATCCCGGTACCTATCTGCCAATAATTTTGCGGCCTTCTCTCCAATATGAGGTATACCCAGACCATAAAGAAACCGGCTTAATGAATTGCTTTTGCTTCTTATAACCGCATTATAAATGTTTCTCGCTTTTTTTTCTTTAAATAAAGGAAGCTTAAGCAAATCTTTCTCACTTAATCTATATATATCAACCAAACTTTTAACAACGCCTCTTTTTATCAGCTCATCGACCAGACTTTCCCCCATACCTTCGATATCCATTGCGGAACGGGATGCAAAATGCAAAACGGACTCTTTTAACCTCGCCGGGCAATCAGGATTTATACAATACCAATACACCTCGCCCTCTTTTTCTTTTGCAATCTTAGAACCGCACACAGGACATTTCCTGGGAACAATTATTTTCTTTGCATGCCTCAAGCGTTTGGAAAAAATAACTTTAACCACTTTGGGTATTACATCTCCGGCGCGTTCAATAAGCACAGTATCATCGACTCTGACATCCAGCCTCTTTACTTCATCAAAGTTATGCAGAGTAACCCTTGATATGGTGACGCCGCCGCATTCAACAGGCTCAAGTAACGCTACGGGAGTTATTATGCCTGTCCTTCCCACGCCAAACTCAATGTTTTTGACTACTGTTGTTGCCTGATGTGCCGGAAACTTATATGCTACTGCCCAGCGTGGAGACTTAAGTGTAGCTCCTAAAGCATTCTGAAGTGTAAAATCATTTATTTTTATAACAATACCGTCGGCTTCATATTCCAGCTTATCTCTTTTTTCTACCCAATAGTTATAGTACTCAATAACTTCCTTTAGATTCCTGCAATACTGGTTATTATGATTTGTGCGCAAGCCCCATTTTCTTGCCGTATCCAGAAAATGCTTCTGCGAAGAGAATTTTCTGCCTTCTATCCATCCGAATGAATGTATAAAGCACTTGAGATTTCTTTTATCCGCCAAAGATGAATCAAGAAGTTTAAGCGAACCGCTCGCGGCATTACGGGGATTAGCAAAAGGTGCTTCTTTTCTTTTGACCTTTTCTCTATTAATCAACTCGAAATCTTTTTTCTCTATGTATATCTCGCCGCGGATATCTATCCTTTTTGGTATATTATGCCCCAATAATCTCAAAGGTATGGACTTAATTGTCTTAAGGTTGTTTGTTATATCTTCGCCAATCTCTCCGTTGCCCCGCGTCGCGCCCAAAGAAAAAACTCCGTTTTCATAAACTAAAGAACAGCTTACCCCGTCAATCTTCAACTCCGCCATATAATCCAAATGGGCCCTGGCCTTTAACATTCTTTTAACTTTCTCTTCCCACTCCCAAACTTCATCTTCGGAATAAGTATTATCCAAAGAAAGCATTTTCACACGGTGAGTTACAGCGCCGAATCCGTCTGATACCGCAC
>Ga0164318_10007147_pt1 | contig 10823 bp, 4 predicted proteins | sample GuaBasSedimGuay9_FD_113734 | JGI IMG/M metagenome (GOLD analysis project Ga0164318, IMG submission 113734) | Subseafloor sediment microbial communities from Guaymas Basin, Gulf of California, Mexico - Guay9, Core 4571-4, 0-3 cm | ecosystem: Environmental > Aquatic > Marine > Hydrothermal vents >...
GCTCTGGATTCGCCGACTCTCTAATTCCCAGACCCGGCCGGCGAGGGCATCGAGGAAAGCGCGGTCGTGGGCTACGACGATGAGCGCGCCTTTCCAGTCCTGCAACCGTTCCTCCAACCATTCGATACCGGCTAAGTCGAGGTGGTTGGTCGGCTCGTCCAATAACAGGAGCTCGGGTTCTTCCAAAAGCAGCCGGGCCAGCAGAGCGCGTGTCTTCTCTCCCCCGCTGAGGTGGGCAACCGGCATGTCGAACTCTTCTTTGCGGAATCCCAACCCTCCCAACACCTGTCCGATACGCTCCTCGTAGGTAAAACCGCCGGCCATCTCGAAAGCCTCCAGCAGGGTTCCGTAACGCGCCAACGCCGCCTCGTCACCGGCGGCCATGCGCTGTTCCAGCTCGCGCAGCGCGCTCTCCTGATCCCGCAGGTCGGCGAAGACGGCGAGCATGGCCTCCCATAGCGTTCCTTCGTCGTCGAAATCGGGGATTTGGGGCAAGTAGCCCAGGCGCGTGCCCCGTCTCAGGGTAACTCGGCCGGTATCAGATTCCAGCTGGCCGGCCAGGATCTCCAAGAGAGTGCTCTTCCCGCAGCCATTGGCCCCGACGAGCGCGATGTGTTCGCCGGGATGAACTTCGCACGAGATAGCGGAGAGTATCTCGCGCGCTCCGTAATATTTGCTCAGGTTGGTTGCTGTCAGAAGTGCCATGCTGTAGCTATTATACCAGAAAACGGGCGCAGGTACCGAGTCGCCGTGTCTTGCCTCCACCCTATTCGAGAGTATAATTATAGTCAGGATGTAATGAGCACTGGCTGACTGCCAAGGCTCACTTCAACACTACCTCAACAAGGGAGGTGTTCCATGTCACTGCCACCCGGATTGCGACACACTATTGCCGAAACGAGGCTCTTCACGGATGGCCGGAGCTACGTGATCTTGCGTTTGCCCATCGGGGAGTATCAAGAGGCGCTGCGCCTGGAAGCACAGCTCGACAATCCCTTTGTGTCGTTGGTACGGGACAAAGATGAGGTCACGCTCGTGCTGCCACAAGAGGAATGGGAGGCCCATCGCCCGGCACTGGAGGTGCTGGAAGAATCGCCGGACTATCGTCTCATCACCTTCGACCTGCCGCTGGATCTGGGATTGGTGGGGTACCTGGCTTCGCTGATCGGGGTAGTCGCCGAGGCCGGCGTCAGCGTTTTCCCCGTCTCTGCCTTCTCCCGCGATCATATTTTCGTGCCGGCGGAGGATTTTGAGCGGGCGTGGGACGCGCTCCGCACATTGATTCGCTCGTGCCGGGGTGAAGAGGCTGCTGAAGCGGAGTGATGTGTGAGTAGCGCGTATTTCCTCATCGGCAAAACCCTGGGTAAATACCAGATCGTTGAGCATCTGGGACATGGCGGCATGGCCGAGGTCTATCTGTGCCAGCAGACGAACCTGGAACGGCAGGTCGCTCTCAAGATACTGCATCCCTTCCTGGCCGAGGATGCGGGTTTTGTGTCCCGTTTCCAACGCGAGGCGCGCCTGGTCGCGGCTCTCCGGCATCCCAACATCGTCCAGGTCTACGACTTTGACCACAACGAGGAATACGGCATCTACTACATGGTGATGGAATACATCCCTGGCGCTACCTTGAAGGAGCGTATGCTTGCCAGGGACGTGCCATTGCAAGAAGGTGTGGCAATTGTGGCGGCTATCGCCGACGCCTTGGATTACGCCCACCGGCGCGGCACGGTACATCGTGATGTCAAGCCGGCGAATATCATGTTCACCGCAGAAGGGCAACCCGTGCTGGCTGATTTCGGCATCGCCCGCATGTTAAGTCTGACGGGATTGACGGCCAGCGGAGCAATGGTGGGGACTCCTGCCTATATGGCTCCCGAAATCGGCATGGGAGAGTCGGGGACGCCTTCTTCGGATATTTATTCGTTGGGGGTGGTGCTTTACGAAACGGTGACCGGCCATTTGCCTTTTGAGGCCGAGGTGCCGATGGCCCTGGTGATGAAGCACATCAACGATCCCGTCCCCTCGCCAACACGGTACATCCCCACGTTACCCCCAGGCCTGGAGACCGCTATCCTGAAAACGTTGGCGAAAAAGCCGGAGGAGCGTTTCGCCCGTGCCGGGGAACTGGCGGCTGCCTTGCGCCAGGCCCTGGATTTGGAATCTCCGGCTTTCATGGCTAATGGCGTTACACCCTCCCCCGCCAACTCGACCCCGGTGCCCAGCAGCACCACCGAAGAGGGAAACCCGTTGTTGCGCACCTGGGCCAGCACTTCAGAATCCCCGCCGTCAGGGGCCTCTGCAGGAACCCGCAAGAGATCAAAGTTTGCCCGCCTGACTATTGGTGTGCTACTGCTCATCATCGCGGTGCTGTTAGGGATCGCCGCCTGGCCCACCATGGAGGTGCAACTTCCTTCCCTGGTGCAACAACTGTTCCCTCCGGGAACTGTGACGCCTGCAGTCAGCGAGACCGAGAGTATCCCTACCGCGACGGCCACGGAGTTGGTTGTGCTGGTGACGATAACCCCGACCCCGACGCCGGAGATCATTAGCAGTACGGCCACTGTCACCACCCGCACTCCCCGGGCCGAGGTGTTGCGCATCTACGTCTCACCCCCGGAGGCCGTCGTCCCACCAGAGACGACGCTCATCGCTTACATCACGCTCCGCAATGGCGGAGACTGTGTCTGGCCTGTAGGTGCGTACCTGGCATTTATCTCCGGCGAGCAGTTGGACGCGCCGCCCATGTTGGATCTTGCTCCTCTGGCAGCCGGAGAGCAGTTGCAAGTATTGCTGCCCCTGCACGCACCGGCGGAACCTGGGGAGTACACCTCGGTTTGGGAAGTTCACTTGCCCGATGGACGGCCCATCAGCGGCCCCATTGAGTTGGTGGTGGAGGTGGGGGATTTGCCCACCTATACCCCTACACCCCTGGTTGAAGCGGAGGGCACCCCGACGCCGTTTCCACCTTTGAATCTGGCGGAACCACAGCTCCTGGAGTGGCAGGTGGATGAGAAGCGGGAGCTGTGGACGGGCAAGATTGCCCTTGTGGCTTCCGGCGGCATAGAGGAATACCGTTTCTACCAGGATGTCATTCGAGAGGATACTGAACTCGTGGATGGCGTCATGACGTTCACCTGGCAGCGCTGCGAGAATTACCCCCTCGTCATCATCGCGGTGTCCGGCGAAGAAGTGACCCGTTGGGAAGGCAGCATCCCCTATCCCGCGCCGGAGCAATGTGAGCCGTGAGGCGCCGCCTGCCAGCACGATGACTTTATTGATCGTGATTTCCATCAAGCCCTGGTTCAAGCGACCGGGGTTTTTATGCGGGAAGGAGGTGATGTGCTAACCCACTGCTTCGGAAATAAGTTAGTGACTGGTGACTGGTGACTGGTGACTGGGAGCGGCTCAACGGTTCAGCGACTGCTCCGAAAAATAAAACTGTTTGTAGTAGGCGATTCATCATCAAAAACATTCATATTGGAGGGTAAAACGATGAACAGGAAACTTTTTGCTTTGATGACAGCGCTGGCAGTGATCGCCGGCCTTTTCACGCCGCTGGCCCCGCAAGCAGTGGCGCCGCAGGCGGTGCAGGCGGCAGCGAGTAACTGGTGTCTGGCTGGCGACCTCAACGGCTGGGATAACGCCAGCACGCCACTCTACGATGACGGCACACATGGCGACCTCGTCAGCGGGGATGACATTTTCTCGTTAGACTACACTGTCGCCTCCGCAGGCCGTGCTGAATGGAAGATCGTCAAGTGCGGCGACTGGAGTACGGCCTATCCCTCGGCCAATGCCTGGCTGAACACCGGCACGGCCAGCCAGGTCGTGAAGTTCACCTTCGACGTCAACGATCACAGCAGCGACGCCGGCACGACGCAACTGCCCACGCAGAACATCGTCAATGCGTGGGATACCTTGCCTACCACATTCACCGCCGTGGGCGATTTTAACAGCTGGAATAACGCTGATCCCGCCACCGCCCTCACAGCACTGGGCAACGGTATCTACCGTCTGGCTTACATCATCCCCACCGCCGGCAGCTACATCGGCAAAGTCACCACCACCGGTTCGTGGGACGCCTTCGGGGCCGATGGCCGCTCGAAGGATGCAGCCAACATCAGCTTTACCACCACCGCGCCTAACGAGACGGTGATCTTCTTGCTGGACGCCAACACCGGCCGCGTCACCATCACGCCCAACGGCAGCGGCACGGGCAGCTGGTGTCTGGCGGGTGATTTCCAGGGCTGGGATAACGCCAGCGATCCTCTCTATGATGACGGCTCACACGGCGACCTACTGGGTGGTGACGGCGTCTTCACGCTGGATTACGAGATCGGGACCGCCGCGCGCAATGAATGGAAGATCTTCCAATGCGGCAGCTGGAGTCCCGCTTATCCTTCGCAGAACGCCTGGGTCAACACCAGCGTAGTTTCGCAAACGGTCAAATTCACCTTCGACACCAACGACCACAGCGGCGACGCCGGAACGACTCTCTATCCTACACAGAACATCGTCAATGCTTGGGATACTCTGCCTGCCAGTTTCACCGCTGTGGGCGATTTCCAGGGTTGGGATAATGCCAATACTAACACCGCTCTAACCGACGAAGGGAATGGCTGGCACAAATTGGAATATGCCATCGCCTCAGCCGGCAGCTATATCGGTAAGATTGCCACCACCGGTTCCTGGGATGCCTTCAGTACCGATGGGCGCAACAAAGACGCACCCAACTTCAGTTTTGATGTTTATCAGGATGGCGATGAGGCCACGTTCTTGTTGGATACTTTCAATGGACGCATGACCATCATTGAGACGCCGCCCCCGTCCCATGCCTCTCACGACAACAACGTCTGGTGGGACGACCTGGGTCACAACAGCCGCGAGCTACTCTACCGCACGCCCGGCGGCGCGGTGGAGACCAACACGGCAGTTAAGCTACGGTTGCGGGCGGCCAGCGGCGATCTGACTGCCGCTAAGGTCCGCGTGTGGAATGACCGCACCGATACGCAGATGCTGCTGGATATGGCAATCGCCGCCGATGATGGCACTTACGAGTGGTGGGAGGCCACGGTCCCCGCCAGCGCGGCCCCGACGATTTACTGGTACCGCTTCATCGCCATTGACGGTACCGCTACGGCCTACTACGAGGACGACGCGGGTCTCACCGGCGGCTGGGGCCAGACTTTCGCTGAGAGTCAGGATAACAGCTGGCAGATCACGGTCTACGACCCGGACTACGAGACACCCGACTGGGCCAAGGATGCTGTCATCTACCAGATCTTCCCCGACCGTTTCCGCGACGGCGATGAGAGCAACGATCCGCTACCCGGCTCCTTCCATTACAATCTGCCCGATGGCTCCATCTACCGCTCCACCATCTACACCGACACGGATTGGAACACTCCCCTCTGCGATCCACGCGACGCCAGCGGCGACTGTCCCAATAAATACGGTGAAAACTTCTACGGCGGCGACTTGCAGGGCATCACGGACAAGTTGGACAACCTGCAAGACCTGGGTGTGACGGCGTTGTACCTCAACCCTGTCTTTGAATCGCCCTCTAACCACAAGTACGACACCACTGATTACGGCACCATTGATGACGCCTTCGGCGATCTGAGCACCTTCATCACGCTGACCACAGAGGCTCATAACCGGGGCATGAAGGTCATCTTAGATGGCGTGTTCAATCACACTTCGTCTGACAGCATTTACTTTGACCGCTATGGCCGTTACACTGAGGTGGGGGCCTGCGAGAGTCAGAATTCGCCGTACCGCGATTGGTACTACTTCACCGACGTGGAAGCGGGCACGGGCGAATGTGTCGGCTCCGACGGTACCCCCAATGCGGCAACCTACGAGAGCTGGTTCGGCTACGATAGCCTGCCCAAGCTCGACGCCAGCAATGCCGAAGTGCGCGCCTTGATCTGGGATTCCCCGACCGGCATTGCCCCCGCCTGGTTACATTACGCCGATGGCTGGCGCTTGGACGTGGCCGGCGACGTGGATCCCGGCGTTACCGGCGACCCGACCAACGATTACTGGGAGGGTTTCCGCGCCGCTGTGCGCGCCGCCAATCCCGGAGCGTACATCATCGGCGAGGAATGGGGCAACTCCACGCCCTGGCTCCTGGGCGACGAGTGGGACGCCTCAATGAACTACCAGTTTGGCTCGGCATTGATGAGCTTCTGGCGCGACGAACCATTCACCGACAACGACCACAATAGCGAGAGCTCCGCCGGCCCGCTTAACCCCATCTCCCCCTCGCAACTGGACGAGCGGCTGCACTACCTCGAAGAGCGCTATCCCCCCGAAGCCTTCTACGCCATGATGAACCTGCTGGACAGCCACGATACTAACCGCGCGCTCTTCCTGCTCGACCACAACGCCGACCAGAACGACCGCAGCCTCTACGAGAACCCCGCCTACGACTGGAGCGACGCTATCACCCGGCTGAAGGGCGTGGCGCTGTTACAGTTCACGTTGCCCGGCGCGCCGACGATCTACTACGGCGACGAAGTGGGGCTGGTGGCCCCGCCCACCTTCTCCGGCGGCAAGTGGGAGGACGATCCCTACAACCGCATCCCCTATCCCTGGCTGGACGAGACCGGCACGCCGTTCTACACGCGCCTGCAGACGCAGATCGGCCAGGACGCCGTACGCGACTACTACGAGCTGCTGACCGGCGCGCGCAACTCTCACGCCGCACTACGCACCGGCAGCTTCGATACGCTGCTGGTAGATGATGATGCGAAAGTCTACATCTATGGCCGCAAGATGGATGACAATTCCGACGCGGCTATCGTCATCACCAACCGCGACACCGCCTCACAGACAGTCGCTGTGGATGTGAGCGGCTACCTGAACGCCGGCGCCGTCTTTACCGATGTGCTCAACAGCGGCGCGAATTACACCGTCGCGGCTGATGGCGTGCTCACCGTTACCAACGTGCCCGGTATGGGCGGCGCGCTGTTGGTGCTCTCCGGCGCGCTGCAGGTGCCGCCCGATGCCGTCAGCGATCTGGCCGTCACCGCCGAGGCCAGCCAGGAGCTGGCCCTGGGCTGGAGCGCGGCGGCCGGCGCTGACAGCTACGACATCTACCGCAGCCTGCTCAGCGGCGGCGGGTACGAGTTTATCACCAACACCACCACGACAGTTTATACTGACACCGGCCTGACCAACGCCATCAACTACTACTACGTCATCGTCAGCAAGGATGATACCACTCTCTTGACCAGCGCTGACTCCAACGAAGCCAGCGGAATGCCCCACGACATCATCGGCTGGGCGAACCTGCAATGGCCGCATGAGATCACGCACACCGTGGGCATCACGCCGACGGAAAATATCTACGGGCAAGTTTACATCACCGGTGTGACCTCGGCGACCGGTGCGACGGAGGGCCTTATGGCTCAGGTCGGCTTAGGCAGCACCACTTCCGCCCCCTCCACCTGGCTTGACTGGGTGGACGCGACGTTCAACGGCGATTCCGGCAGCAACGACGAGTTCAAGGGGCAGCTGGTACCGGAGGAAGTAGGCGAGTACTACTACATCTATCGCTATTCCACCACCGGCGGGCGCGACTGGGTCTACGCGGATGAAAGCGGCATCATCTCCGCCACCGGTGTCATCAGCCCCGGCCTGCTCCACGTGCAGGCATCCTCCGACGTTACCCCCACGGCGGCTCCGCAGAACTTAGCCGTGATCCACTGGGGGGCGGACCACATCACCACGCAGTGGGACGCCGTGAGCGACGGCGATCTCTACGCCTATGAGCTCTACCGCTACGGCGAGGGGGAGACGACAGGCGATGCTGTGAAGGTCGCCCGCGTTTTTGCGCCGGCCACCGTCTACACCGACACCGGCGTGACGACCGATCAAACTTACACCTACACCGTGCAGGCGCTGGATACCTCCTTCAACAAGTCGGCTTTCTCCAACGAGGCATCGGGAATTGCCGAAGCGCGCCTGGTCGCGCTGCACTTCCGCGTCACCGTGCCGGACTTCACCCCCAGCAAGGATACGGTCTACATCGCCGGCGACAACGCGGATGTCCTCGGGGGCTTCTGGAGCCCCAACGCGCAGCCCATCACGCGACTGGGCGTGCACGAGTGGGGTTACGACACTACGGCCGCGGAAGGGACAGCATTGAACTACAAATACACCCGTGGTTCCTGGGACGTGGTGGAAAACTGGGGAACGTTAGTCGGCCTTACCAATCGCCAACTGACGGTGAGCTACGGCGCGACCGGTGTGCTGACGGTGACGGACACTGTTCACAACTGGCGCGATCCGCTGGTCGTGGTGACCTACCCGGAGGAGGGCGCGCTGGCCTGGAACGTGACACGTCCCATCAGCGCCACCTTCAACCGCGAATTGCAAACGACCCTCGTCAACTCCACCACTTTTATCTTGACCGATTTCTTCGACGGGACGGTGTACAGCGGGACCTTCACCTTCGGGCAGCAGGTGACGCCGTTCACCGATCCCATCTTTGGTTCGGGGAATATCACCGGCACGGTGGTGCTTTTCACGCCCACGACGCCGTTGACGACCACGAACGGCTACCTTGTCGCTTTGACGAAGGAAGGCTACGTGGACGAAGTCCCCATGCAGTCTGATTACGTTTGGGACTTCGGAGTTCGGCAGTTCTACCTGCCACTCGTCTTCAAGAGCTACTAAGCAAGAACGTATCTTCTCAATAATCTGGGGCGTCTCAAGCCGGTCTTGCTCTTTTCTAGCTGTGACCGGTCTCCCGACCGTGCCCGCCTGTGGCTCGGTCAGGAAGCCTGCCCTGAGTCTGCGAAGGGACCGGCCCGAGCTGCCCCCAAATATTGAGAAGATACGCAAAAACAAGACCGCCGGGGTTTTTCAACCTTGGCGGTCTCTTATGTCTGAAGGTATCATCTCAATAAATAGCGGCGTATAGCGCATCTTTTCAGTATTTGAGGAAAAAGGCTCGTAGTAGGCGATTTATCGCCGTGATTCACGGCACTGAAGTGCCTACTACAAACAGTTCCCCTACTTATTGAGAAGGTACGTCTGAAGGCATCTTTTCAAAAAGTGGGGGCGAGTAGCTGTGGCCGGCGTGGCCCTGCTGGACCACCTGTCCTGCGGGTCTCATTGGGGCCTTCCGCCCAAAACTACGCCGACCGAGCCGCAGACGGGCAAGAACAAGACCGCCGAGGTTTCCGAAACCTCGGCGGTCTGAGTTTTATAACAGGTCTCTATGTTCCTCTTCGGCGAAGCGGCGCAGGTTCTTGAGTCGTCGAGATGTCGTTTCGGCAGTGGGTTCTGTGATGTCTTGCAGGGCTTTGTTCCAGTGACCGGCTGCGTCGCGCAGTTCTTCCCAAAGGGCAAAAATCTCCTCGTAGTAGAGTTTGGTCGTCTCGTCCAGTTTCGCCAGGTGCTCAGTCAGCTGTTGGTCGGTCAAATCCTGCCGTCGCCAGCGGTCTTCTTCTGTGACTTGGCGCTTCTGCCAGTCGCGGGCGAAGAGGGTTTGCCACTCCTCCCATTCCCGTTTCATGCGCTCTTCGTTCAGGCGTTGCATCTCCGCGATCTCGTTCTGCCGTTTTTCCAGACGCGTGCGGAAGGATTCGAGGGCCGCCAGCGCTTGCTGGTTCTTGTTGTGGAGCAGAGCGTATTTCTGCGTCTGTTCTAACATGCGGGCGATTTCTACCTTGACTTCCTGGGCCTGGGCTTCGTATTGCTTCACCCGCTGCTCGCGCTGGAAATCGGCCACGCGCAATTTTTCGATCTTGGAATCGTAAGACTTGACGAACTGAACGGCCTCATCTACGCGGGCCGGCAGCTTGCGAATGCTGTCTTCGAGCCGCACGAGTTTCACTTGCACCTCGTCCGTCGCCTTGCGGATGACCGGTATATCCCCCTCCAGTGTGGCAATCCGGCGAGTGTCTGCGCGGCGTTGCTCCTCCAGGTAGGGGATAGATTGAAAACGGTCTTCGGTGCGTTTGGTCAGGTCGGCCAGAGCATTGCTGATTTGCTGAAGCTGCGAATGCAGCCGCTGTTCGCCGGCTTCGCGGGCCTGAAGCGCTTCTTCATGGCGGGCCAGGCCGCGGATCTTCTTGTCCAGCTCGCCGAGCTCTTGGTGGTACGCCTCTCTCTCCACCTGCCGCAAGTGTTCCGCTTCCGCTTTCTCTTGCCGCAGACGCTCTTTGAGCTCTTCGACCGCGCTGCTGAGGTCGCGTTGGGTCTTCTCGAGCATCACGGGATAATCGTCGGTGTGCCGCAAATCTGCTCGCAGCGAAACGAGATCCTGGTGCAGCTCTCCCAATTCTCTGGCCTGCGCCTCGATGAGCAAACTTTGCTGCTCCGCGCGTTCCTGGAGTGTGGCGATGAGCGTTTTGTCCTTCTTGCGCTCCTCATCCAGCCAGCGGATCATCTGTTCAAGTTGTGAAAGCTCCATATTTTTAACTCCTTCTTCTATGAAAGCCCTCACCGCAGAGGGCGCTGAGATGTTCGCAAGCCAATTACCACCAAGTGTACCCCCTCAGCTACACGCTGATTAGCCCGTCAATTTGACCCGCTGGTTAAGCGGCTGTGCATTGCCATTTGACTAACTTCTTCTATGCTTTTATCAGTCCACAAATTGCGTTGCCACTTGGTGTAATCAAAGGGTTCGCGTAATAGCAATGTGATGAAACGTTCCGCGTTCAATTTTCCTAATGATTTGATTAACGTTTCGATACCTTACTTCTTGGTCATCACCACTGTAAGCATTGCCGAACAGGAGCAAAGCTATAGCATCTCTCTTCAGATCATCAAGAGGATGTTGCTCAACCAGATGCCTGCCGTCA
>Ga0164318_10007148_pt1 | contig 10822 bp, 11 predicted proteins | sample GuaBasSedimGuay9_FD_113734 | JGI IMG/M metagenome (GOLD analysis project Ga0164318, IMG submission 113734) | Subseafloor sediment microbial communities from Guaymas Basin, Gulf of California, Mexico - Guay9, Core 4571-4, 0-3 cm | ecosystem: Environmental > Aquatic > Marine > Hydrothermal vents...
AGACCGATTGATGATAACGCAATTACCGTATTTTTATACTCTTTGATTATTTGGTTTAAAACAGTAGTTTTTCCAGCATTTTTAGCTGTCCCAATAATAGAAATTGTATGATATGGTTTTAAATATTCTGTTAGCAACTTAGCGATGGTGTTTCCCTTTTCTAATTTCATTAAACTGATCTAATTTAACATTGTCAGAAATTTCTGGATCAACCACTCCTCCTTGTGCTGCCGCAACACAATCTTCACATTCACACTTATCTTCATAACTACTTGGACCATAATAAGTTGTAATCATTCCTTCGTAATTTCGCAGAATTGTTTTTCCTGGTGCTTGGGAAATTAAATAATTTGGCATTACAGGGATTTTTCCACCACCACCAGGGGCATCAACTACAAAAGTCGGAACTGCGATTCCTGATATATGGCCGCGTAATCCTTCTATTATTTCAATTCCTTTACTTACCGGAGTTCTAAAATGTTCAATCCCTTGTGATAAATCACATTGGTAAATATAATATGGTCTCACCCGGAGTTGAATTAATCTTTTCACAAGTTTTTTCATAATATTAACACAATCATTTACCCCTCTTAATAACACTGATTGGTTTCCTAAAGGAATGCCGGCATCAGCCATTAAATCAAGGGCAACTTTTACTTCTGGAGTTAATTCTTTAGAATGATTAAAATGGGTATTTACCCAAATTGGATGATACTTTTTAAGCATTGCTACAAGATCTTTTGTAATCCGTTGTGGCATTACTACTGGTGTTCTTGTTCCAAGGCGGATAACTCCAACATGGTCAATCTTTCTAAGTTCACTAATAATATATTCTAAACGAGCATCACTAACGAGTAATGCATCTCCTCCAGAAAGTAATACATCGTTAACTTCTGGATGATTTCTAATGTATTCAATTGCTAAATCAACATTATCCATCTTAGACCCAGTATCTTTTTGTCCTGCAAATCTTCTTCTAGTACAATGACGACAATACATACTACACATATCTGTAATTAAAAACAATACCCGATCAGGGTAACGATGAGTTAAGCCTGGGACTACTGAGTCATGGTCTTCTGCTAGCGGATCTTTTAAATCATGAATCCCGAAATGAAGTTCATTAATTGAAGGAACTGCTTGAAGTCTTACAGGATCCTTAACGTTATCTGGGTTAATTAAAGTTAAATAGTATGGCGTAATCGCCATTCTAAATTGTCCTAAAACACTAGAAATTGTTTTAAGTTCCTCTTCTTCTAATTTAATATATTTATTTAAATCAACTGCATTTGTAATTCGATTTTTTACTTGCCAGTGCCAATCATTCCACTGTTCATCTGTTGCATCAGGAAAATACTGTTTCCGTCTTTCTAGATGTTTAGTATATAATTTTACAGCCATCTTTTTACCTCCTAAGTATATTTCTTTTCAAATAATTCTTTAATTTTTTTAGCATTATTAACTAACTTAAGAGTTAACTCAGCGTGGCCTTTAGTATAACCATTTCCAATAATCATTGTAACGTCACTTCCAACTCCTTCAGCTCCTAAGGCTGCCTTTGTAAAGGACGTTGCCATACTAAAGAAATAAACTATTCCACTATCTTTAGTAATTAAGATACAACTCATTTCTGTATTTGGAACATTAACAACATTAATTGTAATGTCTACTTGACCGTGATTAACTTTTGTAACTTTTTCATATACTTCAATGGCATTAGTAGCATCCGCTAAGACAACTTCATCACAAAGTCCTAATTCATTTAAGGCAGTAATTTGTTGTTCTTCATTTACAACCCCAATTACTTTTCCTGTTTTAGTAGCTTTTACCATTGCTTGATAAGCACATAAAACCCCACTTTTTCCAGCAGCACCAATAATTGCAACAGTGTCACCTTCTTTGACAAGTTTATCAACTTGAGCAGGCGCACCAGCAACATCTAAAGCGGCTAACACTAAGTGTTCATCCATGTCATTAGGAACTCTTGCGAAAATTCCTGTTTCAAATAAAATAGCACTTCCCTCAATATGAACTTGATCATTATCTAAGTTAATTTCCTTAATTTTATCGATAACAAGTGGTGTTAAAGAAAGCGACACTAAGGTTGCAATTTTATCACCTTTTTTTAAGGATTGATCTGGAAATAAAGGCCCCACTTCTTTAACTTTTCCAATTAACATTCCCCCACTACCGGTAACTGGATTTTGCATTTTACCACGCGTTGAAACGATCTCTAAAATCATTTCTTCCATTTTTAAAACGTCATTTTGACAAGCCTTTTTTATTTGGGTAAAAGAGGCTGAATCAATATTTAAAGTAATCACATCAATTAATAATTCATTTGCTTTTACTTTCATTGTGTTATCAATTTTAGTTGCTGCTTGAGGTAAAACTCCAGTTGGTTCTATGACTCTATTTGTTCCATATTTACATAATTTTTCCATTGTTTTTATTCCTTTATTTTAAGTATTTTTCTTGTCTCTTCTACTGTTGCTATTTCGCGGTGATATTCTTTAGCGATTTTTACTACTTTTTCGACTAGTTCTTTATTACCTTTAGCTTTTACGCCTTTTTCTAAATAGAGATTATCTTCAAGACCAACGCGAACATGTCCGCCATCTCGAATCGCAAGACGAGCTAATGAAAATTCATATTTTCCAATTCCCGCAACACTATATGTTGCATCTTTTGGAATACTTTCTTTTAGAAACTTGAAATCACGTTCAGTGGCACTCATTCCGCCAACCATTCCTAAAACAAAACTAAAGTGAAGGTGATCTTTTATAATCCCTTTTTGAGATAATCTTAATACTGTATCCACATGCATTTTCCCAAAACATTCTAGTTCTGGTAAAATCTTTTTTTCATAAATTTTTTCAGCAAAATAAATGATATCTTCTTCGGTATTAACAAAAACTTCATTAGTCCCAAAGTTAACACTTCCACAATCTAAAGTACACATTTCTGGAGATAACTCGATTGGTTGAAGTCTTTCATCATTACTCATTCCTACAGCTCCACCAGTAGATGGCTGAATAATGATATCCCCACATTTTTCTTTTATGGCTTCCATTACTTCTTTAAAGCGAGCAACATCTTGTGTTGGTGTCCCATCATCTTCTCGTACGTGAAGATGAATAATACTTGCTCCGGCTTGTTTTGCCAAAAATGCTTCTAAAGCCATTTCTTCTTTTGTATATGGAACATATTTATTATCTTCTTTAGTAACTTCTGCGCCACTAATGGCGCAGGTAATAATTAACTTTTCCATTAGAATCTTTGGTTTTCCTTTAAAACAATACAAGTTCCACTAGCTTTAGCTACTAAAACTTTTTCTTTTAAAACTTGGGCAGCTGAAGGACTAAGTTGTGGTAATGCTTCAATTACTTTATATGCTTCAAAAGCCATTGTTCTTGAAGTGTTACCTTTTTTTGTAATCCAAGCAGTTACTTCAAGATAATCACCTGCATAAAGTGGCGCTAAAAATTCAAGATTATCATAAGCACGGAATAATCCTTCATCGCCATCATTTCTAATTAATAATTCAGTTGCAGCATCTCCAAAAAGTTGGGTAATAAATGCGCCATCAACTAAGTTACCACCATAATGAGCGTTGTGTGCTGATAATCTCATTCTAATTAAAACTTTTTCCATTTTTATTCCTCCAGTTCCATTTCTTTAGGGTTATTTATAATTAAAGTAGCGTCAGTTGCTTTAACGATTTCTTCAATTGTATATGCAGGGTTATATTCAATTAGATGTAGACCATCACTTTTAACTTCCATCACTCCCATTTCCGTAATAATCATGTTTACTTGATTTTTTGCGGTTAACGGAAGACTGCATTCTTTTAAGATTTTTGGTAACCCACGGTTTGTATGGGTTGTTGCGATAATAACTTTTTTAGCACCAGTTACTAAATCCATTGCCCCTCCCATTCCAGGAACCATTTTCCCAGGAATAATCCAGCTAGCTAGTGAACCTGTTTGGTCAACTTGTAAACAACCAAGGACTGTAACATCAACGTGTCCTCCGCGGATAATCGCAAATGACAAGGCCGAATCAAAATACATTCCGCCTTCTAGTAAAGTTACAACTTGTCCCCCAGCATTAGTAATATCAGGATCAACTTCTCCTTCTTTTGGTGAAGGACCTAATCCTACTAGTCCATTTTCACTTTGTAAGTTTATATGTACATTACTTGGTAAAAAGTTTCCAACTAAAGTTGGTAACCCAATTCCTAAATTAACTAAATCACCATCTTTTAATTCTTTAGCAACCCGTGCCGCAATAAAGTTTTTTATTTGCACTTTATCCATTATTTTTCCTCCTTAATTACATAATCAACAAAGATATGCGGAGTCATTACATTATCTGGATCAATTTTATCAACCATTTCCCGCGCCAAAACAATTACTTTATCTGTCGCAGTTGCCATTATTGGATTAAAGTTTCTTGTTGTTTTTGTATAATTTGTATTTCCGTATTTATCTACTGTTGTTCCATATAATAAAGCAAGATCAGCTCTTAAAGGAAGTTCTAAAAGGTAGTCTTTGTCATTAATATTGATAACTTGTTTTCCTTCTTCTACAACTGTCCCAATCCCAGTTGGGGTTAAAAAGCCACCAAGGCCAGCTCCACCAGCTCTAATTTGTTCTGCGAGCGTTCCTTGGGGCACAAGAACACATTCCATTAATCCCTCACTCATTAAACGTCCTGCCTCAGGATTTAAGCCAATGTGAGAAGCAATTAGTTTTTTTACTTGGCCTGCGGCAATTAGTTTTCCAACTCCTAAATCAGCAAAGCCAGCATCATTACAAATAATGGTTAAGTCTTTAACCTTTATTTTAACTAGTTCATCAATGATTTGTTCTGGTGTTCCAACAGCCATGAACCCACCAACCATAATCCTCATGCCATCAAAGACATGATCTTTTAAAGCAGTTAATTTAATTATCTCTTTCATAAAATCCCTACTTTCTTAAGTTTTTAACAATAATGGCAGTTCCCATTCCTCCACCAATACATAGTGAAGCAAGTCCATATGTGTTTTTACGTTTAATCATTTCATGCAGTAACGTAACAATAATCCGGTTTCCTGATGCGCCAACAGGATGACCTAAAGCAATCGCTCCACCGTTAACATTAGTGTGCTCTTTTATCCAGTCTTCAGAAACGCCATGGTTTTCACTTAATTCTTTAATTACGCCAAGTGACTGAACACTAAAAGCTTCATTAAGTTCTAGTAATTCCATTTCTTCTAAAGTCATATTTGTTTTAGCTAAAACATTTTTAATAGCCACAACTGGACCAAGACCCATCACGCTAGGATCTACTCCCCCTTGGGCTACTCCGATGATTTCTGCCATAGGAGTTAAATTATATTTATCAATCATTGCTTGATTAGCAAGCAGTAACATTGATCCTCCATCGTTTATTCCTGAAGAATTTCCAGCCGTAACTGTTCCCCCTTTTTTAAAGACAGTACGAAGTGTTCCTAGTTTTTCAAGCGTAGTTTTCCGGTTTGGATATTCATCTGTATCAAAAGTAATGAAGTCTCTTCTTACCTTAATTTGTAAAGGCACGATTTCGGCTTTAAATTTACCATCATCAATTGCTTTGATTGCTTTATGTTGAGAAGTAATGGCAAATTCATCTTGTGCTTCACGAGAAATGCCATGTTTTTCTTGAATGTTTTCTGCGGTAACTCCCATATGATAACCTTCAAAAGCATCAGTTAAAGCATCATAAATCATATGATCTTTTAACGTCATATCACCCATTTTATGGCCTGTTCTGACTGTTTTAGGAGTAAGATAAGGAGCTGCGCTCATGTTTTCTACGCCTCCAGCAAAAACTAACTTATGGATTCCCGCTGTAATATTACCATAAGCGTTCATCACTGCTTTCATACCACTTCCACATACCATATTTAAACTATAACCTACAACTTCTTTAGGAAGTCCTGAATTAATAACAATTTGTCGTCCAACTCCTTGGCCGATTCCTGCAGGTAAAATATTCCCAACAACTACTTCATCAACATCACTACCGTCAATCTTTGTTGTTTTTAAAATATCTTTAACAAGCGCTACGCCCATTTCACTAGGACTTGTTTTAGTTAAGGAACCTAAAAAGCTCCCAATCGCTGTTCTTTTAGCTTCTACAATGTATACTTTTTCCATTATTTTTTCTCCTTTTTCGGTGGCATTAATACTGCTTCACCAACAACTACTTCTTCATTATTTTGATTACAAGCAACACATTCAAAAGTTACTCTGTTTCGCTCTTTATTAAGCTCAATAATTTTAACCTCAGCACGAATTTCATCACCAAAATAAACTGGTCTTTTAAATTTTAAAGTTTGAGAAATATAAATACTTCCTGGGCCTGGTAACTCTAGGCCTAGTAATTTAGAAAATAACGATCCTACCAACATTCCATGAGCTATCCGTTTTTTAAAAATAGTTTTTTTAGCATATTCATCATCAAAATGGGCTGGATTATAATCTCCAGTTATTTCCCCAAACTTTTTAATATCTTTTTCCGTAATAATCTTCTTATGACTTACTTTGTCTCCAAGGTTTAATTCGTCAACACTTTTTCCGATAATCATAAACGCATTCCGCCATTTACACTTAGCGTATGACCGGTGATATAAGAAGCATCATCACTAGCTAAGAAGAGGGCTGCTTTCGCAACTTCAATTGGTTCTCCTAATCTTTTAAGCATTGTTAATTTAGCGAATTTTGCCAGTAAATCTTCAGGAACACTTTTTAACATATCAGTCATAATATACCCTGGTGCAATAGCATTAACGCGAATATTCGCGCCTTTTCTAGCGTATTCTTTAGCCCATGTTTTCGTTAAGCCAATCACCCCTGCTTTAGTTGCTGCATAGTTTGCTTGGCCAATATTTCCATATTCACCAACAACACTAGAAATATTAATAATACTTCCTTTACCTGCATACATCATATCTAACCCAACAAACTTAGTTAAATTGAAAACACCTTTTAAATTAACATCAATTACTGCATCCCACATTTCTTCAGTCATTTTATGAGTTAAAGCATCTCTTGTGATTCCCGCATTATTTACCAAAATATCAATTTTTTCATATTTTGCTTTAACATCATGGAAAAATGCTTCTACTTTTTTAGCGTCAGTAATGTCTAATTGGTAAGTTTCCACGTTTTTTAATCCCAAAGTAAAATCTTGAACATCAACAGCAATTACGATTGCTCCTTCTTCTGAAAATAACTTCACCATTTCATAACCTAACCCTTGCGCTCCACCAGTGATGATTGCGACTTTTTTGTTTAATTTTTTCATCATTTACCTCGCTTTCTTTTTTAAAAATATAAAAAGAGCTGTTTATGTTTTTACACATAAACAGCTCATCATTTTTTAGAAAATGACAATGAATAAAGTTTTTCCCTTATCCATCAAGAATTTATTATAGTAGACATAATAAACCTTTCGGCACATCCCTCCTTCTTAAATAGTTTTTAGCGTCTACGCTATTAGCACCTATTTAGTACCCAGGAATATGCTCCTCTGCATTTTATTTTATCCCTTTTTTACAAGCTAATTATAGCTTAATTTGTAAGCGTTTGTCAACTATCTTTTATCTTTAATGTAGTGTATTTTCACTTTTTTTGATCTGATTTATCTCTTAACTTTCACTTTACAGAAAACTGATATAATGTTTTATGATAATATGGTTTATTTTTCCGAAGGATTCCATCGTTAAGTCCCTCAAGATTTATGCCATTGGGTTCCAGTTGTGCCTCAAAACATATTCCTAAATGTTTTTCATGTTTAACGTCATTTATTAACCCTTTATGATCTGGATAGTTATGAGTATAAATAACAATTGAAGGGTATGTTGTATATACTTTTAATATCCGTTTGCTTTTAGGATCATAATATTCAACTTGGCAAATATTAAAACTGGTTTTATCAAGGAGAAACGGTTCATCAATACCTTTTGTTTTTAAATCATAAATTCCTTCAAAAAAGTTATCTTTAATCTTTTTATTCTTTAAAAAATCAAACCGAGTATTTTTATTATTACATATTTTATAGGGAACAAAGGTCTCGTCTAATTGAAGATAAGTACTTGAAGCAACATACAAATAATGTTCTAAGATGTTTGTTTTTAAGTTACCCGAAAGATTAAAATAAGCATGGCTTGTTAAGTTTAACAAGGTATCTTGATCTGTTGTTGCCTTGAATTCAATTAACAAACTTCCACCTTTAACTGTGTAAATAATTTTAATTGTTTGATTCCCAGGATATAAAGAATTTTCGGCTTTTTTAAATAATGTAAAAAGTACTTTAGTTTCCTGATCACTATCAATTATTTCATAATCGAAAAATTTAAATGCGAAACTTTCATTCCCACCATGAAGGTTTTCTGAATTTAAAAAGTTTTTATCAACTGTATACTCCGTATTATCAATCTTAAAAGTGGCGTTTTTTATTCTTCCACTAGTTGGGCCGATAATTGCATTTAAATACATTTCATTTTGAAGATAAGATGTTAGTGACTTGTAAGTAACGACGACATTTTCCATTATATTATTTTTGTCTGGGACAAAAAGCTTATAAATCGTTGCCCCATAATCAAGAAAACTAACCTTAATTTTAGTTTGAGAAACTTCAATAACTGTAAATTCTTTATCATTTACAGCTACTTTTTCAACTGAGTACATTAAGTAATCCTTTAATAAATTTATTAAATTGTTGTTGACCGGCTTTTGTTTGCTTAAATACTCCGGAATCTTCTAAACATTTTACAAATTTCAAAGCGACTTCATCTTCAATAAAGGTATTAATGTCTTCGTTTTTGTATTTAGTTTTTAAATCGGTTACCCATTTAGTATGAATATTATATTCAATTGGTAATTCTTCATTATTGGTAATTACCTTTTTAATGGCCACTAGTTCATTTTTTAATCTTGCTGGTAAAACAGCTAACCCCATTACTTCAATTAATCCAATATTTTCTTTTTTAATATGGTGGTTTTCTGGATGAGGGTGGAAAATGCCTAACGGGTATTTCTCACTTGTTAAATTGTTTCTTAAAGCAATATCCAAAATATAGATCGCTCCTTTTTTACGAGCAATAGGTGTAATGGCATTATGTGGTTGATCAGTAAAAGAAACAATCCCAGCTGCCTCATCACTATAGCTTTCCCAAAACTTAAATAACTGATCAGCTGCGTCAATAATTACTGCTTTATTTTTAGCCTCAAGTCGAACAACACTTAGGGGCCAATATAATTGTTTTACTGTTAATTCATCAAGTTTATATTCATTTAAAACCTTGGCTGCTTCAATTGGAAAACTATGTCTTCCTCCTTGGTAATGTTCGTGACTTAAAATTGAACCTCCAACAATTGGTAACCCCGCATTTGATCCTAAGAAATAATGAGGAAATTTATCAACGAAATCAAAAAGTCTTTTAAAGGTATCAATTGAAACCTTCATTGGAACATGTTCTTTTTTTAAAACAATTGAATGTTCATTATAATAGACATATGGAGAGTACTGTAAATAGAAATCCTCTTCGTTTAAAGAAAGATGAATAATCCGATGATTTGTTCTTCCAGGTTTTAATGGGTATCCATAAAATCCAACCTGCTCTTTACATAATAAACATTTAGGATAAGTTGTACTTTCCTCTTTCCCTAAATTCATAATATCACGAGGATCTTTTTCTGGTTTACTTAGATTTATTGTCATCTCAAGAATTCCATATGGAGTTCCTGATTTCCATAAAATATTTTTAGATGTTCGTGATGTTTTTATATAATTACTCTTTTTAGAAAGATGATAAAAATAATCCGTTGCTTTTTTAGGATTCTCTTTTAAAAGATTATTAAATGTAGTATTTATCGTTGACGGCATTTTCATAAATACATCCATTATTGCAGCTTCAAACTGATCTCTTTTAATAATTGTGTCTGGAAAATATAATTTTTCATTAAAAGCATAATCTAATAATGGGTCTATCAGACTCGAAGGTTCTTCCACCGCTTTATAATCAATATCAATGTCTACGTATTCTTTTAATTTCAATAAATTGGTCAATCTATTCAAGACATAACTAGTGTCCTCTGCGTCAATCAAACCTTCATTTAGAGCATATAAATATAACCTTTTAATATCTTTATAAATTTTCATTTTCAAAACCATCCTTATATAAATTTTGGAATACCAAAACAACCGTAATATTTATTAAAAACCTTAATTTTGTCTTTTTAAAGCTAAACTTTTTAGTATTTTTTTATAAATACTCTGTAAATAAATCCAAAGAATACTCATGATCAAATTTTTCCGGGTCCACTATTTTTCCTGCCTATAAGTTTTCATTTCTTGCACATTAAACAGCAATTAAAATACAAACTTTTTAATGAAATCTCATCTCATATTTATCAATAATTATCATCTTTTATGTTATGAGAATAGTTCAAATAATCACTACTAATTTCCTTTATTATATCATTTAATTATTACTATTTCACCAGGGAAATGGATTACCAATAAAGATTATCTCGCAACAATACCGATTATAATAGTATATTTATGTATGTTCATCTATAGTCTTACAAAAATGGATTAATATAAGCTGGTTAAAATATACAAAAATACATAATGAATAATCAATCGTCTACATGAATGGCGAGAATTTTGATAAAAAACATATTTAGAAAGCCAATATTCAAAAACAACTTTTCATTTTTTTTAGAGATGTTTGTTTTGGTAAATTTTATTGATAAACAATTAAATTTTAAATAAAGAAGAAATTTAT
>Ga0164318_10007149_pt1 | contig 10821 bp, 10 predicted proteins | sample GuaBasSedimGuay9_FD_113734 | JGI IMG/M metagenome (GOLD analysis project Ga0164318, IMG submission 113734) | Subseafloor sediment microbial communities from Guaymas Basin, Gulf of California, Mexico - Guay9, Core 4571-4, 0-3 cm | ecosystem: Environmental > Aquatic > Marine > Hydrothermal vents...
AACACCTATAAGCTATAGCATATTCATTTTCTATGCTTATCAATGTATCTCCCAATTTCTTATACTGGCAAGGGAGATTGCAAAAAATTGAGGAGGTTCATTCTCCTTATTTTCTTGCCTTCCCTCCTTCCAATATGAATTGTGAAAAAGTAAGAAAGGAAGTAATAAAAAAATTTGAGGGCGATGGTAGAGTAAAAAAAATTGGTGAAATAGAAACATATACTTCATTCTGGAATCCATCTATAAAAAGAAAGGTTTTTAAGGTTTATACTGCCCGCTCTTATATGGTTCCAGAGGTGAGCGACGAGGTTTTTCGTATGGGTTTGTATACGGCAGAGCATGACATTCCATATACAGAGAGAGCTCTAACAGATTTAGCCTCACAGGGAAAATGGATATTTGATACAGGTGGCGAGGAAAGGAAAATTAATGCAATGGTCTACGATATTGAGATGACAAAGTATGGGGAAGTGGAAAAAGTCCCTGTTGACATAATTGGATATCATCAATTTCAATTTTCTTTTGCTTCTAAACAAAACCTTGAAGAGGAGGATTTTTTCTTTCAATTCATTGATTTTCCTGATAGCATTGAAGGAGAAATACCTCAATTGGTCGCTCAGAATGAGGGAGAGGAGATAAAGAATTTACTTTCATTCCTAGATATTTTAAAAAATTGTGATATCATAGCAGGTCACAATATCATCGGCTTCGATAACCTTCAGATATATCAAAGGATTCAGTATTTACTAAGCTCTTCAATATTATCCAATGATGAAAAAAAACGATTCCAATCTTTTTTGGAAAGCTATGCCAGGAGAGATCAGTCATTTCATTTTGGGACTCCAAGCGATGTAGCCATTTTTTATCCCTCAAGCTTCGATACCTACCAAGCTGCCCGTAAATTTTATGCATTGGATGATTACAGTCTTGATGGAGTAGCGAGATTTTTAGATGTAAATATAGAGGGAAGACTTCATCTCTCACCAGAAGAAATGGCAATAGATGATAGAACATTGCTCTATAACCGCCAGGATATAAAAGAGGAAGTTGCAATCACTTTTTATCTTTTGCAGCAAGCTTTGCCTCTTGCTTTTACAACTGGAATGCCTTTTGAACTCCTCCTTCCTTCTGGAGCAACAAAAATGTGGGATTATATGGCAATGATTAGGGCAAGCAAGTGCAAAAAGATAATGCCCCCAACATGTCGAGCATTAAGCATCGCTGCACAAATAGAAAAATATGGAAAAACAAAGGAAGAAATTGCAGAAAGCGTTAGAAAAGGAGCAGGAAAGGAAATTACAAGGGTTGCAAAGTATGGTGAAGAAATGCCTGATTGGGTTGAATACCCATATTTAATTTATGACCCTCATTCCAAAGATATAGCATATCATTTTCCAGGCGGGATGACAATAAAGCCGGATAGAGATGCAAACTCCCATTTCATTCCTTGGTATCATGTCATTGTAGCAGATGTGGGGGCAATGTATCCAACAATTTTGAGGGCAATAAATGCAGGCGCAGATACAGTAAGGCTTGCAAAGGAAGAAGAGCCAGATGAGTGGGTATGGCTGAAAAAAGTGCCGGAGAAGTTCCTTGAGAAAGGAATTCAAGAAAAAGAAGTAAGGGATGAATTTGTTGATAAAGGAATGATGATTGGAGTGAAAATAGCAAAAGAGGCGGGCGTTGTAAATCGTGCCATGGTAGGTTTGATGAAATTTATTGAAAAAATAAAAAGGGAAATGAAGGAGAAGGAGGGAGAGGAAAAGAAAAGGCTTGCCATGATTTATCAATCTTTAAAAGGGGCAAGGAATGCTGGGACACATGGCATCCTTTCTGCGCCAAAAGTTTCATGCAGACAATTCAATTTATGGGGCGCTTCGCTTATTACAACAAAAGGGCAACAAATTCTTAGTGAAACCTTAGCCATTTTACAAAAAAAAGGTGTTAGAGTTGTTTATGGTGATACAGATGGAATTTATGTTGCATGCTCTCGCTCTGCCCCTCCTGCATTGGCAAAAGCGCTGAACATTGAATGCAAGGAAAATTGGATTACACCCCCCGGTGAGGTTCTAGAGGCAATTGAGTTTTGCAATGAAAAATGGAGGGAGGAGTTAAGATATGAAAAATTTGAGCTGGAGGCAGAAAGGCATGATGCAATGATTTTTGTAAAGCATAAAAATTACCTCATTTTTGATGTTGTGGATGGAAAGATAATAATGACTACAAAGGGAAATAATTTTAAAGGAAGTGATAAGCCTGATATTGCAAGAATAGTGTTGAAGGACATCATGATAAATGTTCTAAAAGAAAACGGTCATTGGGAAGATGAGGAGGAAGCTAGAGAAAGGGTTAAAAAATCAATAAAAAACATTACAACAGCAAAAGTTTCTTCCCTAGACATAGAAAAATTTGACATGGATGCCTTTACACTTGTACAATCTGTTCAGCCTCCTCACAGTTACAAACCAAATATGAATGGAAGCCCTTCTGTTTATGGAGAGAGGGCAGCAGCCTTGGAAAAATTAATGGGAAAGATAAGAACAAGGAGAAAATTCAAATTTGTTATAACAAAGAAACCTCTCCCAGGAATAAAAAATCCGACAAAGAGTGGGGTGAAGCCAATCCATTACATGTATCCCCTAGAGCTTTTAAAAAGCAGAGACGAGTTGGATATGGATTGGTATAGGGAAATGATTAAAAATTTCATCCAAGGAGCGTTTGGCTTATCTGATTTACGCATGGGAGAGCAGTATGGACTGGATAAATGGATGTAAACAAAAATATTTAAAAAGCAGGGTTTATACAATTGAGGGAAAATGAGTGTGATTAATGAATGGCTAAAAAAACAAAAAAAGCTCCATTTTTCGTTGATAGACCCTGATAAGCAATCTCCAGAAGAAGCAGGGGAAAAGGCAAGGATATGCCAATCATATGGAACAAATGCGATAATGGTGGGAGGCACTACTGTAAGCTCTCGTAAAATGGTTTATGAAACAGTTGTAGAAATTAAAAAAAAGGTTAGCATCCCAGTCATTCTTTTTCCAAATTCAGGAAAATTCTTGGTGGACAATGCAGATTACCTTTTTTTCATGATGCTGCTCAACTCTAAGGATTATAGGCATAAGTTTGGGGAACAGTTAGAAGGGGCAATTATTGTTAAAGAGTTGGGGATTAAACCGATACCAACTGGCTATCTAATTGTTAGCACCTCTTCCATTCCAACAACTGTGGAGAAAAAAACAATACTGGATAAAGTGGGCAATGATGATATCGAAAAAGCAGTAAAATATGCCCTCTATACAGAATATACAGGAATGCATTGTTTATACATGGATGCTGGCTCAAATCCTCAACAGCCAATATCAAATGAAATGATTAAAGCAGTTAGAAAGGAGATATCCATCCCACTCATTATTGGAGGTGGAATAAGAGATGCAGAGACCGCCAAACAAAAAATTCAAGCAGGAGCAGATGTCATTGTAACAGGAACACTACTGGAGAAAAATGTTGAAAGCGTAAAGGAAATCATAAAAGGAATAAAATAATAATTATAATTCTGCCTCAAAATCTTCTACTGGAACATCAAATTCTTCATCGCTTTTTATTTCTCCTCTATTTTTCAATATCTCCCTTGCAAGAAGCCAATAGACGAGGGCAAGTGATTTGCGCCCTTTGTTATTGACGGGAATAATCCAATCAACATATTTTGTTTCATTATTTGTATCACAGAGAGCAACAACAGGAATGCCTACTTTTACTGCCTCCTTGAGGGCTTGATGGTCTCCAACAGGGTCGTTAATAAGAATTATCTCGGGCTCCAGGAATTTATCTGATAATGGGTTTGTCAGCGTTCCCGGCAAAAATCTACCAGGGGCGGAATTGATTCCGGTAAGCTCTGCCAGCTTTGTTATCGGCTTTTGGGCATATTGGCGGACAGCAACAGCAAGAATTTTGGATGGCTCATAATGTGACAGTAATTTACCAGCTATTCTAATGCGGCGATCGCTTTCTTCTATATTTAAAAGGTAAAGTCCATCATTCCTTACTTTTGCTATAAATGGTTCCATATGTGCTGTTTTTTGTTGTGTACCAATTTCAACGCCACTGGAAATGTACATTTCTTCTGGTACAAGCAATTTACTTTCTTCCATTATCCCACCTATACGACAGGTCCTTTTATAAATCTTCCTCTCTTCCTTACTGTTATGGGTATAACTTTTTTATTAAATTCAGAGAGGGCTAATTCGACTGGATCAGTGCACCCTTTCGGTGGTTTTATGAGTAAGGGAGCACCCATCGAAATTTGTAATGCTCTAGCACCGATTATTCTTGCCTTCTCAAACCGAGTATAATCCACCTTACACCCCTAAAATCGTGTGGGTAGGTATATAAAATGCATTTAAAAACTTTATTGTTTGTCTATTGCGGAATCTACACAGAACCTTGCTTTATTGGTGGCTTAAGTCTATTTAGGAAAAATTGATAAAATGAAGAGAATTTCCTCTTGTGCTCTATATCATCATAGTCACGCCAAAATGCAATTTAAAATGCAGGTATTGTGGTGGAAGTTTAACAAATATGCCTGAGGAGATAGAATACGACATTGCTACATTTGCCAATTTTATAAAAAAGGATGAAAATGCAATTATTGCTTTTTATGGGGGAGAACCTCTTTTATACCCTGATATAATAAAAAGTTTCATTCATTCTCTCCCTGCAAAAAAATTTGTATTGCAGACGAATGGATTTTTTATAGAAAAAATTGGTGACTTTGTAAATAAATTTGATTCCATCCTACTTTCTATAGATGGGAGGAAAGAAGTTACAGATTTTTACCGCTGCCCGAGATGTTATGAAAAAGTTATGAATGCTTTGAATTTTTTGAAAAAGAAGGGCTATAGAGGCGATATCATTGCAAGGATGACTGCCTCCTGCTGCACTGATATCTATAAAGATGTAACACATTTATTAAAATTCTTTCCACATGTACATTGGCAATTGGATGTGGTATGGTCTAATTTATGGAATGTTGAAGAATTTGAAAAATGGGCTGAAAGGAGTTACATTCCAGGCATAGAAAAGTTGATAAAATTGTGGCTAAAAAAAATGGAGAAGGGAATATTACTTGGTATTGTACCATTTTTGGGCATTATAAAAAGAATGATATGGGGTGGGGAAGGATTGCATTGTGGTGCTGGTAAGGATGCTGTTGCAATTACTACAGATGGGAGAATATTGGCTTGCCCAATTGCAGGAGAATTTGCATGGAATGAAATTGGGGATTTTAACTCTTTCAAAAAAATAGAGATAGGGGAGCCATGTAAATCATGCGATGTCTATACTATTTGTGGAGGGAGATGTTTATTTTTCCATATGGAAAAGTTGTGGGGGGAGAGAGGTTTTCATTCTGTTTGCAGAATAACAAAGCACCTCATTTATAATCTTGAGAATGTGAAAGATATTGTTATTTCCCATCTACCAAAAATCGAGAAAGAATTAAAATATCCTCCTTTTAACAACACAACTGAAATTATTCCATAACATTAGAAATGTATATTAACGCAAAAAAGATACACAAAACCTGTGATAAGAATAGGACCTGCTGGTATACCTCTTTCCTGTAAAGATAGAACCAATAGGGATGGAGTTATTTATACGAGAAATTTGGGATTATCTGCCATGGAAATTCAATTTGCTAGAGGCTTTATTTCTGAAGAGGAGGCAAGAGAAATAAAGGATGTTGCTAAGAAATGCGACATCGAATTACATGTTCATGCACCTTATTACATCAATTTGGCGGGGGATAAACGAAATGTAGATATAGGGATGGAAAAGATAAGAAAATCTGCCCACCTCGCCCATATAATGGGCGCGAAGACAGTTGCAACCCATACAGGATTTTATGGCTCATTATCAAAAAAAGAGACCATGAGGAGAATTGTAAAAAATATACGTGCCTTAAGAAATGAATTAAAAAAGAAAGGCGTGGAAGTGCCCATTGGCATTGAAACAATGGGGAAAAAGGCAGTTTTTGGCAGCTTGGATGAAGTTGTGGAAGTATGCAAAAGGGTGAGAGGGGTAGTCCCTGTTTTGGATATTGCCCATATTCATGCAAGAGGAAATGGATGTTTGAAAGAAAAAGGAGATTTCCAGAAAATTTTTGATAGAGTTGCAGATTTGGATCTCGACCATTACCTTGTCCATATTACAGGAGTAGCATATAATAAAGAAGGAGAGATATACCATGTTCCAATAAGAAAGGGGGATATACCCTTCATTAAATTTATGGAATGCATAATTGAAAATGGGTATCATGTTACCCTCATTTCGGAGTCCCCTATTGTAGAACATGATGCAGTTTATTCTCAAATCTTATTGGACAGGGCTTTGGAAATGATAAAATGAATGCTTTTCAAAAATCAATTGAACATATAAATGCAGAGGTACAAAAAATTTTGGAAAAGGTAGAAAAGGAGAGAGTGGAGAAGGCGATCCATCTTTTCATGACTGCAAAAAGAATTTTTATATATGGAACGGGTAGAAGTGGTTTGGTCGGAAAAGCATTTGCTATAAGACTTGTTCACCTTGGCTTTCAAACTTTTGTTATTGGGGAAACAATTACTGCTCCTGTTCAAAAAGGTGACTTGGTTGTACTCATCTCAGGCTCTGGAAAGACTATTCCAGTCGCCATGACTGCAGAGATTGCAAAAAGGCTTGGAGCCAAAATTATATCTGTTACAGCAGATCCTGAGTCGCACATTGCAAGATTTGCAGATGCTTTAATTCTTTTAATTCCAGAAGGGAAAGATGCAACCCTTGCTCCTTTAGGGACGTTGTTTGAGGCCAGTGCTTGGATTTTTTTGGATGGAGTAGTTGCAGAATTAATGGCACGTAAAGGGGAAAGCGAAGAAAAGATGAAGAAAAGGCATGCAACATTAGAATAAATTTTTATATGCAATACTATTCAAGACTGATGGAAGAATATGACTATGAAAAATTGCTGAAGAGGGCACTAAATTCTTTACCTCAAAAAGTAGTCACAAAGGAAAGATTTGAAATTCCCAAAGGAATAATTTTTTATGAAGGAAATACAACTATTCTGAAAAATTTTCTGGAAATAGCAGATATTGTGAATAGGGAGCCGCAGCAGATACTTTCATATCTCTTAAAAGAGGTAGGGACAGCAGGAGAGTTAGATGGGGATCGCCTCATCTTCCAAGGGAGAATACCGGATAAGAAAATACAATCAAGGATAGAAAGCTATGTTGAGAGATATGTCCTTTGCAGGGAATGCGGAAGACCAGATACCAAATTAATCAAAAAGAACAGAACACTTCTGCTGAAATGTGAGGCATGCGGAGCAATTCATCCTGTAAAAGCAAAAAAAATAAAGAGGGACTAGGTGATTTCTTCAAACAAAAAAATATTTTTTCTCGTCATCATCATTCTTTCCATCTCCCTTTTTTTTAAAATATATGACCTTAAAAATCCTATTTCCACCAATGGAATTGATGAGGGCATCCACCTACTCCAAGCAAAGATGATGAGTAGGGGTTACAATTATTATGATGACCTCAAAGGAGACCAAGCTCCTCTTGCTTTACTTACCTTTTCCATTTTCAAAGGCGATGTTATGTCGTGCAGGTACATCAGCGTCTTCTTATTCTTTATCTCCTCTCTATTAATATTTTTCATTGCAAAGAAATTGGGGGGGCATAAAGCAGCAATAATTGCATTGGTAATCTTTTCTTTAGATTTTACCATCCATAGGGAATCTCGCCTTGCCAGCTTGGATTTATTCTCCGCCTCCCTCCTTTGTGCCTCCTCATTTTTTTTCCTGCGTTACTTGGATAATAATAATCTTTTCAGCCTTTCCTTTACATCTCTCTTCCTTTCCTTATCTCTAATGACAAAAATTATTCCAATTTTTCTTGCTATCTTCCTTTCCTTATTTTTAATTTTGAAGATTAAGAAAACAATGCACATTTTCATTTATTTTTTTCTTCTTTTACTTCCCATCTTGCCTCTTTTCTATTTCTTTTCCTTCAACCAACTCATGGAAGGGATTTTGTTTAACCAGATGCACAGGGGCATAGATTGGTACAGCAAACTAAGTATCCTTCTCTTCATTTGTCCCAGTTTTATTTATCTTTACTCCATAAAAAAATGGGATATAAAAGATAAAAAAATTCTTTACATCCTTTCATGGCTCCTTTTACTGCTAATTCCAATAATGATACAAGGCAGGACATCGCAGCACCATTTTGCCTATGTTGCGTATCCTCTATCTATTTTAACAGGATATTCTCTGGTTGATTTAAGAAAATCCAAAAAGATTGCATTTGCCTCCTTTATTTCATTCAACATTTTCCTTTTATCCTTCCTTTCTCTTACTGCTCCTACAGATATTTCCTATGATGTCGCAAATGAAGTAAAAATGATAACAAATGATAATGATTTCGTAATTTCGGGAAATCCCATTGTAAATGTTTTATCAAATCGTCTTGCCCCTCCAAATATAACAAATCTTGCAATTTATCATTACCCCCCTACTCAGCCAAGCGATATTATTTACTGGCTTAAGAAAAATGAAACAAAGGTAATCGTGTTGTACTATCACCTTAATGATATGAAAGAAGTTAAACATTTTTTGCAAAATAGCTCCCAATGGAAATTTTATAAAAGAATTGAGGGGAGAGGGCAGATATTGTTTGATGGTTTTATTCCAAAATTTTCAGAAGATGTATATACTATCTATGCAAAACAATGATTATTTGTACCATGTCCATAAATTATTTGCTGCAAAATTCCAGATGAACGCAACAGCTATTCCAACAATGTTTGCAGTCAAAGGATAAATGCCGAACACTTTATTAAGAAACATCAGTATAGCCACATTTAAAATTAAACCTATGATACTCACCAAATTAAATTTACCCATCCTTTTAAAGAACTCTTTTACACCCTCTTTTCCCCTATCATGAAATGTCCAGACCTCATTCCATATAAAATTCCATATAATGGAAACCTCAACACTGATAAGACTGGATAAAAGAAGGTAAATCCCCATCATCCCCCAAAGGAACCAAAGCAATCCCTCATTTATTAAAATTCCACTTCCCCCAACCAATCCAAATTTAACAAAGCGCAATATCTCCCCTTCCTCCCAGGAAAGGCGAAGCAGGTGGCGAGAATATTTACCATATTCCTTAAATACAAGAGAGCTACTCCCCCTTTCCCTATCTTTAAATAAAATTGGAACTTCCTCAACCTTCTTGTATTTCCCTTTAATAAGAATTTCTAGCAAAATTTTATAGCCAATGGGATGAAGCTCAACATTTTTTATTACATCACGTTTTAGCATAAAAAATCCTGATAGCGGGTCTTTTACTTCCCTACTTTTTGGGAGGAGGAGGTAAGCTATAGCTCTAGCTCCCTTTGAATAAAATTTTCTCTTGAACGACCAGTTCTCTATTTCTCCCCCAGCAACATATCTACTCCCAACAACTATTTCTGCCCCGTCCTGTATTTTTTTAAACATCTCCTTAATCTTTTCTGGTGGATGCTGCAAATCTGCATCCATTACAGTAAGGACATCACCCTTGCTTTTCCTAAAACCTTCAATGACAGCAGTTGCAAGGTCTCTTTCATTTTTCCTTCTGATGACTTTCAAAAAAGGATATTTTTTCCTTAACTCTTCTGCCAATTTCCATGTTCCATCTGGGCTGTCATCATCAACAATAACCAATTCAAATTCTATGTCAGAGAGGGCATTTTTAACTCTCTCAACCAGTACAGGAATATTCTCTCTCTCATTGTATGTTGGCACAATTATGGAAAGTAATGGCATCATCCTGCAATCTTCCTTTATTTAAATAATTATTTATTTTGTATTGGGTAGCATAATAATTGAAAATTTAGGAAGCTCTTGGCAGTCTTGCTAAGAATTGTGACAACCCAATAGGAAATTATTCTGTCCAAAATTATGATCGGCTTGAAATGACAAAGCCAGGTTTCTAAGTTTTATCTCTTGAATAAACTCCCCTCCCCCACAAGCCTATATCTTTAACTGGAGTAAGATTTTTAATGCTTAAATGCATAATAAAGCAAATGTATATTATAACTAAGAGATTTCGCCATAACTCCAAAATAGTAGGTTATACGAATAAAAATTTCGGATATTCCACGTTAGGCGACATTTCGCTTGGCGGTCTAAGATATAAAGGAGGATGATGAAAAATGATAGTAGCTAATTACGATGCAAAATGGGAGTATCTTTCAAAGGAACACGAAAGGATAGATAATGAAATCCAACAGATATTGGAGAACTATAAAAATGGAAGAGCGCTAAAATCCTTTGCATTTGCTATTTTAGGAACATATGGTATAGGTAAAACGCAACTTCTTTATCAGATTCATAAATATTCGATTGAAAAAGACATTGTACCGTTATACTTTCTTGCAGAAGATTTATTCAGAGAAATAATTACAGAATCAGAGAAACATCAATGGACACCTGGCAGAGTGTACTCTTTAGTTGAAAAGAAGATAAATGATGTAAGAAAATATCTTAGTGAGGGAGAACACACAAAGGTAGAAAAGATTATAGACCCAAGAGGAAAAATAAGAAGAGATTGCCCAGTACTTATTGATAAGATTATAGAAAGATTTTCTCGAAATATTTCTGATGAGACAAAATTAATTTTGCTTGTTGACGAATTAGAAGGGCAATATGGAAATCTCCAAAACATTGTTCAAACGAAAGACCGTTCACCTCTGAGAGAGTGGCTTGAAAGTAAAACACATCTTAAATTTTTAGCG
>Ga0164318_10007150_pt1 | contig 10821 bp, 8 predicted proteins | sample GuaBasSedimGuay9_FD_113734 | JGI IMG/M metagenome (GOLD analysis project Ga0164318, IMG submission 113734) | Subseafloor sediment microbial communities from Guaymas Basin, Gulf of California, Mexico - Guay9, Core 4571-4, 0-3 cm | ecosystem: Environmental > Aquatic > Marine > Hydrothermal vents >...
GTCACTTCTGCCTCGTTCAGCTCGGCATAAGGTAGTAGGCATTGTCGTATGGCTTCTCCGTAAACAAGTACTGTGCAGCTACTTTAGCCCCCAGGCCCACAACCCTCCTTCGCGCCGGTGAGCTCCAATCGCTCCCTTAACGTTTCGAGTAGGGTTTCTGAAGTATTAACCTCTAACTCCGCGGGCTCACCATTCACCCTAAGTTCTACTTTCAGTTGGTCCATCACTTTGCCCCTTCCATCACCTTATTAACTAAACGTTCGGCCAGGACGCTAACCATCCTTTTCCTGTATTCCCGATCGAGCACTGTATTGTTAACAGGTTTCACCTGGTCAAGCACGGTTTTCACTGCTTGTTCCACCTTTTCCTTTGTTGGTTCTTTTACTTCAACTGAGATGGGTTTCGGTCCAATTGCCCCTACCGCCAATTTGCCCGTACCTTCAGCATAAGAAAAAGCGACGCCCAAGAGAGGGTAGTCAATTGAGCAGCGCACACGCAGCTTTTCGTAACCTCCAATTGTTTTCCTCTTTGGAACAAATATCGAGGTCAGGATTTCACCCGGTTGAACATTAAAGGGCGCTTCACCCTTGTTGGTGTAAAGATCTTCTAGGCTGGTTCGTCTGAGGCCATCGGGGCCATGAAGCTCTACCTCTGCAGACAAGGTGAGGAGACTGGGAGCATTGTCGCTGCAATAGTTTGCAAAGCAGACCTTTGCACCGGGGACCGCATTGCAGTGCTCGCCGCCCATTTTCAGGCAAAAGCCCTTGGACCTGCGCCAGAATTCCGATTGGTTATAAAAAAGGCACCTGGCATTCTGAAGCAAGTTGCCGCCTATCGTGCCCCTCATTTGCAAGGTCTCGCATGAGGTTGCTTCCAATGAGGAGGCTAGGGCGGGAAAAAGATCCATGACAGTCTTGTCTTGCTTTAGATCAAAGAGTCGTACTTCACTGCCGATCCTGATCCATTCTCCTTTGTCCTCGACCTGACCCAGGGAATCGATGCCTTTCAGATCTATCACAGCTGCAGGCTTTTCAAGTCCAAGCTTCATCCTGGGAACTAGGTCGGTACCCCCGCTAAGGTAAACTGCATTCCCCTTGAATTCCCTGTAAAGTTGAACTGCTTCGTTGACATTGTTCGGTCTCTTATATTCAAATTTCGAGGATATCACGACTTCCCTCCTTTTTTCGCAGCATCAAGGGCCTTGAGGACCCGATCGGGAGTAAGTGGGAACTCATTAAAGGGCACGCCGAAGGCATTGTGAACCGCACAGGCCACCGCACTATATGCGTTCATGCGGGTAGTGAGTCCTCCTTCCTTGGCTCCGAAGGGTCCCTCTGGGTCGTTAGAGCGGACTATTACAGGTTCAATTTCGGGTGAATCACAGGCAAGTGGAACCTTGTATTCAAGGAAATCGGGATTCAGCAACCACCCATCGCTCCATTTGTTCTCTTCCATAATGACCCCGACCCCGGCCTGGACCACAGAGCCTTCGATTTGTCCTTCCACAGCCATGGTATTGATTGGGTTCCCACAGTCATGTGCTGCGACAAACCGTGGAATGCGTATCTGTCCCGTCTCCTTGTCTACAGTTACCTCTGCCACAGAGCATCCAAAGGAGTAAGTTCCGGCCATTTGTCCATAAGGCCTCTTAACCCACTCCCTTTGAAAGTCGATTTTCGGCATATAGGCACCGGTGCCCGTTATGGGCTTTCCTCGGAAAAAAGCCTCTCGGATAATCCATCTCGTCGGCATGGTCTTAGAAGGATCTGACTTAGATATGACCATGCGATCCTTTAAATCAAGGTCTTCTACCGGTAAATTCATCTTTTCCGAAGCGATGGTCAATATCTGGCGCTTGGCATCTTCACAGGCCCGTTTTACTGCATTGCATCCCACAAATGCGGCAGCTTGAGAATATGCTCCAGGGTCAAGATTAGTTGTTTCGGTATCGGCGTTGACGATATTGATATCTTCCACAGGAATTCCGAGTACCTCTGAGGCAATCTGGACCGCCATGGACTCGTTACCCATCCCCGTATCAACGATTCCGGTGACAATTGTGGCCTGTCCGTCGTCATTTAATTTCACATAGCAGGCAGAGCCTGACCTGAATCCCATGGGAAAGCCGCACATTATGGCAACGCATCCCATGCCAAGCCCCTCTCCTTCCCGAACGCTGGCAGCTTTGGTCTTCCAGTTGGCATGTTCTGCTGCCCGACGTATAGGTTCTTCAAGCCCACCACTGATAATCACAGATTTAGTTGCTGTTTCTTCCCCGACCTTGATGGCGTTTTTCAGCCTTATCTCCATCGGGTCTATTCCCAATTCCTGGGCAATCATGTCCAGCTGCATTTCGTTGCCGCATAAGAAGGCTCTGCCATGGGCTCCATACATGCCCCTTATGCCCTTGTTGGTAATGACTCGGTATCCGTTGTAACGGACGTTCTTGAACCGATAAGCTTCTTCATACACATAATAAGGGATGGAGGTGGCAATTGGGCCGGTACTGCTATACGCCCCACCGTCGTAAATGACGCGGAATTCCTTGGCCACGATGGTACCGTCTTTCTTGACTCCTGTTTTGATGGTAGTTTTTATGTCATGCACTTGCCTAGTGCAAGTGGCATTCTCTTCTCGGGTCAGGACCAACTTGACCGGGCGTCCCGTTTTTATGGACAGCAGGGAAGTTACAAGGTCTCCGGGCGAGACTTCAGAGCGGGAGCCGAAGTGACCCCCGATATTAATATGCCGTACGCGAACTTTATTTAGAGGCATTCTAAGCAAATTGGACAGGGCCTTGGCCCTGACATGCGGTCCGGCATTAGGAACCCATAGATCCAAGTAGCCGTTTGCATATGAGGCTACCACGGCATATGGTTCGAGTGTAGCATACGCCTCGCCAGCTGCCTGGAACGTATCTTCGCGCACCAAATCCGCTTTGGCAAAGGCATCGTCAACATCACCAACTTCAATGTGGACATGAATATTGATGTTATTGGGGTATTGCTCGTGAATAAGGGGGGCGCCATCCTTCATAGCTTCTTCAGGATCAAAAACAGCGGGCAGCGGTTCGTATTCTACTTTAATCAAATCAAGGGCTTCCAAGGCCGTTTCTTCGTCTATTGCCGCGACCCCCGCCACGTCCTCGCCCACGTATCGGACCTTATCAATAGCTATCATGGGGTGATCCTGAGTATATTTAAAGACCCCCCACCTTACACCATAAGTGTCGGCCCCTGTAACAACAGCCTTGACACCGGGTAGCTTAAGGGCCTTGGAGGTGTCAATATTAAGTATTTTTGCGTGAGGGTAAGGACTCCGTAAGACCTTTGCACAAAGCATCCTGGGAAGCTTTAGATCAGCTGTGTACATCGCCCTTCCCGTCACCTTGGCCAAGCTGTCGGTTCTTACCATTCGGCTGCCTATTATGCTATGCTCCTTTTCCATGAGATTCCCTTCTTTGCTGTTTTTAATTGAAGACCTAGTGCTAACTAATACCAATTCCTCCGACCGTCCGCGTGGCTCAGAGAGCCATGGTTTCAGATTAAGCAGCAAATTGTTCTTATAGCAAATGTGAAAAATCTGATCAACGCTAAAATCAGGAGCCATACTGTAACCATGTGGTATGAAACCATTTGCTCGCTTTCCCAGTTTGTCCCCCCCCCTCATATAGGGGAATGACCTTTTTCTCTAGGTGTGTTAAAGAGTCTCCTAGATTTGCATATGTTTCCAATGTGGATGGAGTCAATGACTCTCAGCTTGGAAGGAGGCCGGAATGAAGGTAAACAAGATCGATCATATATGTGTAGCGGTCAAGGACTTAGCGCATGCTAGGGAGGTATGGGAGCCGGTGCTGGGAAAATTCAAGCCCGACGATGAGTATGTGGATGAGCGAGAGAAAATAAAGGTTGCCAGGTACTGGATAGGGGAGGTGGGCTTTGAGCTTATGGAGTCTACGTCCCCAGACGGGGAGGTGGCAAAGTTCATTGAGAAAAGAGGCGAAGGGATTATGCTTATAAGCTTCAATGTAGACAATACGCGTGAGGCGGTGAGAGAGCTTCGGGACAAAGGATATCCATTTATTCCCGACTCTCGTGGGCAAATAGCAAGGCCTTTCCGGAAATGCGAGTTCGCCTTTATTCATCCCAAGAAGTTAAATGGGGTCTTGACTGAAATAATTGACTATAAATGGCAAGAACTGAAAAAGTAATCTGACGTGCAATGGGTAGAGGCCCATGAGGTACTTGACAGTATAAATGAGCAATTGGTAAAGGAGGAGAGACTTGTTGTGAGAAGTACCAAACGGGTCGGTTATCTCCCAGACATCTTGCTAATATGTGTCAGGCCAAAAGAGAAAAGGATAGAGGGTTAGGGAACGCTTTGTAGATGAACCCTATGGTACCATGCCAAGGTTTTCAGTACCACAACGCGAACTAGAGAAGAGGATATCGGAACTCCAAGGAAGGCTCCAGTCATCAAATGCTGATGGAGCCTTTTTGGCCCAAAGAACGGATATATATTACTTTTCCGGCCGCGATGATCCTGATTATATGTTTGTCCCTTCGGAAGGACAGGCATCAGTATTTTTTCTTGACAAGGAAGTACCGAATAATAAGGCACTAACTCCCTACGATACCTATTTTGTAACCGGACCCGCTGGGATAAGAAAGGCTTTAACATCCAAACACCGCGTGGGTCGGTCACGAATAGGCCTGGAACTGGATGTCGTTTCTTTTCTGGAGAGTGGAAGATACAAGGACCTATTTGAAGATAGTGAGATCTTTGATGTTTCTCCTTTGATATTGGGTCAAAGGGCTGTAAAGTCGTTGTGGGAACTGGAAGTGATGAGACAAGCTGCAGGCATCACAGCCCAGGTGTTTGAGGCCATAAGATCCTTCATACAACCTGGGATGACTGAAATGGAGCTTTCCGCCGAGGCTGAAGCCCATGCTCAAGTACTTGGTGATTCGCTCATAGATATTAGGGTAAGGGATTATAAGACCGAAGGATATCCGTGGCATGTCCTCAGCGGACCAAACGGTGGAATGATTGGACTACTTGATTCACCTGCAAGCGGTAAAGGAACTTCAGCTGCATTTCCTTGTGGCGCCAGCCAGAAAAGGATTATTACCCACGAACCGATCATGGTAGATTTTACTTACAATCTGGGCGGGTACCATATTGACGAAACAAGGATGTTTTCCATAGGCTCAATGCCCGAGGAGGCCATGAGGGCATCAGAAGCTGCTATTGAAATTCACAATCATATCCTGGAATATGTCAGCCCGGGAATAAAGGCAGGAGATATTTTTGATTACTCAGTGGCTAAGGCCAACCGGTTGGGATATGGAAATACGTATCTCGGGCCGGAAGGATACCAGGTCAGTTTTGTGGGTCACGGCATAGGGGCGGAGCTCATTGAATGGCCGTTATTGGCCAAGGGACGGGATGATGTGCTTGAGCCGGGAATAACCTTTGCTCTTGAGCCCAAAATCGTATTTGAGGATCGGTTTATCGCTGGAGTGGAAAGTGTCGTGTTGGTTACGGAAACAGGGTGTGAGCTGATTAGCAAGGTACCGGTGGAGGTGTTTATATGCTAGCATTAGGTTCAAGGCTCAAGGCTTAAGGCCAAAGGGAAACCACGTTTTCCATGTGCTTATGCCTAATGCCTAAAGCCTGACGCCTGGCGCTTATATTTTTCTGCTATCCAGCAAGCGAGGGGAGAGCACCTATATAACTTGCACAATCATTGCGTAGACCAAGGAAGCGCGATTTCAATTAGGGAGGTTTCCATGGCGGAAAAAACTTATCGGCTCGGTTGTGACATCGGGGGCACATTTACAGACTTTGTCTTGTTGAATGATGCGACGGGAGAGATCCATATCAACAAATGCCTCACCACGCCCGCTGATCCATCGGACGCGGTGGAACAGGGGATCAGGGAGCTGGAGGAAAAACGGGGGAAATTTGTGGATCAATTGGACGAGGTGATCCATGGCACCACCCTCGTGATCAATTCTATTATTGAAAGGAAAGGCGCTCGTACGGGACTGATAACAACGAAGGGATTTCGCGACGTACTGGAACTTGCGCGTGAAATCAGATATGCCCCCTATGACATATTCGCCGAATATCCCAAGCCTTTGATTCCCAGGCGCTTCAGGCTTGAGGTGGATGAAAGGATTAGAAGCGATGGAACCGTTCTCAAGCCTTTGGACACAAAAGAGGCCAGAAGGGTGGTCAGGCAGCTGTTGGATATGGGGGTAGAATCTATAGCTGTTTGCTTGATTAATTCCTTTGAAAATCCCAAACATGAATTAATGCTCAAGGAAATCATTCAGGAGGAGGCCCCTGATCTTTCTGTCTCCATATCATATGATGTACTGCCCCAGATAAGGGAATACGAGAGGACAAGCACCACGGTTACCAATGCCTACGTCAAACCCCTAACGGGAAGATATTTGGCCAGACTGTCCGGCCGCCTCGCGTCTATAGGGTTCAAGGGTAAACTTTTTATTATGCTTTCGAGCGGTGGCATCACCTCAGTAGATACCGCGGCGGAATTCCCTGTCAGGATAATCGAATCCGGTCCAACAGCCGCGGTTATCTCCGGGCAGTATTTCGGAAAGCTGTTTAATATACAAGACATGTTCTGCTTTGACATGGGAGGAACTACCGCTAAGTCTTGCCTTATTCAAGGTGGCGTAGCTGGCGTGGTTCCAACCTTTGAGGTGGGGCGCGTCCAGCGGTTCATGAAAGGCAGCGGGCTAACCATCCAGGTGCCGGTAGTGGACTTGATGGAGATAGGAGCAGGGGGCGGCAGTATCGCGAAAGTGAGCAAGATGGGAACGTTACAGGTAGGCCCCGAGAGTTCAGGTGCGGACCCCGGTCCCATATGCTACGGCCGGGGGGGTACTGAACCCGGAGTTACCGATGCTGACCTGCTGCTGGGATATCTTGATGAAAACTATTTCCTCGGAGGAGAGATGAAACTGGACAAGGAAGCCGCCCGGCGAGGCATCGAGCAAAAGATAGCCAAGCCCCTTGACGTGCCGTTCATTCAGGCGGTTTGGGGAATACATGATTTAATTAACGAAACCATGGCGGGTGCAGCTAAGACCCACATTGCCGAAAAGGGAGGAAATCCCAAGATCGTCACGGTTATCGCTTTTGGGGGTGCCGGTCCTGTCCATGCATATGGCCTTACCAAGAAACTAGGAGCCCCAAGGTTCATAGTACCTCCAAATGCCGGGGTAGGATCCGCTCTAGGCTTTTTTACCGCCCCTCGGGCATTTGATCTGGTTAGAAGCCATAAGGTAAGCCTTGAAGAGGCAGATTTTGAAGAAATAGAAAAACTTTTCAGAGAAATGGAGGCCGAAGGGGCAAGAACCCTTCAAAAGGCTGGGTCCGGGGAGGAGATCAGATTCAAAAGGTCAGTGGATATGAGGTTCGTAGGACAGGGCTCTGAGACTAACCTGCCACTTGAAGGAAATGATTTCACTAGGTTTACAAGAGAAGAGATCCGAAGCGCATTTGATAAGATCTACGAGAAACTCTATGGAAGGACGTATCCTGACTCACCGGTCGAATTCATTAACTTCAAGGTGCGGGCACTCCTCCCAGAGAGGCTTCTGAAGCTTCCCAAGTTGAAAAGCCGGGGAGGAAAGCTGGAGGATGCTATCAAGAGGACACGGCCCGCATATTCAGGCATTGCCAAGGATTTTATCCCTTTTACGGTTTATGATCGGTACAGACTGTTTCCAGACGCTCAGTTCAAGGGCCCTGCTATTGTGGAAGAACGCGAATCTACGGTGGTTATTGGTGAAGATGCTTCAGTGAGGGTTGACGAGTATGGTTTTCTGTGGGTTGACATAGAGGAGGTATAGGTATGGGACAAAAATTCGATCCAATTACCCTCGAGATATTGTGGAGGAGACTGATTTCCATTGTTGATGAGGCGGACAGCGCTGTGGCAAGAACTGCTTTTTCAAGTTTGTTGCGTGATGCCCATGATTACACATGTATGTTCACTGACCGTAAGGGCAGGGAACTTGCCCAGGGCACCTTTGCTACTCCAGGACAGTCGGGTGCTATGGCACTGGGCATAAAGAGATTGGTGAATAAACTGCCTATTGAAACATACAAACCAGGGGATATCTTCATCACCAACGATCCATGGGCCCTAGCCGGGCACCTCAATGACGTATGCGTCATAAGCCCTATTTTCTACAAAGGTAAACTCACAGCATTCACTGCCTGCGTGTTTCACCACTCAGATATAGGCGGCAGGGTTTCATCAGATAACCACGATGTGTTTGAGGATGGACTTTTCATTCCCTTGGTTAAATTGTATGACGGAGGCGAGCTTAATGAGGCTGTGCTCGAGATGATTCGCTGGAACGTTAGAACCCCTGATGAGGTAGTTGGTGACATACGCTCTCAGATCGCAGCAAATCATGTTTGCACAGAGAAGATATGTCAGATGCTACAAGAGAACAATATGGACGGTCTCGATGACCTTGCTGACGAAATAATCAACAGGACAGAAAGGAGCATGAGGGAGGCAATAGAAAAGGTGCCCGACGGAGTATATAAGGCTGAAGGTGTGGTAGAGCAAATGGAGGGCAAAGAAGACATTATTATAAAGGTGGCAGTTGAGGTAAAGGGATCTGACATAACTGTGGATCTAACCGGCAGCTCTCCTCAGGTAAACTGGGGTGGGAATGTGGTGTATAACTTCACTTATGCCTATGTCTTCATGGCCATGAAAAGTATGTTTGATCCTTACATACCCAACAATGACGGGTCGACCAGGCCTATCAAGATGAGGGCGCCAGAAGGAAGCGTGGTCAATTGCAAATTTCCCGCTGCGGTAGCGGCAAGGATGCAGATTGGGCATTTTATTACTGAAATAATCTATAGGGCGCTGGCTGATGCATTGCCCGACAGGGTGATCGCTGGCAGCGGAGGCACCCCTGCAACCATGAATGTGTTTTATGGGAGAAGGAACAATGGGGCACCGTGGCATTCAGTGATCATAAGGGGCGGAGGTATGGGAGCCAGTTCAAGAAGCGACGGCGCATATGTTTATATATTTCCTGCTAATGGAGCGAATACCCCTGTTGAGATATTCGAGAGTGATACCCCGCTAATTGTGGAAAAAAGGGAACTACTCCCGGATTCCGGTGGGCCAGGAAGAATGAAAGGAGGATTGGGAAGAAGGGTGGTATTCAGGGTGCCTGATGATGAATATGCACCTATCCCGCCTGTAAATCTTGGAATTCAATCAGGCAGATTCAGGTACCCACCTGAAGGGCTGTTCGGGGGAAAGCCGGGGGCAAAGGCCCAATTTCTGGTCAATGGGACGCCGGGCAATCCCTATGGGTTGACCCAGCTTCAGCCGGGAGATGTGGTGGTGATGGATGCTGCCGGCGGGGGAGGCTATGGCGATCCCCTGGAAAGAGATCCCGAAATGGTCAAAGAGGACGTTATTCAGGGCTACGTTACCATGGAAAAGGCTCGATCGGAATATGGTGTCGTGATAAACGAGAAGACTATGGAGGTGGATGAATCAGCGACCAAGCAACTGCGGGAGGAACTTAGAAGGTAAGATTTCCAGAACTTGGTATTAAGCATTAACAAGCATTAACCACAGGGGCACTGAGCTCACAGAGACATATCTTTTTTGCTTGCCGCGAGATGCCGGCAAGCAAAAACATGTGCTTTGATTAGTTTCGAGTGGTTGAGGTGATTTGAGAATGCATTTTTGCCCATCGCCGTCTCCCGATGGGCAAAAAAGGGAAGCTCTCCGAGTTCTCTGCGTCTCTGTGGTATTCTTATAGCCGAAATCAGTGTGGAAAGGCTCTTTATTCAGCGGATTTTCCAAATACCCTCAAAATCCCTTCTAGCACTCCTCCCGCTATGGCGAGGGATTTTTCTGAAATAGTAAAGCAGTGCTTTACATCTCCCCTTGGGTCAATATCACCTATTTTGAGACCTTGGCTGACGCTAATTCCCGGGTGAATGAGCCCGCGGATGACCCCATTGATTAGGGCTTTTACCTCAACGTCACCTACATAACCAATGAGATCTCCCTCTGATACTTGCTCACCAATGTCTTTTAGGTTTTCAAATTTCCCCTCTGCAGGCGCCCTTATTACTCTGTCTGCACCAATGCCCATCACGGAGCCGGGAATGCCAGAATCCGGGGCAGCAGAGCCTTCTGTAATAAGCCTTCCCAGGTAGTGCCCCCGCTTTGTCTCCACCACAAAATGTGCATCCCTGCCAGCTTCAAACCCGGGACCCAAAGCGATTACAAGAGGCGCATCCTCAATGGAAGTTCCGGTATTTTTCTTTGCCATTATTGCATCTACCAAGACATCAGGGTTTATCGCTTTCTTGCACTCACAGTCCGGGTCTACAACAACGGGGATAATCTTATGTTCCCAAAGCCTGTATGTTTCATCAGGGCTACTGATAAGCTGGGCTTGAACCCCTTCCACCTCTGTGGCTCCCTCGTAAACCGCTTCACAAAAGGAAACCTTTCGCCTGACTGCCAAAGGAAGGGAGGTTTCCGTTATGAGAACTTTGAAGCCACAGTTATGAAGACGCCATGCGACACCAGAGGCAAGATCGCCACCCCCTCGTATCAAGACGATGAAATTCGATAAATCAATAGTCTTGGGATGCTTGGACATCCTGACCCCCTAATCTATAATGTTGTTGGTGAACTAATCAGTGCTAACATACCGGATCACTAGCCAACTATCAAGGAGACACTTGTATCGCAGATAAGATAAATGTTTAGGAGATGCAAAAAAA
>Ga0164318_10007151_pt1 | contig 10820 bp, 12 predicted proteins | sample GuaBasSedimGuay9_FD_113734 | JGI IMG/M metagenome (GOLD analysis project Ga0164318, IMG submission 113734) | Subseafloor sediment microbial communities from Guaymas Basin, Gulf of California, Mexico - Guay9, Core 4571-4, 0-3 cm | ecosystem: Environmental > Aquatic > Marine > Hydrothermal vents...
AGACTTCGTATAGAAACACCGGATAAAACCGTTTGGAACGATACCTGTGATATGATAAGCTTTTACACCACCGTCGGATCGATGGGTTTTTTAACGGGGAGAGAACCGATAATTGCAGAACTCTCCATCACTCTTTTGAAGGTTTGGAAAGGAAATGAAAGAATCGAATTTGCGGTTCACGGTGGATTCATAAGGATGGATGGAAAAGAGGCTCTGATTTTGACGGATGCGGCTGAAAGAGCTGAGGAGATAGACTTAACGAGTGCGGAGAAGGCGAAGGAAAAAGCCGAAGAAATGTTGAGAATGGCTAAGAGTGAAGTTGAGAAGGCAAGGGCACGTGCAAAGCTTGAGAAAGCGATGTTGAGGATCAGGTTGGCGGAGAAAAGGACGGTGAATACCGGTATTGAGAATAGATAAATTTCTCAAACTATCCGGACTGATCAAAAGGAGGAAGGTATCTCAGGAAATGATAAAAGCCAAGATGGTGAAGAGGAACGGTATAACTTTGAAAGCCGGAAGTAGAATTTCGGAAGGCGATGTTTTGGAGATAGAATTTTACAACAAAAGACTGAAGATAAGGGTAAAGAATCTGGATCCTAAGAAGCCGGAATACGAGGTTCTGGAAGAGACGAGGGTGTGGAGTGATTCACCGTGAAAAAGGCTGAGAGAATCGTCGTAACATCCGGAAAAGGTGGGGTTGGGAAGACAACCATAGTTGCCAACGTGGGAGCGCAGATAGCCAAGGGAGGAGAGAAAGTTTGCCTCGTAGATGCGGACATAGGTTTGAGGAATCTCGACATAGTTCTCGGTCTCGAGAACAAGATAGTTTACACCATAATGGATGTGATAAACGGATTTGCCGATGTGGAGAAGGTTTTGATCAGACATCCCAGAATGAAGAATCTCTACCTTCTACCGGCATCTCAGATCGCAACCAAGGAGATGGTGGATCCATCGGATTTTTCCAGAGTGGTGGATGAACTATCTGAGGATTTCGATTACATAATAATCGATTCACCTGCGGGGATAGAGAGGGGTTTCAAGAATTCCATCATGGTGGCAGAAAAGGCTATAGTCGTGGTTAATCCAGAACTTCCATCCATAACGGATGCGGACAGGGTCATGGGAATACTGGAAGCGGAGGGGCTACAAAGTCATGGAATAAAGGTGATAATAAACAGGATAAAGCTGAATCTGTTGAAAAATGGAAAATTGCTTGGAAGAGAGGAGATAGAGAATGCCCTATCGAGTGATGTGATCGGCATGATACCAGATTCGGATGACGTAATCCTTTCCGTCAATGAAGGAGTTCCCGTCGTTTTCAACGGTAATTTGAAGGTAAGCAAGGTGTTCGAAAACATTGTCAACAGGATGAAGGGAGAAAGGATACCCATCGAGGAGGATCTGAAAATATTCGAGAGAGAAGGAATCTTCTATAGATTCGTTTCATTCCTCTCAAAGAGGAGAAGATAATTTTGGATCCGAGGGAAAGGCTTGTTTTTCTCTTGAACAAAAGAAGGAAGAGAAGGTCAACTATAAGGGAAGAGGGATTTTATCTTCCGAAGGATAAGTTCGAACTCTTGAAGAGAAGATTGGTTGAGAATGTATCCGAAATTCTCGGGATAGATGAGAAGAAGATAGATCTCTCGTTCCACGAAGAGGAAGGGGATTTGATTGTGATAATATCCATTGTAAAGGAGTGATGAAGATGATAGAGATAACAGTTAGAACCAGATCGAGGGAGGATATGGTGGACATAACATCCAAACTCGAGGAAATCGTGAGAAAAAACAACTTCGAAAATGGGATTCTGCACATCTACGTCCCACACACCACCGCCGGTATAACGGTGAACGAGAATGCGGATCCGAGTGTCAAGGTGGATATAATGAGTAAACTTTCAGAGCTGGTCCCAAGATCAGGTAATTATCACCATCTGGAGGGGAACGCGGACGCGCACATAAAAGCAAGTATCGTTGGATCAAGTCTCACGATATTTGTTGAGGAGGGAAGACTCGTTCTCGGAACATGGCAAGGTGTGTTCTTCTGCGAATTCGATGGACCGAGGACGAGAAGATGCCTTGTGAAGTTCGTCGGTTCGGAGACATGAGCTCGTTTAGACTGGAAAGGGAGGTCATACCTATATCGGGTAGATTGAAAAACACTTATTATATAGTTGGACTTCCAGGTATTGGAAAGAGTGGAATATTGAAGATACTGTCCGAGGATTTCGGATATCCCACCGTTGATTTCGACGAACTCGTCGAAATTGAAAGTGGTAAGAAACCATGGCAGATAATAAGGGACAACGGACTGAATTACTACAAGGTGGTTGAAAGGAAGGTCTTGAAAAGAATAAGCAACATAAGGGGTTACATAGTCACGGTGGGATCGGTCGAGAATGTTGGTGATTTTATCGAAGAATACAAGAAGAAAGGCAGAGTATTGTATTTGAAAACATCTTACAGAGGATTCTTAGAAAGATGGTTGAGGAGGGTTCAGAGATTCAAGATGAAAGAAAAACCCAACAGAAAGGACGTGAAGAGAATGTACAACACTTTTCAAGATGTCATAAACGGTAAAACGGATTTTGTCATATTCATAGACAACAAATCCCAATTCGAAATAGCCAGAATAATAGATGATTACGTCAAATCCACGGAGAAGGGTAAGAGATGAGAGGAGGCAGAAAGGATGAAGATGAGAATGGCAATCCTCACGCTTTCCATTCTATCACTTGGTGTGATCCTCTCCGCATACAGTTTCGTGAATCCACTGGGTCCAACCGTTCTTCCCGTCATCGCCATAGATGAAAAGAAACTGGGAGATCTGGAATATCCACAGTTCAGCATATGGAAGAATCCCGAAGAAGCCATCGCTCTGTTGAGTTCCGGAAAAGTCGATCTCATCATACTTCCAATAACACTTGGAGCCAACCTTTACACCAAAGGGATCGACGTAGCCTTGATTGGCGTTCACGAGTGGAAGGTATTCTACCTTGTGAGTTCAAAGGATGAGGAGTTCGAGGGATGGAAAAAGCTGAAGGGTAAGAAAATATACACCGCCCATGGAAGGGGACAAACTGTCGATGTTTTGATGAGATACTTCATGGTCAAAGATGGTGTGATTCCGGATGAAGATATCCAAATACTCTATGCTCCTCCACAGGAAGTGGTTGCGCTGTTTAAATCTGGAAAAATAGAGTATGCTGCACTTCCCGAACCCTTCGTCACGATGGCGATAAGTGGTGGAAAAGGAAAGATAATACTCGATTTTCAGAAAGAGTGGGGTAAGGTCACGGGACTTCATCCAAGGATACCGATAGCCGGCCTTTTCGTGAGGAGGGAATTCTTAGAAAACAACTGGGATCTCGTGAAAAAATTTGAAGAGATTCTCACAGCATCCATAAAATGGATGAAGAACAACCCCGATGAAGATTTGAAACTGGTGAAGAAATATCTCAAGATACCATCCCCCATACTGAAGGAATCCATGAAGAGAATGGAATTCGATTATGTCCCAATATCCAAGTGTAAAAAAGAAGTTCTCACCTTCCTGAGAAAGATGAACGAACTCTACCCTGCTGGGATGCCGAAGATCCCGGATGAACGATTCTTCGTGGATATTTCAATTCACTGAAGTGGGAAAATCCGATATCAAGTGGTATTCATCCCTCTAATTCAACGATCTCACGAAGTTCGAACATTGGATACACGTTCGAACCGAGATAGAGGGTTGGTATGATCTTCGTGATATCAGGCTGATACTTCTCGTTGAACAATTCTTCATCGTAGTGAATTCCAACTATTTTCCCAACGAACAGAGTATGATCCCCATACTTTTTCTCATCGAACAATTCACATTCGTATGCGGCATAACTTTCGCTGAGTATGGGAACTTCCAATTCCTTTCCGATGAAAACCTTCAAATTCAGTTCACCAACCTTATCCACATCCCTTCCACTGATTCTACCCATCAAATGAACGATTCTGAATTTGGATGAATCCAAGAAGTTCAGGGAGAAAGCGGAGGATTTTTTTATCAGGTCATGCGTGAATCTCTTCGGTGATATCAAAACACCGTAGAGTGGAGGATCGAATGAGAACTGAGCATGCCACGCCGCACTCATGAAGTTTATTTTGTCGCCGTGCTTTGCACCTACCACGGTCACCGGGAAAGGGTAATGAAAATAAAATTTTTTCACCGACTTCAGGAATTTCAAATCAATCCCCTCCTTCATTCTTATTTCCGTCCCACACGTGTTATTTTATAAGAAATCATCCTACGGGGGATTTCATGCTGATCGTCCGTTCAAGTTTTGGAATGTTCTGAACATGAGTGTTGGGAGTTTCAGTTCATCATAGGTTCCATCTTTCTAACACATAGAATCTATAGAATTTTGATGAGAAAGGTGCAGAACATCGGCTCGTTGATGTAAAGGATCGACGAATGTTGGGAATATTTGGAAAAAAGGATGAATTATTAAATAGCCATACCATCATCCCGGATCCCAAGGAGGGGGAAAGGATCGTATGGGAATGAAGATCAGAGATATTTTGGACATTCTGGCACAACATGGCCTCATCATCAGAATAGTTGGCAAGCCAAATCTTGATCTACCCGTTGACGACGTGGAGATAAAATCCGATAAGGTTAAGGAAAATTCCCTCTTCATATGTAGGAAGGGATACAAATTCGATTCGCACAAGTTGTTCAAAGAGGTAGTGAAGAGGGGAGCAGTGTTGATTCTAACCGAAAGGGAAGTCGATTCTCAGGGCTATCCTTACGTGATCGTGAAGGATTCAAGGAAAGCCGAAGCGGTTCTGGCATCTTACATATACAGTTTCCCGCATGAAAAGTTGATCGTGATCGGAATAACCGGAACCAACGGGAAGACCACTGCGGTTCAACTCATCCATCACTTTCTTACATCCGTGGGAAGAAGGGGAAGTTACAACAGCACCATCGGAAATTCGATCATGGGAAGGTTTCATCCCACCATTAACACCACGCCATCCGCGATCGACATAACGAGGATGCTCGATCTGACGGTGAAAAACGGAGGAGATTTCGCAGTCATAGAAGTTTCATCTCACGCTCTATCACTCAAAAGGGTTGAGGGGATAAGGTTTGACCATGCTCTCATAACCAACATAACCCACGATCATCTTGACCATCATGGAAAGTTTGAAAATTACGTGAGGACGAAATACCACATATTCGATCTGCTGAAGGAGAATGGGAGAGCCATCATGAGTTATGATGTTTTCAAGATGTTTGGACCTCCGTCTGTGGAGTTGAATGAACCCTTGTTAATATACGGTATGGAAGGAAATGAACACTGTGATATACACATCGAAAATTTGAAGATGGACAAAAAAGGTTCAAGTTTTGAGGTTATCTTCGAGGGAAAAAATTTCGGAAGGTTCAGCACGAAACTCATAGGAAGGTTCAACGTTCTGAATGTTCTGGCCTCTCTCTCGGTCATGGTCAGCATGGGATACAAGCCTTCGAAATTCAAAATCCCTTTGAAAGAATTCAGGGGGGTTGAGGGGAGGTTCGAATTGATAGAAGACAGGGAACTTGGAATAGATGTGGTCATAGACTTTGCCCACACACCGGATGCTCTACAAAAGGCGATAGAAACCGCAAGAATGCTCACAAAAGGAAGGATAATAACGGTGTTTGGTGCTGGTGGTGATGGGGACAGATTGAAGAGGCCGTTGATGGGAAAGATAGCTTCCAGACTTTCCGATGTGGTTATAATAACGACGGATAATCCAAAGGGCGAGGATCCGATGGAAATAATAAAGGAAATAGAGAAAGGGGTGGACAAGACGAAGCCATATCTCGTGATAGAGGATAGAAGAAAAGCAATCGAGGTTGCGCTAGCCATTTCAAACAGAAAGGATCTGATTTTGATAGCTGGAAAGGGACATGAGCGAACGATAATGTTCAACGATCATGAGGTACCATTTTATGACAAGGACGTGGTTCTGGAGATAATGAGGAGAATGAAGGAGATGAAACGCGAGGGTGAGGTTGTCGGATATTTCAAAATGCGTTGATATTCTTGATTTGAGGAATTTCGACCGGAAAGATCCTGAATTTACCAGATTCCATGTGAACTCGAAAAAGGTGTGTGAAGGCACCTTATTTTTTGCCATCAAAGGGAAACATCACGATGGACATTCCTTCCTCCGGGAAGCGTGGGAAAAAGGTGCGACCGCAGCGGTTGTGGAAAAATTCGTGAAGGATGTTCCCATACCACAGATATTGGTCAGATCCACCGTGGAAACACTGGGAAAATTAGCCAAGAGGAAACTCGAGGAATGTGGCGATTCAGTCAGGATATGCATAACCGGTTCCAACGGTAAAACCACCACGAAGGAGCTCATACATCACCATCTTTCGAAAATCGTTGGATATCCCATCTTCAAAAATGAAGGAAACATGAACACCGAAATAGGTTTACCTCTGACGATCTTGAATGATTACCACGGTGAGAGAATTCTCGTTTTGGAACTCGGAATAAACAAACCCGGTGATATGGATAAACTCGTGAAGATCATAAAACCATCGATCGGTATCTTCCTGAACCTTGGTTCCGCTCACGTCGGAAATTTCGATTCCCTCGAAGAACTGTTCTACGAGAAAGCGAAACTGATCTTCTCACTCGAACCCTTCAGCTTGGCGATCATCAACGAGGATGATATAAGAATATCCAATCTGAAAAATATCAGGAGAAATCTACGATACTCCGGTTTCGGAAGGAAGAAGGGAAAGGTGAGATTAGCTGGATGGTCATACGAGATCGAAAATGGGTCCTTTGCAACGAGATCCATATATTTCATCGATGGAAAAAGAACGGAAATAAAATTAAAAAATGTTTGGAATGAAGGGCAACTTCTCGATCTATCCGCGGTTCTCTGCTTGATCGATTCCATGGGATACGAGGTGAAAGTGGAAACCTTCGAGGATTTTGAACTTCCAGATGGCAGATTCAAGTTGAGCAAGGTACATGATATCCTGCTGATAGATGATACTTACAACTCCAACGTGGAATCGGTGAAAAAAGCGGTCGGGACAATATCCAACCTGCCAGCTAAGAAGAGGATAGCGGTCATCGGGGCTATGAAGGAACTCGGGAAATTCAGCGGATGGTATCATGCGGAACTTGGAAGACTGCTGGGAACCTTCGACATCGTGTTCATTTACCTGAAAGACCCTGAAATCTTGATGATCAGAGATGAATTGAACGGGTTGAACCTTCGTGAAGAGAAGGATCCGTTGAAGTTAGCTCAAGATATCCTCTCCGTGGTTGAGAAAGGAGATTTGATATACTTCAAGGCATCCAGAGCGATCGAAATTGAAAGGGTGATGGAAGAAGTATGGAGGAATCTAAGCAATTTCTGATGCTGATCGATGATTTGGTGCTTCCGATCTCAATTTTTTTGATAAATTACCTGCTCTATCCAAGATTCGAAAGATTCCTGAGGAGAAGGGGAATAGTTCAGATAATAAGAAAGGAAGGTCCCGACATACATGGATATAAAGAGGGAACACCCATCATGGGCGGACTGCTTTTCATCGGGGTCGTGTTGATATTTTCTTCCATAAGATACGGAGATCTGGAGATCTCGATAATCTGCATCTCAACCTTTCTTTTCATGTCCGTGGGACTATTGGATGACCTTCTGAGGAGCTTCAGGAAGAACTGGGAGGGTTTGAAACCATATCAGAAGATACTCCTTCAGCTCATCGTCTCCATCTTGGTTCTGGTGATGATCCAAAGATCATTTCCACATACATATACCCTCGTTCCATTTCTCAACGACAAGCTGGAACTTGGTCCATTTTTCTACAACATCTTAGCTATCTTCGTCCTCTTGGGAACGGTGAACGCGGTGAATTTGACGGATGGTGTGGATGGACTCGCTGGGAGCGTGTTCATATCGACCGCGATTCCATATTTTCTACTGCTTTGGAAACTCGGCTGGAATTGTTCGAAAATTCTCTATTTGAGTGTATTCGGAGTTCTTCCTTTCCTATGGTACAACTTCAAGCCTGCGAGGATATTCATGGGGGATACCGGTTCGATGGGTCTCGGAGGTTTGATAGGAACGATCGCAGTTTTAAGTGGCACCGAGCTGTTCTTACCATTCGTTGCCTTCATATACCTCATTGAAACGATCAGCGTCATACTTCAGGTTGGATATTACAAAATGACGGGCAACAGGATTTTCAAGATGGCACCTCTGCATCATCATTTTGAACTGATCGGATGGAACGAAGAGAAAATAGTCTTCAGATTTTCAATGCTGAATCTTCTCTTCGCACTCTTGGTTTTGAGAGATGTGATATCACGATGAGGAGAATCTGTCTTCTCGGTTTTGGTAAGAGCAACAGAGCTTTTTACAATGTCATGAAATCCATCGATCCCGAGTTGGTCTTCTTCGTCTCCGAAAAAAGTAAAATACCCGATGATCTCAAGGAAATGCTGAGCAGAAACAACGATCTGTGGGAGGAAAACCACACGAATAGGATATTGGATTGCGATCTGATAATAAGAAGCCCCGGTGTGAATCCAAACATGGAGATTCTCCAAAAAGCTTTGAAAGAAGGAATACGCGTTGAAACGGAGGTTGAATTCACGTACAGATTCCTGAAGAATAAAGGAACACTACCCACCTTGATCGGCGTGACGGGAACGAATGGAAAAACCACGACGGTTGAAATGGTGGAGATGGTGATGAATGAAGCTGGATATTCGATCTTCACGGGAGCCAACATAGGGAAACCATTCTGTGAGATTCTGAGGTTCGATGGAATATACGATTTTGCGATCTTAGAGTTGAGCAGTTTTCAACTTGCCGACATCGAGGAACTTCACTTGGATGTGGCAGTGATAACAAACATAGAGGAGGACCACATAGATTGGCATGGAAATTTTGAGGGATACATTCGTGCGAAGTTGAGAATACTGGAGAATCAGAGTGAAAGTGATCTTGCGGTTTTGAACGTGGATTGCGAATTTTTGAGGAACGTGAAAACCACAGGGGAATTGGTTTCATTCTCCATGAAACCTGAATCGAGAATACATGTGGATAAACTCGATCTTGTCGTTGATGGAAGAAGATTCTCCATACCGAAAAATATCAAAGGCAAACACAACCTCTACAACTTGATGGCTTCAATCGGTGCAACCATGAGATTCGTGGAACCGAGCGACGCTCTGAGATACCTCGAAAGATTCAAGACCTCAGAGCATCGGCTGGAGGAATTCTTCGATTACAACGGAGTTATCTTCGTCAACGATTCGAAATCCACCAACGGTTCTTCGACCGTGTCCGCGGTTGAATATTACAAGGGAAGAAGAATTTGTCTCATTCTGCAGGGAAGACCAAAGGGTGAAAATTACGCCAAGATGGTGAAGAGGATCAAGGACATGGTATCCTTCATCTTCACGATGGGAGAAATCTCCGAAGTGGTGGCTCCGATACTGGAAATCCATGGTTTGAAATATGAAAGAGTTGGAGATCTCGATGAGCTGATGGAATCCTTGAAAAAAAGAATAGATGAATTCGATGTCGTGCTGTTCAGTCCATCCGCATCGAGTTTTGACATCTTTGAAAATTACGAAGACAGGGGGAAGAAATTCAAAGAAAAGGTTCTGGAGTGGTTCAAAGGTGAAGAATGAACTCATAGGAAAGGAAGCTAAAAGTCTTCTACTTCTTCTGGTGACCATACTTTCCATAGGATTGGTGGTTCTTTACAGTGCATCCTTCATAGTTGTCTACAGGTATCCGAACGTTGATCCGAATTATTACATGGTGAAACAATTCGCGGTGATCGTTCTCGGAATGATCGTCATGACCATTCTGGCATCCATCGATTACAGGATTCACAGAAGATACATCCACCATTATTACGTTCTAATACTGTTCCTGCTGTCATCCGTTCTCATACTCCCATCCACGAGGGGAGGAGCAAGAAGGTGGTTCGATTTCAAGTATTTCACCTTCCAACCATCGGAATTCACGAAACTCTTCATAATAATCTTTCTCGCCCACTACATCGACAGGTGGAAGGAGAGAATAAGGGAATTCTTCCGTGGTTTTCTCGTTCCGCTCATCTTGATCCTCATCTTGGCGTTTCTCGTGTTCTTAGAACCCGATTTGAGTACAGCGGTTTTCATAGTCCTTCTCTCCATGATCCTACTCTACGTTGGTGGAACGAGATGGTATTACATACTATCAACGATGGCGCTTGGAGTCCTTCTGATCTTCGTTGGATACAAGTATGGATTGTTGAAAGAATACCAAATTGAAAGACTCAGAGAATTTCTGGATCTCATAACGGGCAAGGGAGATCTCTCTTGGCAAACGGTGAATTCCCTTTCTGCCATAAGATCGGGTGGATTGATCGGTGTTGGTCTGGGATTGGGAAACCTCAAGTATTACCTTCCCATACAGATAAGCGACTTCATATTCGCGGTTTTGGGTGAAGAGATGGGTATGCTCGGTATGGGATTCATACTTCTTCTTTACGTTCTCATGGTTCGGCAAATGCTGAGATGCGCTTTCAGATCTGTCAGGGACGGTTTTGGTAGACTTCTAATAATAGGTTACGCCTTCTGGATACTACTTCAAGTTGCGATGAACGTTTCCGTCGTCGTTGGGTTGATTCCAATAACAGGACTCACACTTCCATTCTTGAGTCAAGGTGGTAGCTCGATAATGGCTTTTCTATCCGGATACGGTATAGTTTTGAGTGTTTTAACGCACAAATGATGTGGGGAGTGTGAACACCATGGTTAA
>Ga0164318_10007153_pt1 | contig 10819 bp, 8 predicted proteins | sample GuaBasSedimGuay9_FD_113734 | JGI IMG/M metagenome (GOLD analysis project Ga0164318, IMG submission 113734) | Subseafloor sediment microbial communities from Guaymas Basin, Gulf of California, Mexico - Guay9, Core 4571-4, 0-3 cm | ecosystem: Environmental > Aquatic > Marine > Hydrothermal vents >...
CGATCTCACCGGTGTTTTGCACATGCGTGCCGCCACATGCCTGCGCATCAAATCCCACGATATCGATGATGCGTATCTCTTCCATTTCAGGGAGCTCCATCTTCAATTTCACAATCGATGGAATTTTAAGCGCCTCTTTTGCAGGAAGAATCTTTATCTCCACAGGAATCTTCTGATCGATGATCTCATTCGCCTTCTCTTCAAACGACTTGATCTGCGACCTGTCAAAGTCCTTCAGACTGAAGTCCACCCGGGTCTTTTCCTCCCCGATCTGGTTCCCTGTGATAAGCGCACCGGTCTCCTTGTTGATCACCGCAGAGAGGACGTGGCATGCAGTATGCGACCGCATGAAGAGATACCGCCGGTCCCAGTCGATCCTTCCGGTGACGAAATCGCCCACCATAAGCCCGGGATCTGAGATCTCATGGCTGACCTGATCATCCATCTTCCGCACATGGACCACCGGATACTCGTCCCCATCCCGGACCAGAACACCGAGATCGTTCGGCTGTCCGCCAGCATTGGGATAGAATGCGGTCTTATCGAGGATCACGAACCGATCATCTGTTACCGCCTCAACAGTCGCTTCAAATTCCGTCAAATAACAATCACTCAAGTATAATGCATCCATTTCGCATCACTCCGCCGGGGTGACTTGCTCTCCGACCATCGCATCCATCAACCCGAGAAACTCATCCTTCGCTCCATCAGGTATGGTCGCGCCTGCTGCGATGTTGTGCCCGCCACCCATGCCGCCAACCTTCGCTGCGCAGACTTCGAGCGCATCCGCGAGGTTAAGCCCTCTTCTTACAAGGTCCTGTGTGCCGCGTGCGGAGACCTTGGCACCTTCGTCGCTGTCTGCGAATGCGAGCATCGGCATATCCCGCTTTCTGCGGTTTGTCAAACTCATGCCTGCAACGATGCCGACGATTGTGTCCTTGATCGAACTGCCCGCATCGAAGTACTGGATGTGGTCAAGTTCGGTTATGCCACGTTCCTTGACGAAGTTGAGCCCGTCCACAAGGTTCTTTCGATGTCCCGCAAGCAGATCTTTCGCTCTTGCAAGTTCCTTATCCCGATCGCCGAGGCAGACCGCAAGACCGATATCTGCGAAGCCGTATCTGCCCGTGGCGTTTAGCAGGGTTGAGTATTCGGACGCATCCCGCATCTCGGTTCCTTCCCGCTCCCGGGTAAGCGTATAGCCCTCTGTGACCAGCCGCTGGATGTGGTACGACGACATTCGCTTCGAGATGCAGTACTGTACCAGCGATGAGACGACTTTCTGCTGTTCGCCAACGTCCAGGTCGATCCACCGCTTCCACCGCTCGCCGGATGAGTTTATGCCGATGTTTTTCAAAAACGCGATGCTTGCGCCCTCATTTCCTGTGAGGCCGGGTATATATGGATCTGAGGAGTACTGGAGCAGTTTGAACATCTGGCGGGTCTGCTTCCCAAAAAGCGAAAGATCCCTCTTATAATCGATGACGCCATGATCCGCACCATTCCTAAGGATCTCCCTGTTGCATCCGACCAGTTTCCCGGATTTCCTTGCCTGCAAGTCCCCAACAGCGCCAACGATAGCAAGATCAGCAAGATCACGGTTCTCGCCAAGCGACTGTGCAAGTATGTACGCACAGCCAGCGCCGCTAAGCTCAGTCGAGCCGTCGATGCCGAAGAGATGCGGATTTAGATGGTGGAGATGCTGGTGGTCGACCGGACGGTGGTCGACCTGGTGATGATCGGCAACAACTATCTCGATATCAAGCGGCATCTCGGATATCATTCCACTCCCGAGATCCGTAAAGATCGTCGGGACGTTCGCATCAGCCACATCTCCGAGAACCCGCCTATCCAGTTGCTTCACGCACCTGACATCATGTTCGATGTCGCACCGGTCGAGTGCGCGGGATGTGATCGCGGCGGCAGTCAAGCCATCGGCATCGAGGTGGGATACTACCTGCACCCGATCATACCTTTTGATTGCGGCAGCACACACATCAGCCCGCGCTTTCATTGTAGGATAGTCGCTCATGTTATTAGTGTCACCATCTCACACTCCAGCAGATCCATCGCCCCGCAAGACTTTGTATCATCTTCTGGTGGGTTCGAAAAACCACGGAGAAGCACAGAGAAAGACAATAACTCTCTGTGATCTCCGCGTCCTCCGTGGTTGATCTTCTTTGCCATGGCTTACTCTAGCATATCCCGGATTACCCGTCCGTACGCAGGTCTTGCGATCAGAACGCCGATTAAAACACCGACTATGGTAGTGATCGCGAACCCTTTCAGCGCGCCGAATCCCATCCAGAGTAGCGGCGACATCGCGATGATCGTTGTCGCTGCGGCGGCGAATATGATCGCAAACGCCTTGGATATGCGAGATAGATACACCTTCAGAGATGGTATCTTCCCCTCATAAAGCACTTCATCTGTGATGATCACCAGATGGTCGATTCCAGTTCCGATAACAGCGATAATTCCGGCAATAGCTGGTAGATTGAGTTGCCAGCCGATAAGCGTGGCGAACCCGAGGATCATGAAGACCTCACTTACAGAGGTTGCGATCATCGGGATTAAGATGTTCTTCTGCCTGTATCTTAAGAATATGACAAGCGCAACGGTTAGCAGTGCAAACAGACCCGCAATCAGTGACTGCTCCTTGAATAGGGTGCCGAGTGATGCTGGAACCTGCTCCGAACCAATCACACTCACCTGTACAGGAAGCGCCCCTGCACTGAGATGTACCTGCAGTTGTCTCGCCTTAGTCTCTCCTTCATCACCAGGGCCAGTGTTCGCAACCAGACCTCGAGATGGCCAATCGCCATCCACACCATATAGATCATACAGTCCGTTGAGATCACTTGCCAGCCTGGGGTTGAGTGGTGCCGAGTACACCTCATCATCATCGAGCAGCATGATCAGTTCATGCGCATCCGGGTCATCAGCAGCACCGTATTTTACCGCTGCAACTCCGAATTCTCTCGCCCCTTCGCCATTCAGCGTGAAACCGACACCCCATGACCCATCCTGCATATTTGGTATGTCAACTGCAGTGATGCGGTCACCCCACAGCACATGCTCTGAGGTATTATTCGTTGTCTGGACGCGGATCTCAAACTTTCCAGGCGTTGTAACGATATCCCGCGCTGTACTGAGATCGATTCCGGCAAGACCAACCATAAGAACATTGGATTCAACAGGGGTGATCGGAATCTCCTTAAGACCCCAGATGTTTAATTTCTCGTTTAATACCTTCTTCGTCATCTCCTGAGTCTCTTTTGTCACCTCCTCCTTAAATTCGGGCTTACCCTGAATGTCCTTCTTGATCGATCCGCCGACACCGGCGAGCAGATCGGATAATTCGATATTGGTCACCTTTGACCTGATCTCATACGTATCTCCGCCGAGATATATTACCTCACAAGTCAACTGCTTTGAGATGTATGTCCGGATCACATATTGCTTGTTTATGGCAAGTGCAACCTCGTTACCCCTTATGCGCCCATTTCCGTAACCAACCGCACTTATCGCATCCTCAACAGGTGGTTCTGCCATCCTGAATGTGATCTCTGTATCCGAGTGGTCCACAATCTCAACATCTCCAAACACATCAGAAAACTCGTTCTCGATGATCCGCACCGGATCGGCATCGATACTTGCAATCACACCATCCAGATGGAGTATCAGGGAAGTTCCGCCATCGAGATCGAGTCCGTATTGCAGACGGGATGTGAACCCTTCCTCAGAGTTGTAACCCGGATGAATTGCTATAAGCGCGATTAGCATGGCGAGAACAAATACGATTATCCTGAAGTCCTTATACAATTTCATGCTCTCCGCCTCCTTGGCCTCTGTAGATGCCATTTCAGTATTCCGGTATTAAGCATCCATGTATTCATCAGATCGGCGAACAGGCCGAATATTAACACGATCGAGATGTCGCTTATGATGCTGATCTGTGGCAACGAGGGTATAATGAGGTACGAGTACGTGGCAACAATATACATGACTATGATTGCGGCAAGCGTTGTGCAGGTCATCGTAAGTCCTGTCGCCATCGCATTCGTAACCTTGTCATCGAGATTGCCCCGCCGTTTGAGAAGCCGTGTCGTTAAAAGGATGTCACTGTCCACAGAATACCCGATCAACATCAGGAGGGCTGCGACTGTTCCAAGCGAGAGTTCGATGCCTGCAACAGCTATGAATGCGGCTGCGATCGCGATATCCGAGAATGCGGAGAGCACGACTGCAACAGAAGGCACGAATGTCCGGAATATTAAAAAGACTACCACTGCCATCAGACAGAACGATACCACAAGTGCCTTGAGTGCCTGGATCTGCAAGGATGCCCCATATATTGCGCCTGCCTGCTTGATTTCAGGAGCTGCGTACTCATAATCGGTATTAACCAGCTCAGTCAACGAATCCTGTTTATCTTCGCTCATCGGACCGAACTTGATACTCTTGCGGCTACCTGAATCCCGCACGTAGATCACAGGATAATCCGCGAATTTCTGCTGTAGCATATCCTGCGAATCATCGGTGGCAAGGGTGATGATCGTGCCGCCCTCGAACTCAAATCCGAGACGTACCGGTGAGCCTGTAGTCACATACATCCCGCCAAGAACGATCAATGCGATTGCAAGTATAATCAGCGGTGGAATTGCCAGTTGCACCGGTTTATGAGTTCTTATGTACGAATCGAACCTTGATATGAGATTTGTTAACGCCTTCGGCGTCGGCGCCTCTCCCTTTCCCGGTCTTGAGTGCGTTATCTGTTTCATTGTTTTATTGTTTCTCCTTCGAATATATTCGCGATCAGTTGCGCCACAGTGACTGCGCTTACGCTCCTGTCAAGCGTATCGGTTGCTATGATCCCTTCCACACCCGCGGCAAATATACGCAGCACGGCATTTCGGACAAGCACCGGATGGATACATGCCGCAAACACCCTCCTTGCACCGTTCTCCTTTAACAGAAGGGTTGTCTCCACGATTGTGCCCCCGGTTGAGATAATGTCGTCCAGTATAACGACGTCCCTTCCCGAAACGTCCGGTTCCTTTGTCTTTATCGAGACCTCGTCCCCGCTTATGCGCGTCTTCTCCATGTAATCGAAACCGATGCCGAGGTTCTCAGAGGTGGACCGTACGAGATCGAGCGCGCCCTCATCCGGCGCAATGATCATCGGATCGGTAAGTTCCATCGATGCGATGTACTCTCCGACCACTGGCGCGGCATTAATGCTGGTTGCAGGCGCATCAAAATACGGGAGTACGTCAGGATTGTGGATGTTTACTGTGAATACACGGTCCGCGGTGATCGCGTGAGCAAGCGCCCTGGCACTCACCGACTCCCCATCCTTGAACCGTTTGTCCTGCCTCGCATACCCGAAATACGGGATGACGACGTCGATCCGATCAGATGTATCGCAGGCATCGATAAGTTGCAGAAGCGAGATGTAATCGGAATCGGTCGGTGTTGACTGCACGATTGCGACATGGTCGCAGGAATCGACGCCGGGTACACGGAGGTATCGCTCGCCATCAGGAAATGTTGAAAATTCGGTGTCTGCAAGATGGCATCCCAGCGTACGCGCAACTCTCCCTGCCAGTACTTGGGATGAGGGTCCGGATACAATACTTATTGACGTTTTCATTCTATATTCATAGAATTGTTGATCTGTTGGCATTAATAGCTTTCGTTTGCGATGGGGCTGTCTCGCTTTGTGATGTCGATGAATTGTGTTGACCGGATGGGGCAAGTCGTGGTGACTCTACCACTCCAGCCGCCGCCTGCAGGATCACGAGCACGCCCGGGGTGGTGATATGTCTGTCGCTGATGCTGTCGCTGATCTTGATCGTTTTCATACTCGCCGTTAAGATCTCTGCTGATTACCATGCCCCCCATTCTTTTTTAGTTTCTCCGATTCTTCTTGCTCCGAAGGCGGGGGTGGATTTTTACGTCCATGAGACTCCTCGCGATACACGGATGCCTCTCCTTTGATTTTATCTGAGCAAGTTCTGCCTCAAGTTCCTTTGTTCGGCTTTTCCATTCTTCTTTGCTCTTTTCTAAGAAACGGATTCTGTTCTTGAGTTGTTTAATCAATTTTTTGGATTCAAGGCACTTTGCTTTCCGTTGATACGGCTTTTCTCGAAGAATTTAATCAGTTTTCTCGGCGGGCTTTTGTATTCCTTCCTGTTGTATTTCTCTCATCGCATCCTCCTTTTCACTGTTTATCAGTTTTTACCCCCCATGTTGATGGGGTATATATTAAAACTTTATAAAGAACAATTATTTATCGAGAGCATAAACATTTCTAAATTCGGGAGGCTGGCGTGAGGTGCATGGAGGTCGGAGGGCGTGGTTTTGAGGGGTGGGTTGTGACATGAACCCAATGAGTGCAAGATCATGGCAAGATGTGCAAAAGTAGAACCGATTAGTTTTAAGTATCATAGCAATACTGACTATAACTACATGGGACAATATGATTCGTATAGCGGGCTTACGAGGTCATTGTTAACTCACCGGAGTGAACTTGCTAAAGCACATATACAGAAGGCAGGATTTACAGCCATACATTAAATTGATTCTTTCAGTAATAATTAGGTGATATAGTGTTCTATAAATATAAAAGAATGGAACCAGGATTGGAAGAAAAAATAAAATCTTATATTGAGGAGAGGGAGAATGACTATTTATCAGAGTTTTCCTATAAAAACAAAGATGGATTAAGAAGGAAACAGAGATATATAGAGGATATTCGGACTAAATGCTCAAGAGATGCCGATCGGATTGAGCATACACGTGCTTATTCGAGATATGTTGATAAAACTCAAGCATTTTTTTTAGTGGAAAACGATCACATTACACATCGTGTTCTTCATGTCCAATTAGTTTCAAAGATCGCCCGGACCGTAGGAAGGGCCCTAAAATTAAACGAAGACTTAATTGAAGCCATTTCATTGGGACACGATATTGGTCATGTACCATTTGGCCATCTTGGTGAATCCATTCTATCTGAATTGTGTGAACAATGCGGACTCGGCAGGTTCTTGCATAATGTTCAAGGTGTTCAATTCCTTGATAAGATTGAAGATTGTGATTTAACGCTTCAAGTACTTGATGGAATTTTGTGCCATAATGGGGAGGTCCACAATCAATCACTGGAGCCCAATAGGGATAAGGATTGGGAACAATTCGATAAAGAAATAGAGGATGTCAAAAAAGGGAAAAAAGATTATGTTCCTATGACCATGGAAGGATGTGTTGTAAGATTTGCTGACACAATAGCATATTTAGGTAGGGATATTCAAGATGCGATTGAAATAGGCCTCATAAGTAGCGATTTGGAAGTCCCGAGGCGTTGCAGAGAAAATATCGGGACAAAAAATGACGAAATAATAAATACACTCATTATAGATTTAGTTGAAAATAGTTATGATCAAAATTACATTTCGTATTCAAAAGAAATTTCGGAATCCGTAGAGGCATATAAAAAATTTAATTATGAATATATTTACCATAATAAAAAATTGTTATCTGAAAAAGAGAAGATTGAAACTATGTATAAAATCCTTCACGAAAAATTTTTAAAAGATCTCAGATGTGGGGATAAAACTTCTAAAATATATCTGCATTTTACTGATATGGATTGGATTAGTAAAGAATACTTGAAAAATTCTTCACCTGTCGAACAGGTGAGAGATTATATAGCAGGCATGACCGATAGATATTTTGAACGAGTGTTCAAAGAAGTTATGCTTCCCAAAAGAGTCACAACATTCACAAGCAATGGAGGGCTGTGATACTCATGTCAAGAATATACGTAGCAGGTCCGTTATTTTCGGAAGCTGAAAAACAGTATAACGGGTATTTAAGTAAATGTCTTGAAGATATGGGTTTTGAGACATTTCTCCCGCAGCGGGATGGTTACGAGTTATCAGAATTGTTGGCAAATGGTGACTCTGAATCATTTGCTATGGGTAAAATTTTTAAGCGGGACATCAGTGAAATTCAAAAATCAGATATTATGGTTTTTGTTATGGATGGTAGAGTTCCGGATGACGGGGCATGTGTCGAGATCGGGTACGCTTATGCTATGGGGAAAGAATGTATTGGTCTAAAAACGGACCCAAGAACACTTATGTCAGACCTAGATAATCCTATGATTTTGGGTGCTCTAAAGGGCAGAGTTGCAAGAAATCTCAAAGAACTGGAAGATTTTCTTGTCTCACCTTAATTCCATTTTATCAGATTGACCACCCATTCATGCGCCTGATGTTGGTTTTGTTTTCCAAACGGTTTAGGTCATGCCACCGCTCGCTGTTGATTTGTCTGTAATGTGACAAAGTAGGATTAGGAGCCGCACCTAATCAGGTTGGACAAAATCAACTCCTGTGATGCGTTGTTTTCTTTGATTAAACGTCGTATATGCTGGAAACGGTAACCAAAATCCGCGCCGCCCTTGGTAAATGCACACTTGCCCACGCCACATCAGTCTACGTTCATCTCCACTCATGTGACCTGCATTCCGCGGATGCCGCGCAATTCATTGCGAAGTGGCACGGCTAGGGCTAATATGTATGTCGCGTTTCTTCCACTCCAAGCTTCGAATATCTAAAGACAGACGAGTCAGAACCAGAGTACCAGACAAAATGACGGCCCGAACGGGCGGAAGCTTATAATATGTAAAAATACACATCAGAAACATCACATATCTAAAGGATGGGAATAACGTGAATGCAAAGAAATACGTTTACTTCTTCGGCGACGGAAGAGCCGAAGGCAGCGCTCGAATGAAAGATCTCCTCGGATCGAAAGGGGCAAATCTCGCTGAGATGGTGAATATTGGCATCCCGGTGCCTCCCGGATTCACGATCTCCACAGAGGCATGTATACACTACTATGCAAACGATGGTGGATACCCCGACGGTCTTGAGGTGGAGATTGATGAAAATCTCGCCCGCACCGAGGGTCTAACTAAAAAACGGTTCGGCGATGCAAAGAACCCCCTCCTCCTGTCAGTGCGATCAGGTGCCGCGATCTCGATGCCGGGAATGATGGACACTGTGCTTAATATTGGCCTTACCGATGAGAGCGTGGCAGGCATTGCCATGGGAACAGGAAACGATCGGTTTGCGTACGATTCGTATCGAAGGTTCGTGCAGATGTTCGGAAACGTGGTTTTAGGGATGGAGCACAGCGATTTCGAGCAGATTCTCGAAGAGAAGAAGCAGTCCCGCGGCGTTACGATGGATACGGAACTCGACTCGGAGGATCTCAAAGAGCTCGTATCGCGATACAAGGAACTGATAGAAAAAGAGACAGGAAGAGCGTTTCCGGAGGATCCGAAAGAGCAGTTGAGGATGACGATCAATGCCGTGTTCGAGTCATGGAACACGGATCGGGCAATAACATACAGAGCTTTAAACAATATCCCGCAGGATCTTGGTACCGGTGTCAACGTGCAGATGATGGTATTTGGGAACATGGGCCCGGATTCGGGAACCGGTGTCTGTTTCACGCGGGATCCTGCAACAGGGGAGAATATGTTTTACGGCGAGTACCTGATGAATGCACAGGGCGAGGACGTGGTTGCAGGACTTCGGACTCCGGAGACCCTTGACCAGTTAGAGGTGGAGATGCCGGAGATCTACGGGGAACTGGCTGCCATACGCAAGAAACTGGAGAAGCATTACCGCGATGTGCAGGATATGGAGTTTACCATCGAATCGGGCACGCTTTACATGCTACAGACGAGAACCGGAAAGCGGACTGCGCAGGCTGCCGTGAAGACCGCTGTAGATATGGTAGCTGAGGGGTTGATCGATAAGGAGACTGCTATACTCCGCGTTGATCCGGATCAGCTCGACCAGCTTCTGCACCCGATGATCGATCCGAAAGCAACTGTTGATGTGCTCGTAAAGGGACTGGCAGCATCACCGGGTGCGGCAGTCGGGAAAGTGGTCTTCTCATCCCACCATGCAATGGAACTGGCTGAAAGAGGTGAAAAGGCGATTCTGGTGCGGCTTGAGACGTCTCCGGACGATGTCGGCGGGATGGCTGCCTCACAGGGAATATTAACAGCACGCGGCGGGATGACGAGCCATGCCGCAATCGTTGGACGTGGCATGGGCAAGTGCTGTGTCGTCGGATGCAACGAGCTCGATGTAGATGGGGAAGCAAAACGGTTCACGGTTGGCGATACCGTGGTCAACGAGGGAGACTATATCACGCTTGATGGAACGAAAGGTGACGTCATTCTCGGCGTAACTGATCTCGTCGAGCCAGAGATGACCGGCGACTTTGGGACGTTGATGGACTGGGCTTCCCGCGCAAAGAGACTTGGGGTGCGCACGAATGCGGATACCCCACACGATAGTGAGGTTGCAAGGAACTTTGGCGCGGAAGGAATTGGACTGTGCCGGACAGAGCACATGTTCTTTGGCGAAGAGCGGCTGCCGATCGTGCAGCAGATGATCCTTGCATGCGATGAGGCGTCGAGAAGGGTTGCGCTTGATAAACTGATGCCGATGCAGAAAGAGGATTTCAAAGGTATATTTGAGGTCATGAAGGATCTTCCAGTGACCATACGGCTGCTGGATCCGCCTCTGCATGAGTTTCTCCCAAAAACGGAGGAAGATGTAATAGAGGCCGCATCTCGCATGGATATGAAGGTGGATGAGCTAAAGAGCATCATCCAGAACCTGCACGAGGTGAATCCCATGCTTGGGCACCGCGGGTGCAGACTTGGCATCACATATCCTGAAATATACGAGATGCAGGTGCAGGCGATCTTCGAAGCGGCTTGTGAACTGGC
>Ga0164318_10007154_pt1 | contig 10818 bp, 7 predicted proteins | sample GuaBasSedimGuay9_FD_113734 | JGI IMG/M metagenome (GOLD analysis project Ga0164318, IMG submission 113734) | Subseafloor sediment microbial communities from Guaymas Basin, Gulf of California, Mexico - Guay9, Core 4571-4, 0-3 cm | ecosystem: Environmental > Aquatic > Marine > Hydrothermal vents >...
AAAGAGAAATGAAAGGATAATTAAATTATTCATAACCTATCAGAAAGAGAAAAGAAACTACTTCACCTTATCACAGAAAGCGCCACCGCGACAGTATCGGAAATGAGCCGACTCCTCGATGTATCTTCCGTTACAATTCGAAACGATTTAAACGGTCTTGCAGATCGCGGTTTAATAATACGCACACACGGCGGGGCATCGCCTGCATTTCATCCCGGAGTTCTTGAGCGCCAGAAACTCATGGTCGAAGAGAAAAACGCTATTGCAAAGAAGGCCGCAAAACTTATTAAAAACGGCGATGCTGTAATGGTGGAGGCCGGAACAACAACCTCTCTAATCGTTAAGTACTTCCTGGGGAAAAGGGATATACAGCTGGTTTCCAATTCCATGCTCGTCCTTCCATTTTCAAGAACTAATCCGGGTATTCATCTCACAATAATAGGAGGTGAATTCAGACCTGCAACAGAATCTCTCGTGGGGCCAATAGCTCTGGAAGAACTCTCCAGGTTTCACGTTAAATACGCCTTTGTGGGGACAGACGGATACTCTCTTGAAGCAGGTCTAACAACACATCTTATAGAGGGGGCAGAAATAGTGAAGAAAATGGCCCTGCAGGCGGACAGGACAATCCTCGTGGCAGATTCTTCCAAGTATGGAAAAAGAGGTTTTGCCCACGTTCTTGATATAAACAGAATAGATGAAATTATAACCGACTCTGCAATAAACGGGGATATCATATCCCGGCTAAAACAGAATGGAATAAAAGTGGAAATTGCAAATTAAAAATGACAAGGAGTAAAAAATGAATATTTGCGAAGAGCTGCCGGATAAAATATTAACATGGAGATTAAAAGGCAAAGGCCTTGATAATTTCGGAGACAGCGGGAAACCGGATGAAATACCTTTTCCCTCATACTCCGAAAACGATCTTATTGCAAGGGTGGACGCTGTAGGAATATGTTTTTCCGATGTAAAATTAATTAAATCAGGAGACGAACATCCCAGGATAAAGGGCAGAGACCTTAAAAGCAATCCTATAACTCCGGGCCATGAAGTTTCTCTTACGGTAGTAGGAGTCGGCGATAAACGCAAGGACTCATTTAAATGCGGGCAGCGCTATATAGTACAGGCGGATGTATTTTACAGGGGCAAATCCATAGCTTTCGGCTACGTACTTCCCGGAGGGTATTCCGAATACGTTGTAATCGGGAAAGAAATACTCGACGGAGACGAGGGCTGCTACCTAATACCCGTTAGAGATACAACAGGATACGCAGAAGCAGCACTTGTTGAGCCATGGGCATGTGTTGTTGCCGCATATCAGACAAAGAGGAGAACAGAACCCAAAGAGAAAGGAACCGTTCTAATTACAGGCTCTAAACTGGACCAGCTTAAACTTAACTTCTCAGGATTGGATCACCGTTCCTTTCTAAAGATTTACTACAACAATCTCAGTGCTGAAAACCTTAAAAACTTAAAACTGCTGGCTGAGAAAAACAGATACACGATAGAAGAAACTTCTGATATTTCGGAAATCTCAGAAATAGACGACGCAATTTATTCGGGCAATCCGGAAGAATCTGAGTTTAAAAACCTCATAAACTCTCTCCGTCCAGGAGGAATTATCAGCGTACATTCAGAACCGGAAACCTCCCGAATTATACCAGTGGATATCGGGAAATCTCACTATCAGAATATTAGAATAGTCGGTTCCAACAATGGGAATATTCTTGAAAGCTATACGGAAAATACCCGCACAGCTCTAAGACAGGACGGTTCTGCATGGTTTATTGGAGGAGCAGGACCGATGGGCCAGATGCACGTAATAAAAGCAGCAATGGCAGAAGAAAAGCCGGCTAAAATCCTCATAACAGACCTCTCCTCGCAGAGGCTTAAATCTCTTAAAGATCGAATCGACCAGATTCATAAAAAAGGCAGTATTAATATAATATACATGGATACAAGTGAGCTGTCACAGGACGATTTTATTACATTTTTAGAGAAGGAATTTCCAAATGGGTTTGATGATATTGTATCTTTAGTACCGGTTGTTTCTGTTATTGCATCTTCTGTACCGTTCTGTGCAGAAAACGGAGTTGTTAATATCTTTGCAGGGGTAAATGTAGGGACCTTTGCAATCTTTCCTCTGGAGCTTTTTACAGATAAGCATATTAATGTTATAGGCTCTTCCGGTTCTCCGCTTTCCGCCATGAAGGATACTCTAAACCTTGTAGAATCATCCAGGCTTTCAACAAACCTTTCACTCTCCGCTGTGGCAGATATGTATTCGGTATCAAAAGGGGTAAAAGCTCTTATTGACAGCACATATACCGGAAAGGTTGTTGTTTATCCCAAAGCCCGGGGACTCGGCATACATTCTGTTAAAGAACTGGCTAAGAGGGTTCCCGGGTTAGAGGAACTCTGTTTAAACGGCCAATATTGGACAAACGAAGCAGAAAAGCTGTTCTTGTCCAGCCAATTCTTTAAAAAATAAGGAGAGTCTAAGATGGTTAATGAATTTTTAATGCCACAGCTCGGACAATCTGTCGAAAGCTGCATAATAGTTGAATGGAGAAAGAAAGAGGGGGATCGGGTTAAAGAGGGCGATGTTCTCTGCGAAGTTGAAACGGATAAAGCGACTCTCGAGGTCGAATCCACTCTTACCGGCACACTTATAGAAATACTCCGCCAGGAAGGGGATGATGTTCCGGTTCTTACACCAATAGCTTTAATAGGTGATGAAAAGAAAAATACACCCGGGGTGAAACCGGAAAAGCACAGGACAGAAGAAATTAAAGAAGGTGAGGCGAAAGATACGGCTTTGGATTTTTCTGTTTCTAAAGTAAAGATATCACCCCGGGCGAAGAAGCTTGCAGAAAAAAACGGAATAAAAGCCGAATACTATAAGAACATTAAAGGTACCGGTCCCGGAGGAAGAATTGTTGAACAGGACATAAAGGATTTTCTAAAATCAGACTCCTACAGAGATGTAAAAGAAACCCGGTCACAGGAAACTGCCCCTGCAAAGCGTCCTGTTTTTGAGCAGCAGAGCAAGCCTGAAAAATCCACGGCATTAAGCGGCATTCGTAAAATTATTGCAAAGAAAATGCTCGAATCCATTACAGGCAGTGCTCAATATACAATAACAGCCTCTGCAGATGCACAAAAGATACTGGAATACAGGAAAAGGCTTAAAAATTTAAGCCCCGAATCTCCTCTTGCTTCCATAACGATAAATGATATGGTTCTTTTCACAACCGCCAGAGTGCTTACAAATTTTAAGAACATAAACAGCCTTATAGTGAATGGCAAAATTATTGAAAAAACTTCTGTAAATCTCGGGTTTGCAGTGGATACACCCAGAGGCCTGCTTGTTCCGGTTATAAAGAACGCTGATAAACTTTCACTAATGCAAATTTCAAGCGAAGCAAAGAGGCTTAAGGATGCATGTACAGCAAGCACAGTACAGCCGGATGAATTTTTAGACGGAACCTTTACAGTAACCAATTTAGGATACTACGGAATTGAAAGTTTTACACCCATAATTAATCCGCCGCAGGTCGGCGTACTCGGAGTCTGCAGTATACAGCCTAAACCTGTATTCGACAAAAATGATGAATCCGTTCGGTTTATTCACGCATTAAAACTTTCGCTTACTCTGGACCATAGGGTTATAGATGGTGCTCCGGGAGCTCGTTTCCTTAAAGCTCTCTGTGAGGCTTTCAAAGAATTCGATCTCTTGCTCGCAGGGTAAAGGGCAGCAGGATTTTAAACAAACAGGAGGAACAGTATGCCAAAATCAATACTTATAAACCCGAATGAGGTACGTAAAGCAGGTACAATTAAGATAAAAGATATTCCGTTAAATCAGTATAAACCCGATTTTAATAGAGAATTACAGAAATACGGGAAAGATAAACTGTTAAGAATCTTTGAAACCATGCTGACAATACGGGAATTCGAGACCATGCTCAACTCAATTAAAACAATGGGAGAGTACAGAGGTATTAAATATAAACACTTAGGCCCTGCACATCTTTCCATAGGCCAGGAAGCAGCATCTGTGGGACAGAGTCTTAACCTCACAAAAGACGATTTTATCTTCGGCTCTCACAGAAGCCACGGAGAAATACTTGCAAAATGCTTCTCCGCTATAGATAAGTTAAAGGATAAAGAACTTGAAAGCATAATGAAAGGCTACTTAGACGGCGCAATTCTTAAAATAGTAGAGAAAGAAAACAAATCCAGTGTTAAAGAGCTTGCAGAAGATTTTGTTCTATACGGGACACTTGCAGAAATATTCGGCCGCCGGACAGGGTTTAACAGGGGCTTAGGCGGATCTATGCATGCCTTTTTTGCGCCCTTCGGGAGCATGCCCAACAATGCTATTGTAGGCGGGTCTGCCGATATAAGCGTCGGAGCTGCTCTTTATAAGAGAATCAACAGAAAAAGAGGAATAGTCATTGCCAACATAGGCGATGCATCCATGGGTTGCGGACCAGTATGGGAGGCAATAACCCTCGCATCTATGGACCAGTACCATACTCTCTGGGATAAGCAAATGGGAGGAGCTCCTCCTATAATGTTTAACTTTTTCAATAACTTCTACGGAATGGGCGGGCAGACAGCCGGTGAAACTATGGGTTTTAAAATACTTGCACGTGTAGGAGCAGGTGTAAATCCGGACAATATGCACTCGGAACGGGTAGACGGTTACAACCCCTTAGCCGTTGCAGATGCGGTAGAGAGAAAGAAAAATATTCTTCTTAAGGGCAACGGCCCTGTCCTTATGGATACCGTTACCTATAGAATCTCCGGCCACTCACCATCAGACTCATCATCCTACAGGACAAAAGAAGAAATTGAACTGTGGAAAAAGAACGACAGTATAGAGCATTACTCTGCCTACCTAATAGAAAACGGACTTCTTACAAAAACGAAACGTCAGGATATGCACGACAGAATAATAGAAAAAATCACATCCGCCGTAAAAAAAGCTGTATCTCTGGAAATATCACCGAGGGTTAACGGAGAATTCATAGCCGATGTTATGTTTTCCAGCCAAAAAATTGACAAACTCGAAGACAGAGAGCCGGAAGTACTGCTCCCGCTTAATGAAAATCCAAGAGTTAAATCGATAAGCAAAAAATCCAGAAGCGGAGTAGACTCGGAAGGAAACTTGCTTCCAAAACTTAAAGTAGTAACTTTCAGAGAAGCTCTATTTGAGGCTATAATTCACAGATTCTACTTAGACCCCACAATGGTTGCCTACGGTGAAGAGAACAGAGACTGGGGCGGAGCTTTTGCAGTTTACAGGGGGTTAACGGAGAGCCTTCCCTATCACAGGCTTTTCAATACATCTATATCCGAAGGGGCAATCGCAGGTTCTGCCGTCGGTTATGCACTAAGCGGGGGCAGAGTTGTTGCAGAACTTATGTACTGTGATTTCATGGGGCGTGCAGGCGACGAAATATTTAACCAGATGTCAAAATGGCAGTCTATGTCCGCCGGAATACTTAAAATGCCTCTGGTCCTAAGAGTTTCCGTAGGAAACAAATACGGAGCCCAGCACTCTCAGGACTGGACATCTATTGTTGCCCACATTCCAGGTTTAAAGGTTATGTTCCCCGCAACGCCGTACGATGCCAAAGGAATGCTGAACCTTGCACTGCACGGAACCGACCCGGTGGTATTTTTTGAAAGTCAGCGGCTATACGACATGGGTGAACTCTTTAACCCGGGAGGAGTACCGGAAGGTTACTATGAAATTCCCGAGGGAAAACCGGTTATTAGAAGGGAGGGGAAAGATGTAACTATCCTTACAATCGGCGCAACACTCTATAAAGCGGCGGAAGCAGCGGATTATTTAAAGGAGCATTTTAATATTTCCGCGGAAATAATAGATGCCCGGTTTATTAACCCGCTCGATTATGAACCTATAGTTGAATCTGTAAAAAAAACAGGCAGAATTGTACTTACATCCGATGCCTGTGAAAGGGGTTCTTTTCTCCACACCGTTGCCTCGAATGTATCCCAGCTTGCCTTTGACTATCTCGATGCACCGGCAGCTGTAGTAGGCGCCCGAAACTGGATTACTCCTGCAGCGGAGATGGAGGATGATTTTTTCCCGCAGAAAGAGTGGATTATAGATACAATACACGAAAGAATTACACCTCTTCCCGGCTATAAACCGTCAACTATGCAGAAAACAGAAAATATCCTTTATAGAAACAGAAAAGGGGTATAAATTCGGTTATGTATGAAGCAGAAACAACGTATAAAACGTAACAGTGCATTTGCCTATATTGCTTTTCCTCTTCTCTTTGTTTTAATATTTCTTTTCGTCTTCATATTCCGGCAGCAGCTCATGAATATCTTTTCCTCGCCGGAAAAGCTGAAAGCCTGGTTGAAATCCGGCCGAATACTTACCCCGCTGCTCTTCATCGGACTGCAGGCTCTGCAGGTAGTTGTTTTCATAATACCGGGCGAAGTGCCGCAGATAGCAGGAGGATACCTCTTCGGTATCTGGGACGGAATTCTTCTATCTATTACAGGAATAGCAGCCGGCTCAATTATTAGTTTTTACCTGGCAAGAATTCTTGGGGTCCCCTTTATACACAGTATCTTTAAGCCCGAGAAAGTAAAAAAAACAGAAGAGATAATAGTTTCCTCCAGGTCAAAACTGGCCTTCTTTCTCCTTTTTCTTATACCGGGTATTCCGAAAGATATTCTCTGTTATATAGCAGGGCTTTCCCCTATAAAAATCTATACATTTCTAATTATATCCACTGCTGGACGTCTTCCCGGCATTATAGGAAGCGTATTAATGGGTGACGCAGCGGCAGGAAAGCGATGGCTGTTTGCGGGGATTATCTTTACAGTAGCTGTAGTTCTATTCTTTATCGGTTTTATCTATAGAGAAAGACTGGAACAATGGATTTCGTCACTGTCGCATAAATCTAAAAAAACAGAGAAAGATTACGAGGATCCGGTTTAAGCCTTTTCTCTTCCAGCATTTTAACAATTTCAACAATCCGTTTATTAAGGGGAGTTGCTATACCATATTTTTTCCCCAGTTCAACTACCATGCCGTTTAGATAATTCACCTCTGTCTTTCTTCCCCTTTCAATAGAGGCCAACATGGAAGATTGAGTTTTAGCATGTTTTTTACCTATAAGCTTTATAATTTCATGCTTTAGAAAATCCGGAAACCCGCCTGCGGATAAAAGCTTCGGAATATTTACCCCGAACACTCCTCCGGGAAGCGGAGATAGTTTAACACCTTCACTTATGGCGACTTTATAAATTTCTCTTCCTATGTTAAGGCTTATAGCCCGCGCCCTCTTGCTCTTTACAAGTTCACCGAAAGAAAGCCCTGTTACAGCACCGAGTGAAGTAAGTGAAGCATTTATGGTAAGTTTAGACCATAACACGCCCTTAATATTTTCTGTAGTTTTCACCGGAAAAACAGTCCTAAGAACCTCTGCCGGATTCACTGCTGCAGCCCCCTTACGAGGAAGCCCTTCCTTCTCCGCAGAGTGTTTACCTGATTCTACAACAAACGGTCCTTCTGCTGTAACTGTATACACACCAGGCTTTGTCATAGACGAACCCCAAAGAACAGATGCAAGAACAATTTTCTCCCTGCCGAAACTCTCCTGAATTTTTATCCCTTCGAGGCCGTTCTGCAGAAGTACTATGCTGCCGCCTTCGGAAATGTGCGGCATAATATCCTTTACCGCATCTTCCAGAGTATTAATCTTAGTTGTTATAACTGCAATGTCAATCTGTGTATCAATTTCGGATACATTTTCTAAAATTTCAGGATTAGCTTTAATAACCGATTTCCCGGTATAAACAATTAGGCCTTTTTCCTTTATGGAATTATTTATCTCTCCGTTTCTGCTTATAACGATAAGATTATCCCTAAGCCGGCCGAAAAGCTTTCCCGCAATAACTCCTCCTAAACTTCCACAACCAACTACTGCAGTTCTAAACTCTCCTTCCATAATAAAAATCTCCGTATATAGTTTTTATGTATTGCCAATTTTCTAATTTATCACTATTCTCAATAATATGATACACGGATTACAGCATATAGGAATAGGGTTTAAAGATTTAGATAAAGCGTGGGATTTTTACAGAGAGGTTCTCGGATTTGATGTTCCCTTAAGTAAATCACAGCGTAAAGCGGACAGGATGGGTAAACTTACAGGCGGCCCCCAGGAGAGACGCGTTGTTATTGCATTAAACCTGTTAGGCGGTGCGCTTGTTGAAATTTTTCAATTTCTCTCTAAAGACCCGCTCGATGCGCCGGATTTTAACTGGGGAGATCTTGGGATTCTCTCCATGGCATTAAAGGTAAGGGATATAGAAAAAGCCTATATCCGGCTTAAAGAGAGGGGTGTTTCAATAGTAAACTCCCCTGAATCCCTGGATGTACTTCCGAAGCAGATGTTCTTTTACGATATAGAAGGAAACCTTTTAAGCCTCGTACAGATGCCCGATGCCGAGTTTTCTCTTATCGAAAAGAATTCCAATATCGGGGGGATTATCTTCCCTACAGTCGGAGTTTCCGATATGGAAAAATCACTTATATTTTACAGGGATATCCTCGGCTTTAACACGGTTATTTATGACTACGCAGGTAAAGATAAAAGGCTTAAAGGAATTCCCGGAGCCGACGGAGAACAGAGGCGTATTCTTCTTAAGCAGAGCAAAAACCCCACATCCCTTTTCAGCTTTTACCTGAGAGGGGGCATGATAGAACTCGTGCAGGTTAAAGAGGGAAGACACAATCACAGGTACTCGGGAAGAGGCTGGGGCGACAGAGGAATTATGGAGCTCTGCCTCGATGTGAACGACATAGAAGCTACATATAAAGAGCTTGTAGACAAGGGTGCACAACCTGTTATAGAGGCAAATACGGATAAATTTGATATGGGAGGCGGAAGCTCTGCCTTTTTTGCCTATATAGGTGATCCTGACGGCACATGGGTTGAGCTTGCAGAGATTACGAGCTTTCCTATATGGGGCCGTTTAAAGTTCAACCTTAAGAAAAGGCCGAAGGATAAACCGCTCTCTCCTTTTCTCCTTAAACTGCTTAAATTCACCAGGCAAAAATAAGAGTACCCCTCTTTGCAACCCTTGCAGCCCCGGCCTTCATTTTACCATCGCAATCCCCGGAGGAAGCGTCATAGTTTTGTAGTAAAGATACTTTAGCGGATGTATATTAAGCGGATTGGGAAACCATCCTCCCACCGATTCTAAATCTATGAGGTTACAAGACGGAGGGTTGCTCAAAGGGAGGACCACCGCGCCGTTTAAAAGCATCTTTTCCGCTTCTGACAGACTCTTGTATCTTTTAATCCCTTTTTCACTGTACGACTTTTCTATTATCTCATCGTAGTTCTTATTACTAAACTTAGCATCGTTTAAATTGCCCCCGCTCATCCAGAGCTGGAGAAACGTAAGAGGGTCTGCGAAATCGCCTATCCATGTAGCACTGCCCAGGGTATAGTCGTCCTTTTTAAGTTCTTTAAGGTACTCTTTATAGGGGTATTTCTCTACCCTTACATCGGCAGAAAGCTTTTTCTCCCACATATCCGTCATAGCCTTAACAATTTTAGAAGTTCCGGAAGAATCGGATATTTTAAAAATTATAGGCGGCAGGCCCTTTCCGTCCGGATATCCGGCATCCTTTAAAAGGCTCATAGCCTCTTTATCGTTCCGTTTTGTTATACCATCAATCTTTGGATAACCAGGAATAGAGGGCACAAGTGTGGCTGTGGGCAGTATTGAATTATCCTTTCTGAGTGTTTCCCAGGGAATAAGAAGCGCAAGACCTCTTCTCACTCTGTAATTGTTCCACGGGCTCTTATTGCTCACAAAAAAGAAGTAGGTCGTACCGAAAAGCGGGTGCGCAACAATTTTCGATGTATCCTTTATAAGGTCCGAATCCCAATCATCCGCCCACTGGATTTCACCCCTGTTAAACTCGCGTGATATTTCCTTTACATCATCACTGAAAAGAATTTTAATGATATCCATTTTAACATTCTTCTTATCCCAATACAGCATGTTTTTCTTAAGAACTATTTCATCCTTTGTTCTCTTATAGAGCAGAAAGGGGCCATTTCCGATAACTACTCCCGAACCATTCCAGTTTTTATCCTCCGTATACTTTTTGTAGAGAGGCACAAAACTCGTATGGCAGAGTACCTTTAGAAAATGGGAAGCCGGTTTATTTAACTCTACATCAAGCTCTTTATCGGAAACAGCCTTTATTCCTACTTTATCCGGGTCTGATATTTTGCCCTTTCTGTAATCGGCGGCTCCTTCTATAATATCGAAGAGAAAAGAGTATTCCGCCTTGTTTCCCGGCTCAAGCATCCTAAGCCATGAATCTCTAAAGTCCTCTGCGGTAACAGGGGCGCCGTTACTGTACACTGAATCATCCCGCAGATAAAACTTATAAGTAAGCCCGTCATCCGAAATTGTCCACCTCTCTGCGGTCCCCGGAATCGGCTCCATTGTAAAGGGGTTATATGTTACGAGTCCTTCGTATATTCCTGTTGCTATCTGCAGTCCAACAGTTGTGTAGAGATGAAGCGGGTCCAGGCTGAAACTTCCCGGGCTGAAAGCTATCACAAATTCATCTTTTTCCGAATCTTTACCGTCTGCCTTGCTGCCGGAATGACTATTCACGAGGTTATCCACCAGGCTGCCCGCAGAACTGCTGGCCCACCTGCCCGCCGGATTATCTGCAAACACAAAAACAGCAGGGAAAAGAAACAACAGTATTAAAAAAACACCTAA
>Ga0164318_10007155_pt1 | contig 10818 bp, 9 predicted proteins | sample GuaBasSedimGuay9_FD_113734 | JGI IMG/M metagenome (GOLD analysis project Ga0164318, IMG submission 113734) | Subseafloor sediment microbial communities from Guaymas Basin, Gulf of California, Mexico - Guay9, Core 4571-4, 0-3 cm | ecosystem: Environmental > Aquatic > Marine > Hydrothermal vents >...
CCTGATGGATATTGATAATGAGGGGAAAGCCGGGAGTATTGAAACTCTGGATATTCCCTGCAAGGAGGTGCCGAATGACACGAACGGTCATGGTGGAAAGCATTCAGGACGGAATCCTGGTGAAAAATAACGATATCCCGGTGTCGAAGATTTCCTCGGCGGGGAAATTCTGGGGAGTGAGTGAGCGTCCCTATACGGTAAACAACCCTTCGGGATTTGAGCTGGTACCCGGGGATACTGTGGAGCTCATCCTGCCGACCGGACGTACGATTCTTTCCACGGCGATTACCTTTCTTTTTCCTCTTGTTCTTTTCCCGGTTGGATACGGTCTTGCTCATAGACTTGTTCCGGGTATCGGTGAGGGGGGCAGTTTCTTTGTGGGTTTCGGCGGTCTGCTGGCGGGCCTGCCTCTGGGGGCTTTAATCCGCAGACTTGCGGTGAAAAGCGGGGGCTTAACGGCGGTACCCGATATATCCCGGGTACTGACTCCTGCAGAGCTGCTTGCCTGCCGATTGAATCCTGATAGCTGCGGCAGCTGTAAACTCTGCGGCTGAGATGTTTTAAATGCCTTTTAAATGCTCTTGGGCAGTTGGACGCCAGTCCGGTTCCCGGAAGCTTAGACTCCGGCCAGTCTGTTGATGGCGGCGGCCATGCCGTTGAGTGATACCACCTGAGTGATGTAATCATGTTCAATGGCCACCCGGGGCATTCCGAAGACGACGGAGCTCTCTTCATCCTGAGCCAGGGTAAAACTGCCTTCTTTAAATACTCTACCTATCTCCCGGGATCCGTCCCGGCCCATTCCGGTCATGATGATAGCCAGAGCGGCGTTGCCATACTGTTCGGCAACAGAGTTATAGAGGACTCCGGCTGAAGGCTTGTGTCCGTTAACGTTCTCTCCATCCACAACATGAGCTACGGCTGCCAGACGTTTTTTTTCAACTTTCAGATGTTTATCTCCCGGAGCAATGAGGATACGGCCGGGTTTGATGAGGTCGCCTTCTTCGGCTTCCTTCACCTCAAGTGGGCATATTTTGTCCAGGCTGTTGGCAAACTCCTTTGTAAATCCTGCGGGCATGTGCTGGACAACAACGATGGGGACTTTCAGGTTTTCGGAAATCTCGGCAAATACCTTGCGCAGGGCGTTGGGTCCCCCTGTGGATATTCCAATGGCGATTATCTGTGGAGGAGCAGGCTGCCGGTCGGGTTTGAGCTCCGGCCAGTCGGCAATGCGTTGTTTCTCCCGGGTTGGCCGGGGTGCTGTCGGGGGAGCGGCTTTTGCGATCGGCAATACGGGTACAGGTTTTGAGATATCTTTCCTGTAGGCAGTCTGTTCTTTACTTCTCTGATATGTACCGCCGTAGCCTTTAACCATTCCGATGAGTTGCCCGGCAGTTTCACGGTTGGATTCGGGGGAACCTCCAGAGGGTTTTGTTACAAAATCCGAGGCACCCAGAGCGAGGGCCTTCATGGTAACCGCAGCCCCTTTTTTTGCCACGGCAGAGAGTATTACCACTGGAACATCCCAGTTGTTCTCTTTGCGTTTCTCCAGAAATCCAAGACCATCAAGTTCGGGCATATCAAGATCGAGAACGATAACATCCGGGTTCAGAGTGACGGTTTTCCGCAGGGCGAACATACCGTTCATCGCCGTTCCCACGACTTCGATATTCTCATCGGCATCAAGCATTCGGCGGATAAGATTGCGCATCAGAGCGGAGTCGTCGACTATCAGTACTGATATTGGTTCCAATGTTCTCTCCTATTCTATCTGTTTCCCGTAGAGACAGGCCCAATCGGTCTTGATGAATTCAAACTCGGTGTTCATACCGAAGAGAGACTCGGAATGTCCGATGAACAGATAGGAATGCGGGGCCATGGAATCCCAGAAATGGCCGATAACGTTTTTCTGAGCCGCTTCGTCAAAATAAATCAGAACGTTTCTGCAGAATACGATATCGAGATTTTTCCGGCCGCTGTCGAATTTCAGGTTGTGATAGTCGAATTTAACCAGTTCCCTGATGGACTCTTTCACCTGATACCCGTCATCTTTCGGGTCGAAATATTTCTTGAGATATTTTTCCGGTATTCCGTTTATCCGGCTTTCCGGGTAGTAACCTTCCTTGGCTTTCATCAGGGATTTAAGGCTCAGATCTGAAGCGAGTACTTCGATATCCCAGCCGGGGGGAAGATGCTCTCTGAGCACCATGGCATTGGTGTAGGGCTCCTCTCCGGTGGAACAGCCAGCACTCCAAATCCGGATTTTACGACTGCCGCTTGTTTTTTTATATTCAACCATATCCGGAATAACGTGGTTGATAAACGTGTCGTAATGGGCCTGATTTCTGAAAAATCTTGTAAGGTTTGTTGTGATGGCGTCAAGGAAATACTTTGTTTCTTCCTTGTCTTTTTTCAGAATGCCCAGGTATGTGGCCGGAGACTCGGTGTCCAGGGTTCTGAGCCGTTCCTTGAGACGGCTTTCGAGGATTGAACGGTTTGATTCGGAGAAATGTATTCCGCTTTCAGAGTAAATGTAGTCCCGGATATTCTGAAAAACACTGTCATGTAAAAAGTCCGACATTATCAATTTACCGCCTGAATTGTCCGAAGTTTAGGATGGGCTTAGTTGGGTGTCAACTTACATTGTTTTTCATCCATGCTGCGATATACTTCAACTTGATGTCTCTTAAATATAAAAAATGTGTGATACGTATTATCGGAGTAGCGTTGGAAGGGCAGCAGGAACTGCCGGTTGTTGTGTTTGACGATCCTGAAAGCGGTGATTTCATTACTGTCTCAGTAGATCCCTTCAATGCTGATATTCTTATCAGAGACTATGTCGGAGAAGCAGACTCCAGTGCTGCGGCCTGGCTTGGAAACCTTCTGGAAAGCAGGCCTCCCCTCCGTGGGATAATTAATATTGGTGATGAGGGCACTCCCCGGATTCAGTTTGAATTCGGAGTCCATCGTCCCAAAGGGCTGAAAAGAAACCTTTCTCTGCCGCTGGGAGAGGGTTTGATTCTTGCCCGCCGGCTTTCTTTGCCTTTATACGCAGAGGAGCGTCTTTTTGATTCCTCGAGGGATGAATTATTATTTCTAAACAGGGAAAAAGCCTTCGGACGGGATTTCCTTTACTTGACACCCCCGCAATTTGCTTCGGATATTCCCCTGGAATAACCTGAATGATTATTAAATCAGTGAAAGTACTCAAAGATAAAACGGTCTGGAGATAACCCTCCCTGCAGCGGCGGCGGGTGCAAATCTGTACCTGTTTTCATCACGGAAAGAGGCTTCAGCAGAAGCAGCCCGGCTCAGTGGCTGTGGCATGAACTGTGCTTCCGTTCATGATTGAGAATGGCGGCGGGAATATGGTACCGCTGGAATCAAAGTTACTTTGGTTGTATCCGGGTTGGTGAGAACCTCAATCAGTCTGAGCTTTTTATCCGGTGATGGAAGCCTTCATGGGAAGATGGATTCCAGACAGGAAAACGGTATGGATCCGGTACTTTGTGCTGAAAAATACTGGAAGGCTGTACGCCGGGGTATTGATACGAATATGGTATTTTTTTAACCGCTACATGCCCCGGGTGAGCCCTGTTTAAATTACCTTCAGGATTGAACTCCGGGGTTCCCTTTCTCTAGAGTCATCGGTAAACTGTCAGGGAAAAATAACCGGATTGGTTTTACATCTGAACCGATTCCACAAAAAGGACGCTCAAGCAGCATTCTCAATCTATGGATCAAATCACACAGTTAGAAAGTCTCGGCATTCACATACTACGGGAAGCTTATGCAAATTTTCGGAATATGTGTATGTTATGGTCGATCGGAAAGGACTCTACAGTTCTGCTCTGGTTGGCCCGTAAAGCGTTTTATGGTCATGTACCATTCCCCCTTGTTCACATTGATACTCATTATAAAATTCCGGAGATGATTGAGTATCGGGATAGCCTAACCAGGGAGTGGAAGCTTCCCATGGTTTACGGGGAAAATATAAAGGCTCTTGAAGCCAAACAGACCTTTCCCGATGGTAATGTTGATAGAATTACCTGTTGCCGTCTGCTTAAAGCCGAAGCCTTAAAGCATACTCTCAACGGAGACTGGACCCGTTACCGCTTCAACCATGAGGCCGATGAATACCAGGTGGATAAAGATACTGAAGCCTACACCGGAGTAATTGTAGGTGTACGTTCTGATGAAGAAGGCTCCCGCTCGAAGGAACGCTACTTCTCTCCCCGGGATACCGAGAACAGCTGGGATGTCGGCGATCAGCCCCCGGAGTTCTGGAATCAGTTTAAAACGGATTTTGCCCCGGGCACCCATGTCCGTATTCATCCGCTGCTTGACTGGACTGAGACAAATATCTGGGAGTACATCGAAAGGGAAAAGATTCCGACAGTATCATTGTACTACGACCAGGGCAGCGGTAAGCGTTATCGCTCTCTGGGCTGTGGTCCTTGTACCCAGTCGGTTGACTCCACAGCAAAGAATGTGCCTGAAATTATAGAAGAGCTGAAATCCGGAAAGTTTGCCAATATTGCAGAACGTTCCGGCCGGGCTCAGGACAAGGAAGACGGCGGTGGACTGGAAACCCTGCGGCGAGAGGGGTACATGTAGCATGACAGAAAATATGAATGTCGTGATTACCGGTCATGTGGATCATGGAAAGAGTACCGTTATCGGCCGTCTTATGGCGGATACCGGCAGCCTGCCCGATGGTAAACTGGAACAGGTGAAAGCATCCTGTGCCCGTAACTCCAAACCCTTTGAGTACGCCTTTCTTCTGGATGCCCTCAAGGATGAACAGAGCCAGGGTATTACGATTGACTCAGCCCGGGTGTTCTTTAAAACTCAAAAGCGGAACTACATCATCATTGATGCCCCGGGTCACATAGAATTCCTGAAAAATATGGTAACCGGTGCAGCCCGGGCGGAAGCGGCCTTTCTCTGTATTGATGCTGACGAGGGTGTGCAGGAGAACTCACGGCGCCACGGATACCTGCTTTCCATGCTGGGTATCAAGCAGATGTGTGTTCTGGTGAACAAAATGGACCTGGTGAATTACGACCGCAAGGTTTACAAGCAGGTGGTGAGGAAATTTTCCCGTTTTTTGAGAAACATCAATATGAACGATGTTACCTTTATCCCGGTTTCCGGTATGGAAGGGGACAATATCGCCTCACTTTCTAAAAATATGTCCTGGTGGAAAGGAGATACAGTTCTTACCCTCATCGACAAGTTCCGTAAAGAAAAGGCTCCCGACCATATGAATTTCCGTATGCCGGTTCAGGATGTCTATAAATTTACAGCCATGGGTGACAGCCGGCGTATCGTTGCCGGAACAATTTCTTCGGGAACCCTGAAAGACGGTGACGAATTGTTCTTTTATCCTTCGGGAAAGAAGAGCAGGGTTTCGGGGATAGAGAATTTTACCGGTGAAAGCCCGGATGAGGTGAGTGCCGGAATGGCCACCGGATTCACCATGACTGAACAGATTTATGTTAAACGGGGCAACCTTGTGGCCCGGGAAGGTGAAAAGCAGCCCCAGGTTGGTAATGTAATGAGGGTGAACCTCTTCTGGCTGGGACGGGAACCCTTTGTAAAAGATAAGGAATACATACTTAAAACCGGCACTGAAAGGGTCCGTATGAGGCTCTTTGATACGGTTAAGGTAATTGATGCTTCCAACCTGAACTCCGATGGAATGAAGAAGATGGTGGAACGTCATGATGTGGCTGAATGTGTGCTGACAACCCAGCGCCCCATCGCTTTTGATATTGTTGAGGATTTTCCTGAAACCAGCCGTTTTGTTATTGTTGACGGTTATGAGATTGCCGGAGGCGGTATAATCAGGGAAGCCATACGTGATAATCAGGCGGAATACCGGGACAAAGTGATGGATCGGAACCTGAAATGGGATACCGGAAACATATCCAGAGCAGAGAGAAGTGATTCCTACGGCCATACCCCGGCTCTCATTCTTGTAGGCGGTCCTGAAGACATCCGTAAAGCGGATTTTGCCAAGAAGCTTGAGCAGCATCTCTTTAATCAGGGACGTAAAGTGTACTACCTGGGAGTTCAGAATGTTCTGGCAGGTCTGGATGCAGATATGACGGTTAAACGTCATCATCTCTACCCTGAAGACCGGGATGAAATGATTCGTCGTCTGGCAGAATTATCCAACCTGTTAATGGATGTGGGTATTATTCTGGTAGCTACGGTTTCTGAATTAACCTTTGATGACCGGGAGGCTTTCCGAATGTCCGTAGCTCCCATCGACGTGCAGACTATCTGGGTGGGCAGTACCGAGGGATCGGATGTAACTGCTGACTATACAATTCCAGATGCAGCTGAAGCCGATAGCCATCTTGTTTCCGTGCTGAATCTGCTTAAAGAATGCGGAGTGTGCAAATGAACTTTAAGCCTACCGAGTATGAACTTGTTTCTGTAGCTTCAGGAACCCGCCGCTCGGATGAGGGGGGCTGGACCCTGGGGTTTACCGATGAGCCTCCGTCCCTGATTCGTGCCGATTATGCCAATAAACAGCTCACTATCAGAGAGAATCTCGGCGGGATGTATCAATTTGCCGACTGGCTGCCGATTCGCCGAATACTGGAAGGATCCTCTGCGCCGGTTACATACAAAAGTTCCGGGATGGCCGATTCATTGGGTTTGAATAATCTCTGGATTACCTTCAATGGATGGTGGCCTGATAAAGGGGCCGGTATGGTTACCGGTAGTTTTAAAGAGTGTGAGGCCTACAGCGTCTGTGCCCGGATGGAAGATGGCTTTGATAAAGTGCTGGTTGTGGCATCTGCAGGAAATACAGCCCGGGCCTTTGCCAGGGTATGTTCGGACAATAATATCCCCCTGCTGCTTTTTGTTCCCAGGGACAATCTGAATGCGATTGAGTTCGGTACTCCCATCAAATCCTGCGTTAAAATGATCTGTGCTGAAACCGGTGGAGATTACTTTGATGCAATCCGTATGAGTAATACTGCGGTAGCCGGATCTGATTTGTTTGTTGCTGAAGGCGGTGCGAAGAATATTGCCCGGCGGGACGGCATGGCGACGACAGTCCTCTCCGCTGTTACTGAAATCGGTCATATCCCCGATGCTTATTTTCAGGCTGTTGGAAGCGGGACCGGGGCCATTTCCGCCTGGGAAGCCGCCATGAGGTTTGAGGCGGACGGGCGATTCGGGGAAAATAATATGAAACTGATGGTGAGCCAGAATGTGCCCTTCACCCCGATGCTTGAAAGTCATGAAGCCGACAGCCGGGAATTTCTCATCCCGGATGATGTAACGGCCCGATCTTATGTTAATGAAGTGAATGCCAAAGTCCTCACCAACCGCCGCCCCCCCTGGGGAGTCCCCGGCGGGCTTTACGATGCCCTTAAGGCCAGTGGTGGTTCTGTTCTGACCGCAACCAATGAGGAAGCCCAAACGGCCGGCGAGCGATTTGAGCAGTCGGAAGGTATCGATATATCCGATGCCGCAAGCGTTGCTGTTGCCAGTCTGTTCAAAGCTGTGGAAGATGGTAGCGTTGGAAAGGATGATACCATCATGCTGAACATCACCGGCGGGGGAACGAAGCTCTACAAGGAGACTCATGAAATGCATATTCTGGAGCCTTCGGTAATACTGCCGGTGGAAGCTTCGGATGATGAAATAGTTGAAGCAGCTGTAGAGCTGTTTGGTTGAGATAAAGAAATACACCTGATAGGATTGAACTATATTTCGAAGTGAAATTTTCAGCGCTTCGGGAGATACGGTCTATTTCAGTGTATGAAATACACCTGATACAGGAGATTAAATTAGTATGATAGACATGTTTGATAAATGCGGGACTGATGAAGGGTATTTCGGGCGCTTGCGTGTCGTCGGCGATAGGTTTTTCACCCTTCCGGTGATAGATGATATCCCCGGTCCTCATATGAAGTTCCAGGGTGAAGAGAACATTATGTGGTCGGTGAACAACTACATCGGCCTGGCCAACGACCCGGATATTAAAGCCGCCGCCCTGGAAGCTACTGAAGAATGGTCGGTGAGTTCCCCTATGGGTTCCCGGATGATGAGCGGCTCCACCAGTGAGCATCTGGCCCTGGAAAAATCCCTGGCCGAACATGCCCAGAAGGACGATGCCTTTCTCTTCAACTACGGCTATATGGGAGTTCTGGGAACCGTCCAGGCTCTTACCGGCCCCGAAGATACCCTTATTGTTGATAAACTGGCCCATGCCTGTATCGTTGATTCCGCCTTCAGTGCCAAAGGCGGGAACGGCGGAAAAACCATGGTGAGATTCTTTCGGCACAACGATATGCACGATCTGGAATCGGTACTCAAAAGTGTGAATAAAACCCGCAAAGGCGGGGTGATGATACTCTCTGAAGGTGTCTACGGCATGACAGGCGACCTTGCGGACCTGCGGGGCATCACCTCCCTGGCCAAACAGTATGATGCCCGGGTGTTTATCGATGATGCCCATGGAATCGGTGTTATCGGCGAAAAAGGCCGGGGCACTGCCGATCATCTGGGAGTTCAGAAAGAAATCGATATTTACTTCGGCACCTTTGCCAAGTCCTTTGCCTCCATCGGAGGATATTCTGCCACCAGTACCCAGGTGCGGGACTGGATTGCCTACAACGCCCGTACTCAGGTGTTTGCCAAGGCCCTCCCCATGCCCTACGTGAAATCTCTCCAGGTGGCCCTGAAGAAGGTTTCCGACGGGGACGATCGGCGTCAGGCCATGTGGGACCGTTCCAATGAGCTCAAAGACGGCCTGCGTAATCTGGGCTACCACATCGGTACCGGCGACTCTCCCATATGTGCGGTGTTCACACCGGTTGGTGAGAATCTGGAAGAAGTGGCCATGACTATGCTCACCTATCTGCGTCAGCATAAAATATTCTGTACCGGAGTGATGTGGCCGGTGATTCCTCCGGGTCTGGTGATGTTCCGGATGATTCCCACCGCCGCACATTCCAAAGAGGATGTGGCCCGTACCGTTGAGGTATTTAAAACCATGCGGGACGATCTGAAGGTGCAGTTCCCACTGAACGATGATCTTGTTTCAAAGATTAAGAAGATTTTTCGGGACTAGTTCGGGGAATTTCTGATAATTGACCTCTGGCAAGCTGCGGGAACCTCCTGCAGCTACAGAAACATAACCGGTCCTCTCGGGCCGGTTTTCATTTCCGCTGATTGAAAAAATCCCTGTAAAGCCTGAAATGGTCGGTTTCTTCATATTTCACAGTCTGCAGGGGGCTTTTATCGAAGCTGTAAATCCGGGCTCCCGGGAAAGAGAGCAGTATCGGTGAATGGGTGGTGATGATGAACTGAGCATGCCCCGCTTCGCTGTTCTCTCTGATAATCTTCATCAGATCCAGCTGGCTCCGGGGGGAAAGGGCCGTCTCCGGTTCATCAAGCAGGTAGAGCCCTTTGATAGCATAACGGCTGCGGAAGTAGGACATCATGGACTCCCCGTGGGACTTGCTTACCAGTGATTTCCCTCCGAAATACTTCAGTTGCCCGGGATCCGTTGAGGCCCATTCGTCCAGCAGCAGGGTAAAGTCCTTGAAAATCTCGGAACCGAAAAAGGCGCCGGGGACCGGTACTCCGGTCCAGTTCACTTTGAGACATCTGTGCAGCATTTCCTCATACGGGTTGTACTTGTGCCGGGCTCCTCCCTGATACCGCCAGATGTGAATTCTGCAGGCCCGGGCCAGAGCTTCCAGCATGGTGGATTTCCCGGTCCCGTTCTCTCCGGCAAACAGTGTGACAGGGGTTTCAAAAGATAGAGAATCCGTCTGCTGCAAGAGGGGGAGTGAAAAAGGGTAGTGCTCCCTGGTGGGGAATTTCCCGTGCAGCAGGGTTACTTCGCTGATGTGTAGTGCCATCTATTATTTTTATCCCTTTACCGACCCGCATCCGCCTTTTACCCGGCCCAGGCCCAGAGCGTTGATAATGAATTTCGGAAGCAGCTTACCCTGGGGACGTTTTGAAAGATCGAGATACCAGCCCCATTTTTTCATTACCGGGAGTTTTTTGGTTTCCACAAACTCTATCAGGGTTCCGTCGGGGTCTTCCACGTAGGTGAATCTTCCGGCGGCCTCCCCCATATCAAAAGGGGTACCTGAGTCTACGGTGAAGGGAAAGCCGCAGGACTTGAGCTTTTCTTCCAGGCTGTCCATGCCCTGTATATCGAAACAGAGGTGAATGAAGCCGCCGTCTCCCCAGTAACGGTCTTTGAATATTTTTTCCGGTTTTCGGTCCAGGGCTTGTACCAGCTCTATTTTACTGGGACCGAACATGGCGGCGAAGGGTCCTGCGGGCTCGGCACTCCGGGAGAGCAGCATCCTGCGGAACCGGCCGCCGCCGCCGCTGATGGAGCTCCAGTCTGAGAAACTTCCCTCTTCGTCGAACTCAACAATATCGTATCCCAGGGCATCCCGGTACATGGGCAGGGATTTCTCAATATCACTCACACCGATCAGGGCACCGGAGGGTCCGCCTGTGGGATGGCCCTTGGTTTTATACCATTCGTCTGACCGGACAATCTGGAAGATATTTCCCCAGGGATCCCGGACAAAAAAAGTGGGTTCACCGTCGGGGCCGACTGCCGGGTCTCCCAGGACTGAAGCACCCGAATCAACCAGAAAACGATGAGCCACCACCGGATCGTCAGTTTTGATGCGGGCGGCAAAGATGCCGGTGTCTCCGAGAACCGGAGGCTTGGCGGGATATACTGTTTTTCTGCTGGTGTACTGCCATATCTCAAATCCGCCCCCTCCCCGGAGGTTGATGGCCAGAACCGCA
>Ga0164318_10007157_pt1 | contig 10815 bp, 9 predicted proteins | sample GuaBasSedimGuay9_FD_113734 | JGI IMG/M metagenome (GOLD analysis project Ga0164318, IMG submission 113734) | Subseafloor sediment microbial communities from Guaymas Basin, Gulf of California, Mexico - Guay9, Core 4571-4, 0-3 cm | ecosystem: Environmental > Aquatic > Marine > Hydrothermal vents >...
ATCTTTCTTAAGATTGCTGTTATTTATTCCTGATTAGTAAAGAAAGAACATAACTAAAGACATATACGTTAGCATAGAAATAAAGCAAAGTATTTACTGAAGAATCTACTAGTCTTCCCGTTTACTTCTAAGCAAATCAATAATCTGTTCTGTTAATTTTCGTGTCTCTTTTGCCTCTTCATAGGCTTTTTCGGCTCTCTCTCCAGCTTTCTTTGCCTCTTCATAGGCTTTTTCGGCCAGCTTTCCAATCTCCATAATTTTTTCCTCTGCCATTATAGACCTATATATCATCTCGAACATCAATGCCTCATTAATGGCTAGTGGTTCTAGCTTTTCATAATTTTCTTTTAGCATTTTTTCCTCAAACTTTAATTGAATTTCTTCAAGCACCTGATTGCTGTTATATCCAATTACTCCTGCTGGAAGATATATCAAGATTAGCTTAAGATCTTCTTCCTCAGCTCCTTTTTTCTTTCCAGTATAGAATGCTAGGATTATTCCATCCAGCCCTCTACTAATATCCCTCCAGATTTTTCTAAATGCAACTTTTATATCACCCATTACTGCTGTTTTTACACTAATCCTTCTAACAAGCTTCCCCTTAAAGTACAGTTCAAGATCTCCACTTTCACGTGGTTGTGGCCCAGGATAAACCTCAATTTTATCAAATTCCAGTTCTAGATCTTTCATTCTTTCACGTAAAATTTTTGATAATATCCTAACCGAAAACCTGCCTAAATCTACAGGATGTGGTATGAAGAAAACCTTGACCAGTTCTCTCAATGGTTTCTGTATCAGTCTTATATCTGGCATTGATCTCTCACATCCAAACTTTATCCTCAAATAAAAAAATAGCACTGTACAATAAAAATCTTTATAATTTCTCTATAACTTAGAGATAAGTAAATCTACTTTGATTTTTAGTTTAGTTATAAGCTATAGCGTGGGAATTCAATGCTTCTGGATCACTTTTGGAAATTACCTAAGGGTGCAAAAAATCTGATAATATATTATTCAATAACTTCGATTCTCATAGCTACAGATATTTTTACACCGATATATCTTTTCAATCTTGGATGGAATATCATATCTATCGGAATCTTATTGAGTTTTGGTTCCATAATTACCATTTTTGGAAATATCCTAATTGGTTACTTATTTGATAGAGGATTTCAACCGAAATATGCAATGATTATAATTGATTCTTGCTCTATTCTATATTATCTTCTGTTTGCTATAGCAACCGATCCTATGTATATTTTCGTCGCTACAGCAATATTTAATTTTATTTCGCCGTTATTTGTTGCGTATCAAACAATCGAACGCGCTGTATATCCTCAAGAAGATTTAGAAAAAACATTTTCGCTCCATATGATGCTACCAAATGCTTCACAAATTATTGGAATTCTCCTTTTAGGATTCTTTTTAAGCTATATTGTACCTGGTGTTCTCGGATTTAAAATAATTTTTTTAGCGACTGCTATATTTTACGTTGGTGTTGTCCTATTTATAATATTAGAGATCCCTAAGACTGAGACCGCTAAGATTCAGAAGTTATCGATTTCGAAGATACCGAAAAGGCTAATTCCTATAGCCTCAGCTGAACTAATAATAGTTTTTGCTTATTCTATAGCGCCGGAGTTTATTCTACTAGATTACGTTTATAACATTATTTCATTAGATATCTTTCAGATAAGCCTTATTTTAGTTATGGCTAATATTGCTGGTATTATTGGTTCACTTCCAGGAGAAAAAATCAAAGTAAGCCGAAAGACTATCGCTATCTCTATTATAGGCGGTGCTGTAGCATATATTATGATTTATTTCGTATATTATATAACAAATATCCTTTATTTAGTTATTGCTCTTGGCGTCCTTGTTTTTATGAGTTATGCCTTTGATACACTCTGGTTCATAATGCATAGATCGTATTTCTATAAGTTGGTTCCTGAAGAAATGAAGGGAATAATATTTGGGACGATGAGCTCATTGAGGAACATCCTATTCTTAGTAACTCCGCTCCTTTCGTCTATTATAGCCACAAAAATGGCATCAAATTTCAATTTCGTAATCGCAGGATTAATTCTCATGTCTGCAATTCCCCTCTATTTTGCGGTAATACCGAAAGAAAGAAAGGAATAGGAAATTTTTATCTGTCCTTATAATTTTTTCTTTATGAAAGCAATTACTATAACTAGAATTAGTGCAACACCAAGCAATATTATTTGTCCAGTAGGTGTTTCCCACCACGACGTCTCAGGTGTTTCTTCTCCTGGCGGTGCTTCGCCTCCACCAGATAGATATTCTTTTGCTTGTTGCCAATCATAATCAAAGATATCCTGATAGTATTGAGCAATATGAGCATTTTTCACGATAACGCCAGCTTCTCGATTATCTCTTAATGATGTTGGTGACCAATTAATACTCGAGATTAAAACTATTTTACCATCAATGATCATTCCCTTATTATGCATTGTTTCAAACGCGTGTGGTGAGGGATACTCGCTAGTATTCGCGTATGCCATCGAGATGTTATAGGGTAATAGCATTTGTGCGGTTTGATTATTTTGGGTTGATCGTGGATCTAAAATAATCTTTACATCAACGCCTCTTTGTTTTGCACTAATAATCGCATTAACTATATCTGTCAAACTAGAGTAGATGTACATCTGTTCAATATACAACGAAACATTCGCAGAATTTATAAGTTGAATAATTAGGTTTTCTGAAAAATCGGGTGAGAAAACTGGTATTACCTCTACATACTCGTTAAAGCTTTCAACGTTAAACTTGGGTTTGTATGATCCAGAGGGTACCGTATAGGATACTGAGGTCCCATGACTTTCAGATGTAGAATAAGGTGTAGCGATCGACAAATCGTAAAGGAAGACATCTAGAAAATAATCTGCTACATCTGTATTCTCTATTATGATACCCCATCCCCGATTTCCATACGTTGGATTTTTTGGAATCCCTGATTTTGCCCAGTTCTCGCTCTCAACGATTATTGTTTTATTATCAATAATTACAAATTTAGCGTGCGTATACCTAAATTCCGTGCTGTTCGCCCAGTAAACATGAACATTTCTCTGATATAACTGCCACGCAACCCAATAGGTATAATTATCTTCAAAGCAAGATACGTGGTTTTTTTGCAAGATAATGATGATATTAACACCTTTTACCGATAAATTTCCGATTACATCTAAAATATAAGGATGGCTGAAACTATACATTTCAATGAATAATGATGTGTTCGTCGAGTTTAATGTTTCAATCAGAGCGGCATACGAGCAATCAGGCGAAGCGAAAGTCTCTATTTTCATAGTTCCTTTAAATGTTTCTATAGGAAGAGTCTGTACTTCTATATTAGTATCTAAATGCATTTTTGCGTTTATCGGCCTAGGAAATGGTAGCGCTGAGAAGAGTAAAGTAGCAATTACAAGGAATATTAAAAAAGCCCGCTTCATTTTAAAACGTCCTTTAAATTGGTTTATTTACTTTATAGCAATCATATATTTATAGTAACCTCATAATAAAAGAATAGTGTTTTTGTTTCTATCTTTACCAATTGAGACTGATATATTATGATTCAAGAGCTTCAATGAATTTGAATGCCTAAAATTATTACTACAGAGTTCTAAATACGAAACACATCAGGGATAAATCACAGAAAATATAACTTGAAAGCTTCTATATAAATAATTAGAACTACCATACTCTTATTTAAGAAAAAATCTCTGGGGAGTTGATTATGACCGACATGGACGATTTATCGATTAGAGAAGCAAAATTAGATGACTGTATGCAAATTGTTAAGGTTCATATAAGCGATATTAATGACTGGCTTGATGCTCATAATGAATTTACCGCGCGGTATAAATCTCTCGATGTAACCGAAAGATGGATGAGGGGCGGGCCTTGGATGAGCATAGAAACCTGTGCTATTCATATAAATAACTTCATCTTAAAGGAATATAAAGCATATGTAGCAGTCTTAAATGAGAAAATAGTAGGAGAAATTGAGGTTATTCCTGAACACGAACCTGATCCTTACAATAAAAACCTCTACATTTATGTTTTTTGGATCCATAAAAACTTTCGTGGAAGAGGTATTGGAAGTAATATTCTATCACACATTTCAAAATTCGCGAGGAATCTGAATCTAAACAGCGTAATAACATATCCTGAAGAGGGTAGTATGAATTTTTATATAAAGAATGGCTTTAAAATGTTAGAAAAATATGTTCAGATAAAGCTTCTTCCATATGACAGAAGGATAGATGATGTTTCTATCGAAGAAGTCCCTATAAAGACATTAGAAAACATTGATACCTCTAGATACTACTTCATAATCGGTAGATACGGAAGTTCTAGTTCCATGCTTTTTAACATAAGGGACGATAGATTTTTCCTTCCAAAGGTGAATTTCAAATATAAAGTTTATCAGATAGCTTGGCAGGATTATAAAGCATATTTAGTTATACGAAAGAGCAATATCATGAAACCATCATTATATACATGGATAAAATGTGATACACTTTCGAGAAGAATTGTTAATATAATTGTAAAGGCTGCCGCATATTTGGCTAACAGGGAAGGTTTAAAAGAGATTCATACGTGCATTCGAGAGGACTTTATTGCATTCTTAAACAAGGAGTTTGTGAAAATCATTGATGGTAAGGATATCTATTACTATAAGAGGCAATTAATATAGGTAGATTCTTTGCTGTATTTGATTATCTAGAGCTGTCTTTTTCAGAAGAAAAAGTAATTTTTTTTTATAAATTTTAAATGCGAACATTTTACAATTAAATTTTCAAATAGTGTCATAGTAATATTAATATGAAAATAATATTTATTTTGTATTGAGTTTATTTATTTTCGTTGTTGGTGGTTTGGTTGTATATTAAAAATTATGACGAAATAATAAAGAGCACTACCAACGAGGAAAATTTGAAAGTTAAAAAGTGGATTTTAGATTGTATTGAAGCCGCTTTACGATCTGTCGAACCTAGTGTAGCTGTAAAAAGTGCTCTTAAAATCATTAATAATAAATTAAATATAAGAGGCCTCTCTTTTAATCTTAATTCCTTTGAGCACATATATGTAATCGGCGGCGGAAAAGCAAGTGGAGCAATGGCTGAAAGTATCGAACAACTACTAGGTAACAAGATAACAGAAGGTATCGTAAATGTTCCAGAGGGTACTGAGAGAAATTATCACACAGAGATAATACAAATTAATCCCGCATCACATCCTATCCCAAATGAGAACGGATTACATGGCGCTAAACGAATGATCGAAATAGCTAAAAAAGCAGGAGAAAAAGACTTGGTTATCGTACTGATATCTGGTGGTGGTTCTGCGTTAATGCCCTACCCTGCCGATAATATAACTCTCCAAGAAATGCAGAATTTAACGAATCTACTACTTAAATCTGGGGCCACAATTGAAGAAATTAACGCTGTTCGAAAACATATATCCCAGTTTAAAGGAGGACAATTAGCAGAAGCTATATACCCAGCAACAGCTCTTACGTTAATAATCTCAGACGTTGTTGGAGATCGTTTAGATACGATAGCCTCCGGACCAACAGCGCCAGATGAAACTACATTTAAGGACGCTTATAATGTACTGAAACGGTATAATCTTCTAGATAAGACCCCAGAAAATATAATCAATAGAATAAAAAGAGGATTATCCTATGAAATTCCAGAAACTCCTAAGTCCGGTAATAAAATTTTCAAAAAGGTATATAATATAATCATAGCAAATAATAGGATGGCCCTCATTGGTGCTATGAAAGAGGCTGTTAAATTAGGCTTAAACACTGTAATACTCACATCATTCCTAGAAGGTGAAGCACGAGAAGTAGGAACCGTGCTTGGAAGCATTGTTCGAGAGATATATAATTATAACTCTGTTATTAAAAAACCTGCTATGATATTGGCTGGTGGCGAGACAACAGTAACAGTACGTGGTCAAGGTAAAGGTGGAAGAAATCAAGAGTTGGCTCTCTCAGCAGCAATTAAGATTAGAGGATTAGAAGGTGTTGGAATAGCATCCTTAGGATCCGATGGCATTGATGGAGTTACAGATGCCGCTGGCGGGATTGTCGACAGTACTACTGTTGAAAAAGGACTAGAGAATGGGATGAATCCCTTAGAATACCTAGATAATAATGATACATACAGTTTCTTAAGCCAAACAGGGGACTTAATAATTACTGGCCCAACAGGAATTAATGTAAATGATCTTATCTTTATATGTATTTCATAATTTTTTTAGAAACACCTTAGAAACAGAAAGATAGATGTAGAACCCAATAATCAGGCCAATTAGATACGGAAATCCAAAGACTAAACTGATAAACCTGTCCATTCTGATAACCTGAAAAGCTTGTAAGTCATATATCGTGAGCAAAATTAGATCAACTATTATGATAGATTTCTCGGTCAACATTAGCTTTTTATGGAACCTTATACCATCAAGAAGGATATACAGAGTCATTATGAATAGAGGTAGTATTGGGAATATCCCAAGAAGGATTATTGGAAGCAGTTTTAATGCAATATTTCGTCTAAATTTATCTATTTTAGCTCTGTAAATGATGTATTGAACACTATAAGCTTTTAAGTAGTCTCTGGTTATGTATTTGTTATAAAATTCGGTTATCTTTAGCTTAACTTCATGAATTTTCTCTTTTACCTTAGATAGAAGATTCTCTCCCACAAGGATATCCTCTTCTCGCCATATTGGTAGAATATAAAGCGTAATAATCGAGAATATCGTTCCTAGAATCATCATAAATTCATTATAAGTCTGCGAGAGTATGCCAATGAGAGTATTTATAAAAAGGGTAATGATGTAGATGTAACCAAATAGAATTAACGTAAAAAATATGATCCGAGATTCTCTGGGCTTTCTCTTGAATCTTGGTGAGAAATACCTAAGAATGTATGCGCCAATGTTCAAATAAAAAATCGATACACCAATACCTGCGATAAAGCGGATAATTACTAAATTCAAATATGCAAAAATCGGCAGGAAAAGTATGTCCTCATAGCCAAAGATTATAATCCCAGATAACAGGATCAGACTTAATAGTAATGACACAATAAAAAGAGTTTTACCCTTCTTCAAAATAATCCCCAAAGATACAGTAATAGCTACCCTAATGCTCATCTATAAATGAATGCTCTAGTAGAATATACCATCAGATACAATCAAATAAATATCTTTTGTCGTAAATTCTTGCGAAAAATATTAAAAACTTAGTTGATTTGTAAGTTTTGAGTGCATATACGTTATCAAATATATTTGGTGAAATTTAATGGATGATAAAAAATGGGCTTGGGAAAGATTGAATGAAGAAGATGTTAACGAATTTGCTGCGGAATATATCCAATTTTTATCACACGTAAAGACTGAAAGAGAATCCGTAGAATATATAAAAACTCTAGCCGAAGCTCACGATTTTAAACCTATAGACTCTTGCGAAAAACTATCGCCTGGGGATAAGGTATATTCTATATTTAAGAATAAGATGATATTATTGGCGGTCATTGGTGAAAAAAATCCAGTGGATGGTCTCCGTTTTATAGGAGCTCATATTGACGCTCCAAGGTTGGATTTAAAGCCAAGTCCGCTTTATGAAGATTCCGGTATTGCATTACTTAAAACTCATTATTATGGTGGGATTAAAAAATACCAATGGGTTAATATTCCCCTAGCAATTCATGGTGTTGTTGTTCTAAAGGATGGAACTAAGAAACATATAGTTATTGGTGAGGATCCAAAAGATCCCACTTTTGTGATTCCTGATCTACTTCCCCACCTTGCTAGGAAGAAACAGGGCGAAAGAAAAGGCTTTGATATTGTCAAAGGAGAGGAATTAAGAATTTTAGTTGGTAACAAACCAGCAAAAGTGGAGGAAGACAAAAAAGTAAAAGACAAAGTTAAGAAGATGATTCTTGATATTCTTAGTGAGAAGTATGGCATTTCTGAAGAAGATTTTATTTCAGCAGATCTTGAGATTGTTCCTGCTATAAAACCAAGGGAGGCTGGATTTGATAGATCAATGATCGCAGCATACGGACAGGACGATCGAATCTGTGCATACACAACCTTAAGGGCTATTCTTGATGTTACTAAACCTAAAGAAACCTGCATTGCTGTATTTGTTGATAGGGAAGAAATTGGAAGCGATGGAAATGCCGGAGCGAAATCTAGATTCTTAGAGGTCTTTATCGGCGATCTAATTGAAAAGTTTAATGGATCTGCTACAGAAAGAGACGTATTAAAAGCGTTCATAAACTCAAGAGCAATCTCCGCTGATGTTGATGCTGCAGTAAATCCGATTTATAAAGATGTTCATGATACACAAAATGCTGGCTATCTTGGGAAGGGCGTGATTGTTACCAAATACACCGGCGCCGGTGGAAAATATGGGGCCAGCGAGGCGCACGCTGAATTTATGGCATGGATCAGAAGAATATTTGATAAAAGAGCTGTTCCGTGGCAGCCGGGTCTTCTTGGCAAAGTAGACGAAGGAGGTGGTGGAACAATCGCCAAATATTTCGCAGAAAGGGGTATAGATGTTGTAGATATAGGTCCTGGACTAATTGGCATGCACTCCCCATATGAAATTTCAAGTAAAGCAGATCTATATTCAGCTTACCTTGCCTATAAAACGTTCTTCGAAGAGGAGTAAACATCCTCTCCAACTTTTTTATCTTTTAAAAAATTACGCCAATATCCTAAGAGAGTCCTGTATTTTCAAAATCACAGTATAAATTAGATTGGCTCAAATTCATACTTTAAACCGGTCTGCCGCTTAAGCGCATGAATAATTCTAAATAAATCAATGAAGTTATTATAATGATGTAACGCTACGCATCTGTATAAATTGAGAATTATGCAGGCTCGAAATTTCATCCGAACTCCCTATTTTAATGGAGACTCTTCAGAACGACATAAAATTGAGCCGTATGAGCGTATGGGCATAGGATGTTATTCCCGATCCCAAGATAATACTTTCCACTTTTTGGTGGTATGAAGAGCCATGAATATGTTTTATTTAGAACAAATGGGATTCCCTCGACATGGAGAACACAATAAGAGTCATTACCGATATATATCCTCCAGTAGACAGCAATTTCATTTGTTCCATTAAAATTTAGCCTCTTGATGCTTATGTTATATAACGTACCCGCTTTTAATTCAATAAAGAGCTTTTCTTTATCTCTATCTAGTAGTATGGTATTAAGAACCTCTTCGCTTGACTCATTGGACATAGACCAATTATAATAACGTTTGACAATGACATAAAATTGCGCCATAAGGGTATATGGTGTTTTGGTATTATTCCCTCTGTAGTAATTGCTTATTCTTAGGTGATATTTTCCTGTTTTCGATGACAGGAAAAGCCATGAATATGTTATGTTTACTCCTATGATGAAGTCTGTATTAAAAATATCATTTAAATCATTGCCGATATAGAGACTCCAATAAGTAAATATGCCTAGTTCATCTATTTTGTTGAAACTCAACATTTTTATGCTTATATTATATAATGTATCCTCCTTCAATTCAATAGAGACTTGCTCTCCATCCCAGACCATAGTATTAAGAATAACCTCATTTTGTTGATTAATCGAGAAAAAGCTATAATGAATCCCAATAGCTGATATTATTATAAAAATAACAGCAAATATTTTTATATGGGGACCTGTCATATAAAAAAATCCCCTATAATAAATATATTATTTCATAAAAATACAATTATTTTTCTCTTTATTTAAATTTTTTAGTATATTCTTTTCCAGAGTCTCAGGGAATTAATCCTAATACGCGTTAATATTAGTCATATATAGAACTAATGAAGTATACTGGCCTAATAGTTGAGTATTTATCAATAATAATGCAAGAAGTAACAAAACCTTTAAAAAACAGATACATTTTCCTCATTCGGTATTTTTATAATGGGATTTCGTTAGATTCTATAGATTTGAAGTACATAGGTAATGTATTTTTATTGTGATTCAAATGATACCAATTATCTCATTTGACGATCTAAAAGAAGCCACTTTTTTGGAACGATTAAATAGGTTTCTAGTTGCCTTAGATTACAAAAATTCTTTACTAAAATGTCATTTACATGATCCAGGACGCCTACACGAATTATTAATCCGTGGTTCAAAGGTCTTAATCTTATTTACTAAGAACCCAAGTAGAAAGACAAGCTGCGATATTATTGCTATTAACAATGGCGATGAATGGATATTCGTTCATTCTGGATATCATTCTATGATCGCAAGAGAGTTTCTTAAAAGAAAGTTAATACCAGAATTATCTTTATTCAATAAAATTATTCCAGAATATAAAATAGGAAGTTCAAGAATCGATTTCCTTCTTATAAATGAGAGAAAAATGCTCCTAGAGGTTAAGGGATGTACCCTTTTTATTGATAATATCGGTTACTTTCCAGACGCCCTCACACTTAGAGGTACGAGACATATAAATGAACTTGCTAAAGCAATAGATTTAGGCTATGATTCTGGTGTCTTATTTTTAGTTATGAGCGATAGAATCTTAAAAGTTAAGCCAAACGCAGGTACTGATAAGAAATTTACTGAAGCTGTACAAAGAGCTTACAATAAAGGTGTGAAATTCTATGCATATACTTTCCATTTTACCAACAATACTTTGTTTGCAGTAAAACAGATCCCTGTAGAGATTTAATTTATATTTTTAAAGAGTTAGATTTAGCTTCAGATAAAATGATTTAAAAAATAAAGAAAGGAAGATATG
>Ga0164318_10007158_pt1 | contig 10814 bp, 10 predicted proteins | sample GuaBasSedimGuay9_FD_113734 | JGI IMG/M metagenome (GOLD analysis project Ga0164318, IMG submission 113734) | Subseafloor sediment microbial communities from Guaymas Basin, Gulf of California, Mexico - Guay9, Core 4571-4, 0-3 cm | ecosystem: Environmental > Aquatic > Marine > Hydrothermal vents...
AGGATATTTATTTTGGCATCAAAATCTATTCAGGCACCGGGATCGGTCGTTGTCATTCGCCCGCACAACTTCCATCCAAATCCAGAAACAGCTTCTGACAATGTTTTCCAGAAAATCGACATAAACCGAACCGCCAGACAGACAGCGGAAGATGCCTACAGAGAAGTCAGCGAGGCAGCACAACAGCTTGAAAAAAAGGGAGTCAGGGTACATATTTTTGAAGATCGTGGTGACAAAGAGACCCCTGATTCAGTTTTTCCGAACAATTGGTTTTCCACCCATGCCGGGGGCCATATCGCCGTCTTTCCGATGTACTCACCCAGTCGCAGACGGGAACGCCGCTACGATATTCTGGAGATGTTGAAATCTGAATATCGGGTACAGGATATCATCGATTACTCATGCCTGGAGTATGACGGGTTGTTCCTTGAAGGAACCGGAGCAATGGTTCTTGATCATATCGACAGAGTTGCCTATACCGCTCGCTCCAATCGTGCTGATCCGATCGCTCTGGAACGATTCTGCACCCATTTCAATTTTGAACCCATGGCCTTTGATGCCGCAGATACCAATGGTCGTCCTATCTACCATACTAATGTGTTGATGTGTATCGGTACTGATTTTGCCTTGGCCGGTTTTGATACCATCAGTGATAAAGCACGCCGCGATGAGATTTATGCAAGGCTGCAAGGGATGGGTCGAGACGTTATTAAACTCGATAATCATCAGATTAACGAGTTTGCAGGTAATGCAATCGAACTTTTTGCCGAGAATCGGAGAATTCTAGCCATATCCACAAGAGCGGTCGCCTGCTTACTTCCTGAGCAGAAAAAACTTATTGAAAAATCTGCAGAAATTGTTCCACTCGCCGTACCGACAATCGAACTTGCCGGAGGATCTATCCGCTGCATGCTCGCTGGAGTTCACCTGACAAGACGATAGAAACCGGCTTTTCTGGTAGTAAACACAGCAGGAGTATGGTTAAATGCCGCCTTCAAATTTAAAATAAGCACATCTAAGAGGAGTTACCCATGTACAGTTGTTCTGATCTGAAAAAAGGGCTTAAATTGCTGATCGATGGTGATCCACACGTCATTGTTCATTACGATTTCACCAAGCCGGGAAAAGGCCAGTCTCTGTATAAGTGCAAACTCCGCAATATGATTACCGGATCTCTGTTTGACCGCACTTATCGCAGTGGAGAATCTTTTGAGCCCGCCCGCCTGGAAGAACGCGATATGCAATACCTCTATCAGGATGACAGCGGTCATATCTTTATGGATAAAAAAACCTACGAACAGATCATCCTCACCGAAGAAACTCTTGGTGACGATAAGTATTTCCTCATCGACAACATGGATGTAGAAATCCTGATGTATGGTGAGCGGGCCATTGGTATCAGTCTGCCGATTTTTGTCAACCTGCGTGTCACTCAATCAGATCCCTGGGTCAAAGGCGATACTGCTGCCGGCAACAATAAACCAGCTACGGTTGAAACCGGTTACACCCTGCAAGTCCCCTCCTTTGTTGATGAAGGAACCCTGATTCAGATCGATACCCGTACCGGGAACTATGTGACTCGCGTCAAAGAATGATGATGGCGTCGCAAAAAGTTTCGCCCCACGGTGTTGTAGCGTTTTTTCAAGATCTCGACATACTGACGTATGCCTTCACCCTTGAAAAAACACTCCGCCTTGTTGGACGAAATTTTTGCTTAGCCATCTGATTTATGCTTTATAAACCGTCAAAGAGTAGAGTATGGAACCGAACTGGCAATTAGCTCGTAAACGGGCCACTCTGGAAAAACGAGCCCGGATCATTCAACAGATCCGGGCTTTCTTTATTGAGCAGAATTTTCTTGAAATTGAAACACCACACCGAATTCCAGCCAACGCACCTGAACTCCATATTGATGCAGTTCCATCCACAGACTGGTTTTTACAAACATCTCCCGAACTCTGTATGAAGCGCCTCCTGGCTGCTGGATACGACAAGCTATTTCAGATTTGTCGGTGTTGGCGTGCTGGGGAGCGAAGCAAAACCCATCTGCCGGAATACAGTATGTTGGAATGGTATCGCAGCCATTGCGATTACCATCAACTGATGCACGACTGCGAAGCTCTTTTTCTTCATTTGCTCCCAGGGCAACAAATAACCTGGCAGGGAAAGACAATTGACCTCTCCCTCCCCTGGCCACGGATGACAATTGCTGAAGCTTTTTCTCAATTCAGTTCTGTACCATTGGAAAAAGCACTTGCCACTGATGAATTTGACTCAATCATTGTTTTTGAGATTGAACCAAAGCTGCCTGCGGATCGACCAATATTCCTCACTGAATACCCCGGCAAATATGCTTCTCTCGCCAGAAAAAAACCATCAGATCCGCAGGTTGCAGAGCGCTTCGAGTTGTACATTGGTGGACTGGAGCTCGCCAACGCATTTTCTGAACTAACTGATCCAACCGAGCAGCAGCAACGATTCTCCAAAGAAGAATCACAACGACGAAAAGCAGGAAAGCCCCCCTATCCCAGCCCGGAACCATTCCTGAAAGAGCTGGCCACCCTCCCCCCCTCGACAGGGATAGCTCTCGGTATTGATCGGTTGATAATGCTGTTCTGTGACCAGAACAAGATCGATGATGTTGTCAGTTTCACGCCAGAGTATCTTTAATCTCAAAGGGATCAAGTACGGCATGGGTTTCAAAAAAAAGGGAGTTTCGCATAGAAAAAGGCCGAAGCGCTAACTCCGGCCTTAAAAACACTATCAAACGGTTGTTAACCTGGCGAAATACTACTATTGCGTGACCTGTTTATCAAAATAACGGGATCAATGACCTCCCCGCAGGCACTGCATTTCCAAGCATCAAACTCCCGAACAAAATCATAGTACTTTTCGGTATACATTCTTCCTTTACATTTTGGACATTTCATCTTTTACCCCCGCACAGATATGAGTAACACCCAACCCAAGATACAGAGACATTCCCTACCCAATTCTATTACATGAGTTATGCCAAATATATTAATGCAGATGACATAACATCCCAAAAATATTTAATTATCTTTTATTTCAATAGGTTAGAATAAATAAAAGAGTGTAAAAGTTATCACACTACAGGCAGGGGAATTCATATTGCAGGAGACCGTCCATACTTTCGTCAATTAAATGACGAATAAGAGAAATTCTAACTCTACAATCCAGACAAAAAAATCTGTGATCAGCAGATTTCTAGCGTCACAGTCACTCCGGCAAAGCTCTCAACGAAAATCGTTGGATATTTGACGAAGAACCACCATATCGTCATTTAATTGGCGTCAATCTATTCATAACAAAAAAAATGGCCCACCCTGACAAGGTGAGCCATTTAAAAACAGAAACATTTTAACTACTGATTATCTTTATACAATTTATAAATCAAAGCATCTGCAAGCGCCTGATAAGAAGCATCAATCACATTACTACTGACTCCGACAGTGCCCCAGCGCGAGTCCTGATCGCCAGACTCGACCAGTACCCTGATCACCGAATCGGTTCCTTGGCTCGCGGGCAAAACCCGTACCTTATAATCAAGCAATTTCACATCACCTATCTGCGGATAAAAACTGATCAATGCCTTACGCATAGCAGAATCAAGAGCATTAACCGGGCCATTACCATCGGCAGCAGTATGTTCAATTTTACCACCAACTTTCACCCGGATAGTGGCTTCCGAGACGGGCTCTTTATCACTCTCACGCAAGGTATCAATCACCCTGAATCCGGTGACAGAGAAATAGTGTTTAAGTTTACCCATGGCCTTGAGCATCAACAACTCAAAAGAGGCTTCCGCACCTTCAAATTGAAACCCCTGATTCTCCATCTCCTTGATATCTTCAAGAATCTCCAGGGTTACCGGATCTTTACTGTCGAGTTCAATGCCACACTCTTCTGCCTTAACAAGAATATTGGAACGACCCGACAGGTCTGAGACTAAAACACGGGTCTGATTCCCCACCAACTCTGGACGAATATGCTCATAGGTTTCAGGATGACGTTGAATAGCTGAGACATGGACCCCCCCTTTATGGGCAAAAGCAGAATTACCAACATAGGGCTGATGTTTGTTCGGGGTCAGATTCGCCAACTCATAAACATATCGGGAGGCACTGCGTAGAGTAACCAATTTACCCTCCCCCAGACACTCACACCCCATCTTTAAACTTAATGATGGAATAATTGAGCAGAGATCGGCATTACCGCAACGCTCACCAAACCCATTGATTGTCCCCTGTACGTGAACTGCACCACAATCGACCGCCATCAGTGAATTTGCCACCGCACAGTCGCTATCATTATGGGCATGGATACCAAGCGGTGTCGTTACAGCTTTCTGCACCGCTGCCATAATCGCAGGGAATTCATGGGGAAGGGTCCCACCATTGGTATCACAGAGGACAATACAATCGACATTGGCATCAGCTGCAGCTTGCAAAGTCTTCAGCGCATATTCAGGATCAGCCTTATAGCCATCAAAAAAATGTTCGGCATCGTAAATAACCTCACCAACCCGCTCCTTGAGATAAACCAGAGAGTCATTTATCAACTCCAGATTTTGTTCTAGAGAAATCCGTAATGCTTCACGGACATGAAAATCCCAGGTTTTACCAAAAATTGTAACCGTATCGGGTTTAGCTTCAATCAGCATTTGAATGTTATTGTCTTCAGCAGGAGTCACCCTGGCCCGGCGGGTTGAACCAAAAGCTGCAATTTTACTATGTTGAAGAGTCTCATGCTGGATCGCCTGAAAAAACGTGATGTCCTTCGGGTTTGATCCCGGCCACCCCCCTTCAATATAATCAATCCCCAACTCATCCAGACGCCTGGCAATCCGCACCTTATCTTCAACCTGAAATGAGATATCTTCAGCCTGAGTCCCATCCCTCAAAGTGGTATCATACAATAAAATTTCACCCATCAGATTACATCCCTTCCGCTTTGGACAGATCACTATCTTGATTAGAAGTACAAATTCCCTGCAACATTATAATTAACTCTCGATTGGTTTCACCCTGCGGGGAAAAAAATATTTCGCGGCTGTCGTCACCAATACGTTTCAAATTAACCCATAATCCCGGAGTGTCAGGATTGTCCAGTTTTTCCGGCCATTCAACCAGAGTCACCCCTGAGCCATAAGCATAGTCATCAAAACCGAGTTCAACCAATTCATCAGGCGCAGAGAGGCGATACAGATCAAAGTGATAGAGATCAAGCCGGGCTCGATAATGATTCATCAGGGTAAATGTCGGGCTGGTGATTGGAATCTGGGGATCCACCCCCAGACCACGGGCAATCCCACGGGCGAAAACCGTCTTGCCTGCCCCCAAATCCCCCTGCAATAGAACTAAAGTCGGTTGCTGTAGCAACCGACCCAATTTTATCCCAAATTCCAGTGTCTGCGCTTCTCCGCCACTGACAACTGACCACGAACTCAAATCAATCCTCCATCCCCCGGATCAAATCGAGTCGAGCCACCACACCAATCATTTTCCCGCCATCAACAACTGGTAATAAATGGACCCGATGTTGGCTCATCAATCCTGCCAGTTCTCGAATTGTAGCATCAGGAGAGCAGGTCACCGGATCTTTACTATACAACTCACCAACAGTGGCGGCCGTCACCCGATCAACTTCCTCCTTAAAGCGTTTTTCACTACCGAAAGTAAAGACCCAATCAAACAAGGTCATAACCGTCGGAATGTGGAGAGGTTTATGTTGCTCCACCAAATCTGTCTCACTGATGATTCCAGTCAGATTTCCTGCATCATCCAGAACCGGCAGATTGCCAAAGCGGGTTTCTACAAATATCTTAGCCAAATCTTTCAAGCTGGTTTCCTGCGTGACAGAAACAATCTCTTTAGTCATTATATCGCGTGCAGTCAGCATTAGTAGGTTCCTTTCACGAGTTGTTGTCGAGCAAGCGGCAGCTGCGGAAGAAGATCCGACGCAGCCATTCCGGCAGTTCCATACAAATCAGCCACCAATTCTGCTGCTCGCCCATGAAGCCAGGCACCCAGAGTTGCAGCAGAAAAACCATCTATCCCTTGAGCTAATAAACCACCAATCAAACCGGTCAACACATCACCACTGCCACCACTGGCAAGGCCATCATTTCCGGTTGAGTTAATATTAACCCGACCGTCAGGTGCAGCAATGATCGTACGTGCTCCCTTCAGCAATAAAACAACCCCATGTTTAGCAGCAAAATTCTGCGCAATCTCAAACCGATTCGCTTCAATTTCATTCACTGTCAAACCAGTCAGACGAGACATCTCTCCTGGATGGGGGGTCATAATCAGTGGTTGAGCACCACGCCCTTGCAGGCAATCCAACTGCCCGGCCAGCAGGTTTAATCCATCAGCATCAACAACCATAGGTACTGCTGCAGAAGTTACCAGCAACTTAAGCAGCTCAACCAAATCGGCACTTTGCCCTAAACCGGGACCAATTGCCAGAGCTTGCCGCTCAACCAGCAACTGCTCAATTGGTAGCTGTGCTTGCAAAGAGAGCAGACCATCCTGATCGGCAAGAGGACAGCTCATCGCTTCGGTCAACTTCACCTCAATAATATCATGAACTGCCGCCGGTGTGGCAACCGTGACCAATCCACAGCCACTGCGTACTGCCGCATTTCCAGCCAGAGCTGCAGCACCAGTTTTTCCGGGCGAACCGGCAACCACCAACAGATGCCCGAAGTTTCCCTTATGACCCATAGCTGAGCGTTCAGGAAGAAGTGCCTGAACTTCCAGTTCATCCAGAAGGTGGACATTACTGGAGAAATTTTTCCGGCCAGTCAAGGGAATCCCGATATCAACAACCTTCAGCTTCCCGGCGTAAATTGCGCCAGGTTGGCTACCATGACCAATTTTAGCATGATCAAAGGTCACCGTCAGATCGGACTTCACCGCAAGACCACAGACCCTACCAGTAGAGCCATCAACCCCTGAAGGGATATCCACGGCCAATACCGCTGCAGCTGACTCATTGATAAAACTTATCGCTTCTGCTTGCAACCCGCGCACATCAGAATTCAACCCGGTCCCGAATATCGCATCAATAATAAGGGCTGGTGCGGCATCGGAAAAGCGATTCTTTAAGGTAGGAATATCTTCAACGAAACTGATCGAAAGACCCAGCTTTTGAATTATATTCAACATCACCCTGGCATCACCAGAGATAGCATCTTCTGATCCCAGGACCAGAGTCGTCACCTGCCAACCACGCTCGGAGAGAATCCGAGCCATAACATAGCCGTCACCACCGTTATTTCCACGCCCGGCTAGAACCAGCACCGGACCAGGAAAATAATCGGCAAATTCATTGGCAAACAGATCACTACAAATGCGTCCGGCATTCTCCATCAACACCACACCGGGAATACCAAGCTGGTCAATCGCATGCCGATCAAGAGCCATCACGTCACTGGCGCTGCAAAGTCGCATCAATCCTCCAGAATAACCGTGGCAACAGCGTAATCTCCATCATGAGAATAACTGAGATGAGCCTTGGTGGCACCACGCGCAGCCATCAATTCAGCTGCACGGCCAGAAATTTCAAGAGCCGGACAACCAAGGGAGTCAAGCACCACACAAACCTGTTGCCAGGTCAAACCATCTCGCAAACCGGTTCCCAAAGCTTTTAAAAAAGCTTCCTTGGCAGCAAAACGGGCAGCCAGATGTGGCACCGGATCACGTTTTTGCAGTGAATAGCGCCGTTCCTCGTGACTGAAGATCCGTTCCAACACTTTATTGCCTGGTTCGAGGAACTTCCGAAACCGCTCACTGCAAGCCAAGTCGGTCCCTATCCCGATGATCGCCAAAGCCTACCCTCTCATTAATTCCAACATTTCACGCACCGCTTTGTCCATTCCTACCAGAGACGCACGTGAAACAATACTGTGACCGATATTAAATTCTTCAATACCGGGTAGAGCAAGCACGGGCCCGATGTTCCGATAATCGAGTCCATGCCCGGCATTGATCCCAAGACCAAGTTTACGAGCAGCACTGATTGCCAACTCGACCCGTCCCAACTGCTCACGCCGCGCACCTGGAGTCTGTACCTCACAGTACATCCCGGTATGAATTTCTATAGCGTCAGCACCAACCTTGTGAGTGGCTTTAATCTGTTCAATGTTGGGCTCGATGAAGAGGCTGACAATAATCCCTGCCTGCTGCAGCAAGGCAACCTTCTGCTTCAGCGTATTTTGCAGTAAAATAACATCCAAGCCCCCTTCAGTGGTCAGCTCATGACGCCCTTCTGGAACCAGAGTGACAGTGTCCGGAATAGTTTTCAGCGCAATATCGACCATTTCATCAGTCAGTGCCATTTCCAGATTCATGCGGGTTTTGATTGTTTGCCGTAAAATTGCAACATCCCGATCCTGAATATGGCGACGGTCTTCCCGCAAATGGATTGTGATACCATCGGCTCCAGCGAGTTCAGCCAGCACTGCAGCAGCAACAGGATCTGGCTCTGAAACCCCTCTAGCCTGGCGGATTGTTGCAATATGATCAACATTGACACTCAGTTTTGCCAATTTATTTACTCCTTATTATAGTTAATAGAATCCCTGTATCAAGCTCCAAGATGTTCCCGTACCGCCTCAGCAACCTGATTAGCCAAGGTCTCAATCCGGCTTTGATTTTCCCCTTCAATCATCACCCGCAACAATGGTTCAGTCCCTGAATAACGGACGAGAACCCGACCTTTATCCCCAAGTTCAGATTCAACCTCAGCAATGATTTTCTTGATTGGAGCAATCTCTTTCAAATCAGCTTTTTCACGGACCCTGACATTGACCAGGATCTGGGGCAGCGAAGTCATAACCTGGGCTAGCTCGGAGAGTTTTTTACCACTCCGCTGGATAATCGACAGAACCTGTAAAGCCGAAAGAATTCCATCCCCAGTGGTACTATGATCGTGGAAAATCATATGTCCCGATTGCTCACCACCAAGGTTATAACCACCCTTAAGCATTTCTTCAACAACATAGCGATCACCAACTGCGGTTCGAATCACTTTGCCGCCAACCTTTTTCATCGCAATATCAAGCCCCATGTTGCTCATCACTGTTGCCACAACCGTTTTTTTCTTCAACTCTCCTGCTTTAATCAACTCAGTGCCACAAAGAGCCATAATATGGTCACCATCAACCTCGACACCATTCTCATCGACAAAGATGACCCGATCGGCATCACCATCCAGAGCAATTCCCAAATCGGCCCGGTATTCACAAACTTTTTCTGCCATCACTTCCGGATGCATTGAACCGCAGCCATCATTGATATTCATGCCGTTAGGATCTACACCAATGGCAATCACTTCAGCACCAAGTTCAGTAAACACTGCTGGTGCAACTTTATAACCAGCCCCATGCGCACAATCGAGGACAATCCGCACCCCCTGAAGATCAAGATCCTTAGGAAAAGTATCTTTCAGGGAAACAACATAGCGGCCAATAGCATCAGAAATACGATAGGCCTTGCCAACTTCATCAGCAATGGGACGCAATTCATCCAGGCGGTGGTTGATAATTAAATCCTCAATCTTCAACTCCAGCTCATCGGGAAGTTTATAGCCACTACTGGAAAAAAATTTAATTCCATTGTCCTGGTAGAGATTATGCGAAGCACTGATCACGACACCAGCATCTGCACGCATTGAAGAGGTAATAAATGCGATCCCCGGAGTTGGTAACGGACCGACAAGCAGAACATCGACACCCATAGAACAAATTCCCGCAACCAGTGCATTTTCAATCATATAGCCAGACAGGCGGGTATCCTTACCGATAACAATCCGATGCCGTCGGCTTCCGCCACCATCTTTAAACACAAAAGCCGCTGCCCGCCCGAGTTGCATCGCCATTTCAGTCGTCATCGGCTCAATATTAGCAACTCCACGCACCCCGTCAGTACCAAATAACTTCTTTTCCATCTTTAATTGTCCCCTTCCCCTTTTGGATCGGTCTTCTGCGGTTCGATATTGCTCTTCTCCGCAGGGGGCAAACCCTCTACCGGTTGAATTTCAACTTGAATCTCGGTGGTTTTTTCGTCTTTAAAATGTGTATAGATCCCACTGTGAACCAGAGGAACAATAAGAGAAAAACCCTCATTAACCCCATTCAGATCGACATCTTCAGTTGTTACCCCACTTACACTTTTTAACTCTGATTCAGCCCCTTCAACAATAACTTCATCAGGAACAACCTTGACACTTCCAACCTTGAAACCGGACAACGGTTCGCCAGCCAGAACAATTTTAATTGGCACCAACTTCTGTTTGATCCGTTCCAGCTTCAGATCAATAAATGAAGGGGACAAGCGTGTTACCCGCAACCCTCTTGGTAGATTCAGCCTCTCTTCCAAGCGCTTAAAAGTTGTCAATCCCGGCTGAAGATCGGCGAGATCAACAGTAATACTGATATCATTTGGACTGATCTTTGCCAACAGGGTCCGCGGACCACTGACCCTGACATCTATCAGACTGGGAACCTCATTGGCAACCATCAACCCTTTTGGCAAAGATTGCAACTCAAGGGGAACCGGATAGCCAACTTCAAGACGCCGCTCACCCATAATAAACGTCCAAAGCAGCAGGGCAAAAATCAGGGAAATTATTTTTAAGGTCCAATTTTCGGTCAACCATTTGACCATCCGAGCTACCCTTTCCTCTGCTGCAGCTTTTGCTTCTGAATTTTAACCTTACGTGGCTCCATTAATCGCCCGAGAACTTTTTTCAAACTGGCCGCATCGAGATTTCGGGTCATTCCACCA
>Ga0164318_10007159_pt1 | contig 10813 bp, 10 predicted proteins | sample GuaBasSedimGuay9_FD_113734 | JGI IMG/M metagenome (GOLD analysis project Ga0164318, IMG submission 113734) | Subseafloor sediment microbial communities from Guaymas Basin, Gulf of California, Mexico - Guay9, Core 4571-4, 0-3 cm | ecosystem: Environmental > Aquatic > Marine > Hydrothermal vents...
AGGGCGGGACAGCGTTTTTCCAGGATGTGGGCCTCGTATTCCTCACTGAAATAGCGGATCGTCGTGAGGACCGGGTTGGGTGCCGATTTGCCGAGTCCGCACAGGGATCCGGCCTTGATGACCTCCCCCAGGGAGACCAGTTGTTCCAGGTCCTCCGGTTTCCCCTCGCCCTTTACGATGTCTTCAAGGATGCTCAGCATCTGGCGGGTTCCCAGCCGTCACATGGCGCATTTTCCGCAGGATTCCTTGACCGTGAAATCGAGGAAAAACCGGGCCGCGTCCACCATGCAGTTGTCCTCGTCCATGACGATCATGCCGCCGGATCCCATCATGGCCCCCGCTGCGGTCAGGGAATCGAAATCGATGGGGGTGTCCAGAAACTCCTCCGGAAGGCATCCGCCGGAGGGGCCGCCCGTCTGCACGCCCTTGAACCGCTTTCCGTCCTTTACGCCCCCTCCTATGGCGATGATCACGGTGTCCAGCTTCGTGCCCATGGGGACCTCCACCAGGCCGACGTTCTCCACTTTCCCCGCCAGGGCGAACACGGCCGTTCCCTTGCTCCGGTCGGTGCCGACGGCGGCGAAGGCGTCCGCGCCCCGGTCGATGATCACCGGGATGTTGGCGAAGGTCTTCACGTTGTTGAGCTGGGTCGGTTTTTGCCACAGTCCGGACTCGATGGACTGGGGGGGACGCACGCGGGGGAATCCCCGCTTTCCCTCTATGGAATACATGAGGGCGCTCGACTCCCCGCAGATAAAGGCCCCCGCGCCCTGGAAGACCTCGATACGGAAGGCGAACCCGCTTCCCAGGATGTCGTCGCCCAGGAGCCCCAGTTCCTCGGCCTGTGAAATGGCCGTCTTCAGCCGTTCCACAGCGAGCGGGTATTCCATACGGGTGTAGATGTAGCCCTGGGGCGAGCCCAGCGCATAGGCGGTGATGATCATCCCTTCCAGCACGGCCTGGGGATCGCTTTCCAGTACCACCCGGTCCATGAAGGCGCCGGGGTCCCCTTCGTCCGCGTTGCAGACCACGTACTTGGGCGTGGCCTCGGCCCTGAGGCACGCGGCCATTTTCCGCCCGGTGGGGAAGCCGGCCCCGCCCCGTCCCCGGAGACCCGAGCGGTCGATTTCGTCCACGATTTCTTCGGGGGTCATTTCGAGCGCCCTGGCAAGGCCGCCGTATCCGCCCAGGGCGATGTAGTGGTGGATGTCCTCCGGGTCGATGAACCCGCAATTGCGGAGGATCAGCCGCTGTTCGTGTTCAGTCCGCGGCAGTTCCGGGATATGGGGGGGCGTATCGCCGTCGCCGCCCTCAAGGGTGCCGAGGGCGAATTCCATGCAGGGATCGTCCTCGATCAGGAATCCCTCCACCAGCCGGGGGACCATCTCCGGGGTCACGTTGTTGTAACAGATCCGGGGATAATCCGGTTTGCTGATGATCACCAGCGGTTCGTAGTTGCAGAATCCGATGGAGCCGGTCCGCAGGATGACGGCCCGGACATTCAGCCGGTCGAGTTCCTTCTCAAAGGCCGAAACCACCTCCAGGGCGCCCGCGGCCCGGTCGCTGGTGGCCGTTCCGATGCGGATGACGGGGGTGCCGTCCGTCTCCAGGGGTTCCCAGCGGGAAAGGGCCTCTTTTTTTATCTCTTCAAATGTCATTGCGGTCTCTTGTCCTGCGATCCGGAGCGGTTATGCGCTCTCAGGGGTGTTTCCGGGGTCATCTCCCTCCGCCCCGCCGGCGGCGTCCGCTTCCATTTTCAGGTTGACCAGGACCTCGTCCACCTTGGTGGTGGTCATCCTCGGATAGATCCTGTCGCCGATGACCATCACGGGCGCCAGCCCGCAGCAGCCGATGCAGGCGACCCGGTCCAGGCTGAATTCGCCGTCCTCCGTGATGCCGCCCACCTTGATGTCCAGCGTCCTCTCCAGCGCTTCCAGGACCAGTTCTCCCCCCACCATGTGGCAGGCGGTCCCCATGCACATCTGGATGGGGTGTTTTCCCAGGGGCGTGAACCGGAAATGGTTGTAGAAAGAGGCCACGCCGTGGACCTGGGCATCATTCATCCCCAGGTGGGCCGCCACCTCGCGGACGGCGCCGGGCGAGAGATACCCCAGGGTGTCCTGGACCGCCTGCAGGATGGGAATGAGGCGGTTTTGGTCCTTCTCCTGCCGGGAAAGCAGTTCCCGGACCTGTTCCAGTTCTCTTTCTTCTTCGGCGTTCGGTGTCCGATCCATCACGCGTTCGACTCCTTTGACAGAAACTTGGGGATGTCGCCTGCTTCCGACGGCCCCAGAACGATCTCCCACGCGGGAAGCTCCTCTTCCAGTTCGTCCTTCAGTTTCTTGGCCACACCGGGGATGATCAGTTTCCGGTGGGCCACCTTCTGTTCCACCTTGTGGCGGTCAAGGAAATCGGCGATGGCCTCGCCGGTGAATTTCCCGGACGTCCAGGCGGCAAGAACCCCGATCCCTCCGGTGTCCTTGATGCACAGAAAGGCCGGAATGCCGGCCTCCTCGATGGCCGCGGAAACAATGAAGAAATCGAGGGCGTAGTTGGTGGAGATGAGGACCGGGGCGTTCTCATCCGGGTTGCTGATTTCGTAGACCTTTTCCTCCACGGTCATGGGCCTTCGGGGGTCGCTGAAGATATTGAACCGGTGGACCAGAAGCGGAAAGATGAATTCCTTTTCCATCAGGGAGGTCACCACGATCCCCGCATACCGGATCATGAGAACGGAGATGGCCAGGGCCTCTTCGTACTTGTCCCCGTACATGTTGCAGGGGAAACAGAGGGTCGGGTATCCCAGGGGACGGAAGCCCTTTTTCAGGGCCGCGCGGCGGATGAGGGTCTGGTCTCTCAATCCCTCCATCATGTTGCCGGCGCCCGCGTCGATCACGCAGTCTTCCACGCCCGCGGCCTTCAGCCCGGTGGTGACGGCGATGACGTCATCCAGGCCGTTCCCCCGGACCCCGGCCGGGAGACCCAGTTCCTTCAGCCGCGGGACGGCCGCTTCCATGTTTTCACGGGTAACGGGATAGACGAGGGGTTTTTTGTCCGCGCACAGGGAGGCGGCGGCAAAGAGGGCGTCCGTGTCTTCGGACACGAGGATCAGCGGGAGATCGCAGGCGCCGGCCGCCTTTTTGACCAGGGCCTCGAACCGTTCCCGGTCGCCCGAGTCGTGGGAGAGCGCGATCAGGTCCGCCTTGAGTTCATGGCCGATCCTTTCAAACCGGAGCCCCTTGATCCGTTCAATGGCCTCTTCGATGTCTGAATCGTCCAGCGTATCGGAGATGCGCACGGCGATCCCGGGGGCGTGAAAAAAGGCCTTCTCATGGCGGAACATGACCTCTTCCTCGCCCACGGCCACGGCGTTTTTCCCCGTTCCGATGGTGACCAGCCGGATGGGCGGGGCCATGGCGCCTTCGAGTTCCGCCCGGACCTCCGGGGAGAGATACGGGCACTGGTCCAGCCCGGCGGCCCCGTTGGCCAGCTTCATGGCAAAGGCGAAGCAGGTGGCAAAACCGCATTCCTTGCAGTTGGTCTTGGGCAATTTCTTCATGATCTCAGCACCCTTGAGCGCCATAGCGAATATCCTCCATTCTTTTTCAGCCTGTCTCCGGCCTTTTATCTTCCCTCTACTCCGAAATCATCTTCCGGATCAGCCCGAGCACCTCCGGGTGCCTCAGGATGAGAAGGTTCGCGCCCGCCAGGAGAAAGGTCATCCCGGTGATCGCCTCCCAGAGGATCCCCTGTTCGCGGTTTTCCCTGGCCTCGCGGGTCCGCCAGCACTCCACGCCCACGTCCGCCAGGACCGGCATCTGCATCATCTTGTCCTTGTCCACCAGGCCGAACTGCTTGATGCTCTCGATAATGGAAAAGGTGTATTCCATGCCGTAACCGAGGGCCGAGGAGGTGGGATCCACGACAATCTTTTCGGGCGGGAAAAATTTGCACAGGGCGATGTTCAATTCTTTGGTCAGGTTGGCGTCCATGGAGGCCTGGGCCACGATGGCATGCCCGTGTTCCAGGGCGGCCTGGGCCACTTCCATGTAATTCCCCTTCAGCACGGGGCCCAGGAGCAGGTTCTTCCCGGCACAGACCCGGGCCGTCTCCACCAGGACCTCCGCGTCCTTGTCCTCCACGGCCGTCCCCCAGACGACCAGCGGGACCTGCACGGCATCCGCCACCCGGGCGACCGTCTCAGCCGCGTCCGCCGCTGCCGTGTCTTCGCCCAGGGGATCCGTGCTGGCCAGGCGGAGAAAGAGGATTTCCGCGCCGAAATCGTCCACGCATCTCTTTCCCCAGTCAACGGGGTCGGACACGGCATCCCCGAACGGTTCAAGGACAGGGGCCGCCCAGTTCCGGGGCGCCGTGTCCATGATCTCGAGGGCAAGGCCCGGGGGGTTGGGAAGGGCGCCTTCGAAGAAATGGAAGGGAAGGGTGTCCTCCCCCCCGATGTTCCGGGCCTTTTCGCCCGTGCCCAGCGCCACTTCCCGGATCTTCACGGCATATTTTTCCAGGGGTGCCTCGAACGTCATGACGTGCCTCCTTTATACTTCCAGCCAGGAATTGGAATAGAGGGTTTTTCCCATCAGGACCTGGGCCGTCTTTACATATGCCTGATCCTCTTTTGAAAGTCCGGAGAGGTCCACGTCGTCTTCATCCATGGCCCGGTGAATGAGGGAGACCGTCTCCGGCATCTCCCCCCGGACCAGGCGGACGAGTTCCGCGTCAAAACCGCTGACAATCGCCGCGTCCTGACCGTACCGGGCGATAATGACCAGAAAGGTGCGGTTCAGGAGCCCTCTCAGTTCCTTGGGGGCGCCGTAGGAGAGGTTGGACAGCCCGCAGACCGACTTCGCGCCCGGCGCAAGGTCGGGTATCATCTGGATGAACTCCATGTATGCGAGGACCTGCCGCTGGTCCACGCCCACGGGCATCAGGACCGGATCGATCCAGATGTCCTCGTTCGGGATCCCCAGTTCCCCGGCGTATTCCAGCGATTCCAGGATGCTTCCGGCCCGTTCATCCGCGTCCGAGGGGAGCCCCGTATCGTTGATCACCGACAGGACCAGGCCCGAACCGTATTTTTTCGCCAGCGGCATCATGGTCTGCCGGCTTTCCTCGGTCCCGGACGCGGAATTGAGCAGCGCCTTCTTCTTACACCGCTTGAGGCCCGCCTCCATGGCTTCCGGGTTGGTGGTATCCAGGCACAGAGGGATGTCGGTGCATCCCTGGACCGTATCCACCATCCATTCCATGGTCTCGGCGGGCGCCTTTTTCACCGGCCCCACATTCAGGTCCAGGTAGTCCATGCCGTTCTTGGCCTGTCCCTCCACGTATTGCTTGACCGGTTCGGGGTCCCGGTCCTTTATGGCCTGGGAGATGGTCTTGGACATCACGTTCAGGTCTTCACCGATGAGAATCATGGCATATCCTCTCTTTGACGGTTTTCTGTTTTGCCGGATCGCGATGAGATAAATGACCCGGATGGGATTTTCGGACATCAGGGTAGGGGAGGCGAGGGGATAATTCAATCGTCCAAAGGATGATTTTTATCGTCCCATCGGACGATTTTCGGTCGAAAAGGCGGCCGTCCCGCCGCAGGTGGGCGCAGAGACCGGAAAAACGCCCGAAGAAGCGGGCGGGGGAGGCGGTGACGGGGGATCAGGCCTCGATATCCACGATACCGATCCGGATGGCGAGCTGGATCAACTGGGAGATATTTTCGATCTTCAGCTTTTCCATGATCTTTGTCCGGTGGGTCTTGACGGTGCTCGGGCTGATGCAGAGGATATCGGATATCTCGCGGGTGGACCGGCCCTCGGCGATCATCTGAAACACCTCCCGCTCCCGGTTGGAGAGGGTCCCGTAAAGCTCTTCCCTCAGGGACTTCCGTTTCGTGGACACGTAGTCCTGCACCACCAGGCGGGAGACCGACGGGCTCAGGTAGGTGTCCCCGTTCACGGCGGCCTGTATGGCCTTGATGATATCCCCTCCCGTGGCGTCCTTGAGCAGGTATCCGGAGGCCCCGAGGCCGAGCAGCTCGCGGATGTAGCGGTCATGGCAGTGCATGGAGAGGATGATCACCTTTGTGCGCGGACATGTTTTCTTGATCTGACGGGTGGCCTCGATGCCGTTGAGCATGGGCATGGAAATATCCATGATCACGACTGAGGGCTCAAGTTCCGCCGCCTTGCGGACCGCCTCCCTGCCGTTCTCGGCCTCGCCCACCACCCGGAATCCCCGCTCTCCTTCCAGCAGCTTGGCCAGGCCCTGCCGGACAATGGTATGGTCGTCCGCCAAAAGTATGGTGACGGGATCATCGGTCACGGGATGCCTCCCCTGATGGGAATCTTGATGCGGATTTTCGTCCCCTTTCCGGGGGCGGCCCTGAGGGAGAATTCTCCGCCCAGCATGGCCGCCCGTTCCCTCATGGACAGGAGTCCCAGCCCTTTTTTCGGCTGCTCGAATTCACCGGTGACAAATCCGATCCCGTCGTCCTCCGCCCGGAAGATGATCTGGGGATAGCTCTTGATGATGGAAAGATTGAAGTGCGTGGCCCGGGAGTGCTTGAGCGCGTTGGTAAAGGCCTCCTGGGAGAGGCGGTAGAGCACGGTTTCGATCTCCGGGTCCACGCGGTCCTCGAAACCGACCATCCGGAAATCCACCGACATCCCGCTGTGCCGGGATACGGTGGACAGGTAGGAATCGAGGGCCGGTTCCAGTCCGAGGTCGCTCAGGAGGGCGGGGTGCAGCCGGTAGGATATCCGGCGCATCTCCTGGTGGGTCCGGTGGATCTGTTTCTTGGCCTCGGCGATCAGTTCCTTTACCTCGCCGTTTTCCGGCGACAGCCCCTTGTCGATACGTTCCAGGGTGAAATTGATGCCCGTGAGGGCCTGCCCGGCCTCGTCGTGCAGCTCGCGGGCGATGCGTCTTCGTTCCTCCTCCTGGGAGTGGAACAGCCGGGCCGTCAGCCGCTTGAGGTCCTCCCGGTGCTTGCGCACGGTCTGGATCAGGCGGGCGTTTTCAATGGCTCCCCCCAGGAAATTCCCCAGGGATCCCAGCAGGTGGTATTCATGCCCGGTGGTGATGTCCCTGTCCGGGGGGACCACGAAGGAGAGGAAACCGGAGGCCCTCCCCTTGGCGGTGATCAGGAAACAGGTGAGCTGCACCGGGTTTCCCCCGGCCCGGCCCGTCAAGGTGGCCTTGAAAGGCGGGAAGATCGGCTCCGGCTCCAGGAGCAAGTTCTTTTCCAGGAGCGAGTGCATGAGGATGGTGTCGTGGAGCAGGATGACCGGCTCCGCCCCGGCGTCATCCGGCGCCAGTCCTTTTTGGACCCGGAGGGAAAATCCCGGCTTGTCGTGGTCGACGAGGAAGATGCCTCCGGAGCGGAGATTGAGGACCTCCAGGACCTTTTTCAGGGCGGTCATCAGGATCTCGTCCAGGTCCTGGGTCCGGTTCATGGCAAAGGCCACGGAATTGAGGAGCCACAGCTCCCAGTGACGCTTCCGGAAACTGCGGATGGCGTCCATGCGGGCCGTGATGTCCTTGGCGATGCTCTCGTACCCGGTGATCTCTCCCTCCCTGTCCCGCGTGGCGTTGCCGCTGAGCAGGCAGTGAAGCCGGGTGCCGTCCTTTTTCCTGAAAACGGATTCAAAGTCTTTCAGGAATCCGTCCCGGTGGATCTGTTTCTGAAAGACCCGCCAGTGCCGCGGGTTGTCGTACACCGCTTCCACGGAGGGGAGGGCCAGCAGTTCGTTTTTGTCTTTATATCCAAGGAGTTCCACACCGGCCTGGTTCGCGTCCCGGATCGTGCCGTCCCTCGCGATGATCAGGATCATGTCCTTGGAGCCTTCAAAGATCCGGCGGTATTTTCTCTCGGAGAGCTTCAGCTCGTTTTCGAGGCGCTTGCGGTCCGAGATGTCGATAAAGACCTCCATGCCGGCCGTTCCCCCGCCCGGGTCTCCGTCCAGCCTTGAAAAGCTGCAGATCACGGGGATCTCCCTGCCGTCCGGGCGGATGACGGAGATCTCCCGGTTGTAAACCCCGTTCTCCGGGGAACGGGAGAGGGGGCAGTCGGTCCGGCAGGCCGGGCTCCTCAGCACGTCCCGGCATCGCCTGCCCACGGCCTCACCGGCGGTGAGGCCGAGGATCTGTTCCGCGGCATGGTTGAAGTAGGTGATTGTGCCCGCCCCGTCCATGGTAAACAGCCCGTCCGGCAGGTTGTCCAGCACCTGCAGGACGTGGCGCGGATCATGGGACCCGTGTTTCGGGATGCCCGAAGGCCCGGGCTTTGCCGCCGGGTCCGCCTGGATGCCGTGTGGAGAGGTCATGCCGTGCAGTATGGCCTTTTTCGGGGAAAACCGCAAGGGCGGGGCCGGATCGCGGGGAATTACCTGCTGCGGGGAATCATTTCGGAATTCGTTGAAATACCGCTGGAAAAAGGACGGGACATCCGTCAGACCGCCTTTATCCGTTTCTTCCGCACGGCCCCTTCCAGGATGTGGATGATCCGCGCTTCGATGTCCCCCCACGGAACGGTCGCCTCTTTTTTTACGCGGATCTCTTTCGGCCGGACGCGGACTTCCTTTACCCCGGGAACGGCCAGGATTTCCCCGACCGCCCGGCTCCCGATCCGCCCCAGGACGGAAGGGGAGATCCCCGGATCGCCGGGCGAGGCGGCCGTGAAATGGTCCAGGCGGGGCGGGGATATCTCCTCGGGGACCAGAAAGGAGGCGATCTCCGGGTTCGGGTGGTGGTAGACTTCGATGCCCCACGGATTTTTCTCTTTGATGTCCGTCACTTGCCCTTCTCCTGCGGGTTGGCGCGCCTGAAAACGCGCGGCGGCGGGGACCCTGTCCCGGGACAATGACGGCCCGTGATCCGTCCCGATGCCGTCCGCCGGGATAAAATCATTCTCCGACTGCAATTTATCCTTGTGATCTTACAATTTTACAGGTAAATCTCAAGGGAATAACCGATCATCAATTGCAGAAAAGGAGGAACGATTCGAATGGAGATCAAAACAATCGGGGTTGTCGGCGCGGGTCAGATGGGATCCGGTATCGCGCAGGTGGGCGCGGCAAGCGGGTTATCCGTGATCATGCACGATATCAAGGATGAATTCGTGGAACGGGGTTTTTCGGTCATTGAGAAAAGCCTGGGACGCATGGTGAAAAAGGAGAAGATCAGCGAGGAGGACCGGAAGGCGATCCTGGGGCGGATCGAGGGATCCACGGCCCTGGAGGATATGGCACGGGCCGATTTCGTCGTGGAGGCGGCCACGGAAAACGAGGAACTGAAACGGAAGATCTTCATGGACCTCGACGCCTTCTGCAGGGAAGGGGTGATCCTTTCCTCCAATACCTCGTCCATCTCCATCACCCGTATCGGCGCGGTTACGAAACGGCCGGAACTGGTGATCGGCATGCATTTCATGAACCCGGTTCCCATGATGAAACTGGTGGAGATCATCAAGGGCCTGGCCACCTCCGATGCGTGTTTCGATGCCACGCGGGACCTGGCCCTGAAGATGGGGAAGACCCCCGTCCCGGCCAACGATTTCCCCGGGTTTATCGCCAACCGGATCCTCATGCCCATGATCAACGAGGCGGTCTACACCCTGTTCGAAGGGGTGGGGACCCCAGAGGACATCGATCAGGTGATGAAATTAGGGATGAACCATCCCATGGGACCCCTGGCCCTGGCCGATCTCATCGGCCTGGACACCTGCCTCGCCATCATGGACGTTCTGCACCAGGGGCTGGGCGATACCAAGTACCGGGCCTGTCCCCTTCTCCGAAAATACGTGGACGCGGGCTGGCTGGGACGCAAAACGGGTAAGGGATTTTACGATTACGGGTCCTGACGGATGTCCGGGCGGCCGTCCGGAGGCGGCCGCCCGGGTTTGACAGCGCGCCGGTTTGTGTATATATTTGAGGCATCCGTTCAATGAGACGGAAAACGGGTTTTCCACTCCCGGGACGGAGGGACACAAACGGGCCGCGGCAGGCGGACGGTTCTTTTACCGGCTTGAAAACGAACACATTCCCCCGGTTTGCCTGTTCCCGGATTCACGCCCGACAGGTGAAAGTTTCCCGTGCCGTCAATCCTGAAACCAAGGAGATGCGAGGATGGCGAAGATATTGATCGTGGATGACGAGGAGCATATCCGTTACCTGTATTCGGAGGAATTGAGCGAGGCCGGGTACGAGGTGATTACGGCGGAAAACGGGTATCGCCTCCTGGAAAGGATCGAGGAGGAAAAGCCCGACCTGGTGGTGCTGGATATCAAGATGGTGGACTACAACGGGCTGGATCTCCTGCAGGACATCCGCAACCGTTTTTATGACATGCCCGTGGTGCTGTGCACGGCATACGACACGTTCAAGGAGGACATGAAATCCATTGCCGCGGATTTCTACGTGATCAAGTCTTTCGATCTGACCGAGCTCAAGGACAAAATCGCCATGGCCCTGGAGGCGGGCAGCAAGCCCCGGTAAGCGCTGTCGGTTCCTTCATTTTTTGTGGCCCGGGCCCCGCAGAGGCGGTACATGGGCGGCGTCTTCTTCCCGCCACATGCCCGAATGCCTCTCCAAGCGCCGCATTCCGCCTCCAGGCCCTTTTTCCCGTGAGTGAGCCTTCCCTCACCACCTTCCTTTACGCTGCCCTCACCACCGGTGCATTATCCGTGGATTCACTCTTCAGCCGTGCGTGTCGAAAAAAAGGCGATGCCGTCATGGACGCATCGCCTTTTGTGTTCGCGTAGAGCCGGGGACCGCACCGGCCTATTTTTTGAACTCCGGCCGTC
>Ga0164318_10007160_pt1 | contig 10812 bp, 4 predicted proteins | sample GuaBasSedimGuay9_FD_113734 | JGI IMG/M metagenome (GOLD analysis project Ga0164318, IMG submission 113734) | Subseafloor sediment microbial communities from Guaymas Basin, Gulf of California, Mexico - Guay9, Core 4571-4, 0-3 cm | ecosystem: Environmental > Aquatic > Marine > Hydrothermal vents >...
TGACAACAACGGAAATGTTCGCTGGCTTTGGGGAAATGATGTTCTTACCGTTGGAAAATGGTACAATTTTGCTGCTACTTACGACAACAAAACTGTAAAGTTTTTTATCAAAGGTGAAAGCGATAGCGATTATGTTCTTCAAAACACAATCAGTGTGCCTGACGGTGCAGATTTTTCAAAATGGAACAATGAATGGTGCGTTGGTCGCGGGGTATGGGATGGCAACGCAGCCGATTTTGTCGATGCTGTCATTGATGAAGTTCGAATCAGCGATGTTGCACTTGACAGCTCATATTTTCTCACGACTGAAAACAAAGAACTGCCACTGCTTTATCTTACAAATAATAATGCTACAGTTGACTACGGAGTTTCTAATTACACTATCGGCGGAACCAACAACATAAAAGTTGTCGGGATTATGGATTGGGCAAACAGTAACGGCGGAAACGGTACACGCTCTGCTGCAATAAGTTGGACAATTCCGACAATTCCGCTTGAAGTTGGCGCCAACACTATTTTAGTAAGCGGAACAAATGTTTATGGTGCCAAAATAAGCGACAGCGTAACAATAACGCGTGAGATTCCGGAACCGATTTCAATTTGTTATTTATTATTTATCATTTATTATTTGAAAGTAAGCCGCGTTTCCCGGCGCGGTATCATAGCAAATAAATTATAGTAAAATTAATTGTTTTGTGTGTAAATTTATGAAAAACGGATTGCGAACCACAAATTCTTCCGGTATTGCTTTGGTGGCTGTTCTGGCAATACTCGTTGTGCTTGCAATCCTCGCCGCCACGTTTGTCACATTTATGAATATTGAGCGCCGCTCCTCGCAAACTAATATGGCAAAACTTCAAGCGGATATGTGTGCTGAAGCCGGCTTTGAACACGCACTTAGTTTATTAAGAATTGATGCGATAAGCTCTCCGGAACATGATAGTGCAGACGAATCATGGTATTCAACATTCACTTCTCATTCTAAAGCGAAAAATGGGATGAACATTAATGGACTCTCTGACAAATCACCTGACGGACGTTGGTTTTATGTTCGCGATTCAGACGGAAATATAAAAGGCCGTTATGCTGTTCTTATTGAAGATGAATCATCAAAAATAAATGTTAATACCGCTTCCGCGATTTCTCCAAAAATGCAAAATGAAGGTGTTGGAACTTTTGAAATAATGCTTTCTGACGGTCATAAACGCGGTCTCCCTTTTTCTTTAAATTTCGCCAAAAATATTTTGAAATATCGATATGGCAGAGACCTCGCTCCAGGACAAAAAAATAAAGACGATAATTTAACTGAATCTTCCTATGCTTCCGACGAAATTGATAACAACGCAAATGGAATAATTGACGAACCCGACGAGGGAATTGACGAACCGGAAGAATACAGCAGCACAAATCCCCGTTGGGATGACCGAGCATTTTCATCTATAAATGATGTTATAGCGAAATGTTATAAAAAAAAGAAAGTGCCATCAGAAGTTTATCGTTATTTAAAAAGGTTTGCGACAGTAGAATCGAAAGATTCTGAAATGTACTGGGATGATGAGAACCGTGAATTTATACCAAGAGTAAATTTAAATACAGCTACACGAAAACAAATTCAAAAAATATTTAAAAGCGCAAATTCCAAAAAACAATTCACTTCAACAGGCAAAAATCTTAAAAAACTGGTCGCTAATACAATTGACTATCGTGATGAAAATAATGTACTCGCTACTGTCGGGAATGAGTATGGCGTTGAGGCTGTTTGCTTTAATGAAGTGATGGCTAATGAGGGAAGTTATACAATGGAAGTTGGTGACCCGTTTCAACCGGATAGATGGACTGACAGATACTCTTTCATTCATGTTTACAGTATTTGGTATGATATGTACAATAAACATATAAAATACGGCTGGCCAATTAAAAAATTAGGGCATAAAAACGGGCGATCTATGCGGACTATGACTAACGGTATTCCGGTAAGAATTCCTCACACTACTACTGTTAAATTAAGTCAAGACATGGTTTCGCCCATAAGAAATTTTGCATACAGAGATTTTCAGAAAATCCGTAAAACATCCAACTATAATTTTCCGAAAGATTTATGGAAAAATGCATGGCTGAAAATCTTTACCGAACTGAACGCGGACAACACTCCTAAAAAATATATTTATTATCCAATTGTCGGTAACAACGGCGATGAACTTATTGTTGGTTACAACGATAACGCGGAAAATACTTACTCAAATCTTTATCACACATTTAAAAATAAAAAATATAATTCCGTACGACTTGATAATTTGTGGCGAATCGGTGTTGGCGATTGGTGTGTATTCCCGGAGATGAGTTCGTCTTGGGTTTTTCCTACTGAATATTCTCCGGATTTTAAGCCAAGGAAAGATTTGTATTATTATATTTTTATTGGTGACCAGAGTTTCCCGGGAAATATCGGTACAAGAAACGATTTCCCTTTTTCTAATGTTACAAGAACTCCGTGGAAGGGATATAATAGATTTATGGATGTTGATGGAGAGCCAAGCTCACATTCACGATCGGAAGTTATCACTATAAAAAAAGAAGATTTAAAAGGAACAACAATAAAAATCCCCGATGATAAAGATGAAATGGATATGCTGAGATGGGCATATAAAGACGGCGAACCGATAAAAGCAAAAAACGGATTTTTACGCGTGAATCTCACTTCATGCAAAGATACAGGTTACGTTGGCGGAATGAAAAAAACTACTGACTTTAAAGCTTTCAGCAATAAAAACTGTTTCGATATTGTTTATATTATGAGACCGGATATTATTGAATTAATTAATATCAGTGATAAACCTATAAGCCTTCGTAACTGGAAAGTTGTTATTAATACCGGCTCTTATGCTGATCAGGTTGGTTTAATTGAAAAAGCTGTTCATTACAGCACAGCCAGGCAGGGAAGATATGATGACCCGAATCCGTCAATTCCACCTAACGGATATTTTTATCTCACAAACAAACGCTCGGTTTTTGACCGGGAATTCGGCACACCGGATGATGGCACCTGGGGTTCTTCCGCTCAGGAAAAATATCCGTGTTTTGAATTGCCTGATTTTCTTTGGGGTGTTAGATATAAAATAACTGATGTTGATTTCGATAAAATAACTGTCAGTGGCGCGGATTGGAAAAAAGACCAAATGAAATATGAAATGATTGAAATACATAGTAATCATAAATCAAAAAATAGAAATTCCCCGACTGGAATCAGACAATCCATTCGTAGCAGCGGACGGAACTGGGTTAGTGTTCAGTCTCTTGGTGATTTCCGTATCAATTTAGATTATAATGGTGTAAAACCGGGCGATGATATGATAATTCTCGGTATGCCGCGTGAAGGTGGTTTCCTTTCAATGACCCTGAAAAATCAATATAATCAAATTGTCGCAAGAACCATTGAATACGGAAGTGTTGAACCTGAAGAACAAAATTATTCCACAGAAAAATTTGATCCTACTCATTATACCTGGGTGAAATCAACTCAACCTACTTTTGGCGGCACGGAAAGAAAAGCAAGAAATCATTCGCATCCGCGAAGCAATTTGAATAAACCGCATATTAAAAACAATAGAATGGTCTCGCTTGCGGAAATACAAAAAATTCGCGCGGCTGAAGACTGGGAAAATATTGGTGGTAAAAAAGGCAATACAAAAGTTCTTAAATCTATTGGAAATTATTTTACTGTTTCGGGTATCAGGCTTGACCCGGAAGAAAAAGGTACACATATAAAAGGCTGGCAGCCGGCTTTTGGAGAAATTGCTCAATCTAAAGCAAATGTCGTTTTGGCTAAAAAAGCAAATTGGCAGCCGGGGATATGGGAAGGGCAGACGTTAAGAATTCTTTCCGGCAAACTTAAAGGTGAGGAATTTCCGATTGTTAAAAGCGCAAAAAGTTCATTGCAAATTGATGGTTATTCAATTCCCGGTAATAAACTTCTTAAAGTTGATAAAGGCGATAAATTTTCTGTTGGACCAGGATATTCAACCGCTATGTATTATAGTAGGAAAAACAATAATGAAGGAATTTGGGAATGGGAAAATAAATCACTTGAGAAAGTTAAATATGGACTTTATCTTTTCGGCTTAAATGACTCTATTAATACCACAGAATTTCTTGAAGAAAATTATAACGCGAAATTGGAAGTGTATGTCTTTAATTTTGATGAAAATCATTATGATAAACTTCCGCTTACAAATAAATATTTAAAAAATACTAATCAAAATAATATTTATAAACAGGTGGTTAGCAAAGAAAATTTCCAATATGAAAAAAGTGATGCCGTTTTTTGCGGTACGATACTACCTGAACATATCTCATCAAAAAAAGGTGTTCGTTTAAAAATTATTCCCCATGGTCTTAATGAGAAAAAATCTTCCGGATTCGCCTGGTTCGATTATGCATATCTTGCTCCGGGAACTGTCAGCGGAAAAATCAATATTAATACTGCTCCGTTAAGAATATTAAGTTCGCTTCCCGGAATTACCCCTAAGCTTGCTAAAAATATTTTAAGAAATAATGGGGCGACACGAAACTTTAAGGAAATTACTGATATTTTTGACGTAAAAGGTATCACACCGGGAATTTTTGGTAAAATATGTAACTTAATTACTACACGAAGCGACCAGTTCAGAATTCAGGTTTTCGCCGAAGCGTTAAAAGATACGAATAACGATGGAAATTTTAATTTAAAAGAAGGAGATAAAATTATCGCTCAAGCAAAAATTGATAAAATTATTGACAGATCACAATTAACCGATGATGATCAGAAATCACAATCGTTTATATTTAAGTAATGCTAACCGAAAACATTAAACATGGAGGGACGTTGTCCCCAACGTCCTAACTTGCGCCCATTGATGTTTGAAAAATGTTTCGTGAATAAGGTCGCCGGGGAACCCAGCATACGCAGGTCACGCGGCGACCCTCCATTGATAAATCTAACAACCAAAAAAACAAAACAAAAAAATGAAAACAAAACTATTTATTATTTTTATTATGATTTTAACTTCTATAACTCAAACAAGTTATGCAACAAACAAAATTATGAATACTAAATCTAAAACCAAAACTGATTCTTACAAACTTGACTTTAAATACAAACCGACAAAATGGCAGACTGCTATTTGTCTTCCGGACGACTGGCAAAAATCTCTCATTGGAAAAAATGGGGAAATGCTTTACGATCACTATGCCCGTTCGCCTGAATTTGCGACTAAAATGAAACTTTCTCTTTCTCCTGGGAAAGAAAAATGGATTAGTCAAAAACTCGAATCTTCAAAAATTCCTGTTGTTTTTACCGTTACAAAATATGGCGGTCTCGAACTTACCGAACAAACTTTTGCCGTTACCGATAACTCAGACGGCAAAACCAAACCACTTTCCGATAAAACCGGTGAAATTGCTCCGCAGCTTGAAATTCATGACAGCAGAAGATTCGTTAAAGATTTTGCTAAACCTATAAAAAAATGTGATCCGAATTTTATTAATTCGGAGTTTGGAGATGGAAGTCCTTTGGTTTATAAATTTGTTGGCGCAGGTCCCGGAGATTATTATTTCGCTTTCTGCTTTTGTGAAGCCGGTGTTGACAAACAGGGAGAACGCGTTCAAAAAATTAAAATCGAAAATGAAGTCCGCGAAACTGTTGATGGCATTGCTGACGCCGGAAAAAATGTGCCGTTTGTAAAAATTATTAAAGCAAAAGATAAAAATGGCGATGGAGTTATTGATATTGAACTTGTAGATGATGAAAACTCAAGATTTAAATGCACCTCTATTAGCAGTCTCTGGGTTTTTGATGAAAAACCTGATCCTGAGGACATTATTCTTGGAAAAAATAAAAAAGATTCAATCGATTTTGAAATTGCCGCCGCAAGCAGACCGGCAAAATATTCCGGACCGCCAAGAACTGATTTAATTGTCGCTACTGTCAAAAACACTGAAAATACTATCCGCGAGTTTGCTCCGCAGTTTGATGTTGAATCAGCAATTGCTTTAAAATACAACATCAAAAACCAGACTTTATTTGTAAGAAACCGACATATTGTTGATTTTCCTTTTCCGGTAGAATATATTACTAAAAACAAAAATAATCTGACTCTTCATTTTGAAAAAATTTCTCTAAAACCAAACGAAACTTTTAAATTCGTTATCGCTATTCAAAATGGAGCGGCACAGGAAAGTTGGTCTGTTGCTGAAGCTGAAGCTGCTCATAAACGTGCGGAAAAATATTGGGAAAATATTGATTTACCTTACAATGTTATTCAAGTCCCTGATTCTAATGTTCAAAATATGCTGAATTCTTGTATCAGAAATATTTATCAGGCGAGAGAGATTAAAGACGGGCTGCCGGCTTTTCAAGTTGGACCAACTATTTATCGCGGCTTATGGATTGTTGACGGAGCTTTTCTGCTCGAATCTGTTGCAGCTCTTGGTCAAGGAAAAGAAGCTCGAGCGGGTATCGAATATATGTTGAGTAAACAAAATAAAGACGGCTCATTCGAGGTTATTGGAAGATTCTGGAAAGAAACCGGTATCGTTCTTTGGGCAATTGACAGGCACGAAGAATTAACAGGAGACAGAAAATGGCTTAATGATAACTGGGATAAGGTCAAACGCGCCGCCAATTTTATTAAAATTTTACGCGAACGTTCCCGCGAAGATACTAACGCTCTTCATTACGGATTAATTCCCGCCGGTTATTCTGATGGCGGACTGCATATTGACAGCGAATACACTAATCCTTACTGGCTGCTTGTTGGTTTAAAATCTGCTGTTTCGATGGCAAAAAGAACCGGCAGAATTGAGCAGGCAAAAGAATGGCAGGAAGATTATGATGACCTTTGGAATACATATAAAAAACTCGCAAAACGAGATATGATTACGGATGAATTTGGTAATAAAATGCTGCCGATTCCGATGACTCGTCCTTTGAAAGAAAAACCTCAAAAAGGGCAATGGGCGTTTTTACACGCCGTTTATCCGGGCGAAATCTTTTCTAATGATGATCCGATTGTTAAAGGTAACTTAGCCAACCTCGAAGCTAATGAAAAAGAAGGCTTGGTTTATGGAACGGGTTGGGATAATGAAGGACTTTGGACTTATTTCGGCTCTTTTTACGCACACGCTTTTTTACAAATAGGTAGAGGAGATAAAGCCGCGAAAATTGCTTATGCTTTTGCTAATCATGCCTCACCGCTTTGGGTTTGGCGCGAAGAACAGCGGCCGGTTGATCATCCTAATCATCATTTTGTGGGCGATATGCCGCACAACTGGGCAAGCGCGGAATTCATCAGATTAATCCTCCACCTCCTTGTTTTTGAACGCGGCGATGAACTCCATCTTTTTGAGGGGCTGCCGAAAAGCTGGCTAAAACCGGGAGCGAAAATTGCAATTAACGGAGCGGCAACACGGTTTGGTTTATTTTCGATGAAACTTCAAGTTTCTAAAAATGGGAAAACCGCCAAATTACAAATAATTTGTCCGAAAAGAAATCCACCAAAACAAATTATTGTTCACACGGGAAATTGGGGAGAACTTGAAAAAGAAAATGCAAAACTTGATAATAAAAATTTTGTAATTATCCCGAAAGCCGGAAAAGAATATAATTATATTTTGAAATTGTTGTAATTTTTATTTGGAGGGACGCTGTCCTCAACGTCCTAATTCGGCAAATCGAAAACAATGGAATTTAGGTCGCCGGGGACGGCGACCCTCCAAAAAACTAAATCAATCAAGGAGAAATAATGAAGGAAAATAAATCAAAAGGAAATCTGTTTTACTTAACATCAATTGTTCTCGTTGCCGCGCTCGGTGGATTGCTTTTCGGATATGATACCGCTGTAATAGCCGGTGCAATCGGATTTTTGAAATTGCACTTTAACCTTACACCGGTCATGATGGGATGGGCAGCTTCATCCGCGCTTGTCGGCTGTTTTCTGGGGCTCACATTTTCCGGTCCGCTCAACGATAAATTCGGAAGAAAAACCGCGCTAATTGTTGCCGCGGCTTTGTTCCTTATTTCCGCAATCGGTTCGTCGATTCCGCATTCACTTACTGAATTCGTTATCTATAGAATGATTGGCGGACTCGGCGTTGGGATCGCTTCGATGACAAGCCCGATGTACATTGCGGAAATCAGTCCGAAACGAATTCGAGGGCGTATGGTTTGTTTAAATCAACTTGCAATTGTTTCCGGGATGCTTATAGTTTATTTTGTTAATTATTATATTACCGGGCATGGAGAGGCAATCGACCTGCAGGCCGGAATTATCAATGACCCCGAAAAATGGAATGTGGCTTATGGATGGAGATGGATGTTCGGCTCGGAATCTTTACCCGCGGTTGCGTTGCTTGTTCTAATGTTTTTTGTTCCTAAGAGTCCGCGATGGCTCGCTAAACAAAATCTTTCAGACAAAGCATTTAAAATTCTTGCCCGTGTTGACGGTGATGACTTTGCAAAAACAGAAATGGTTGAAATTGAAAATGCGATTGCGGAAGAAAGTCCTTCACTTAAACAATTATTAAAGCCGGGAATGAGAATTGCCTTATTTATTGGTATTGCTCTCGCTGTTTTACAGCAGGTTGTCGGTATTAACGTTTTCCTCTATTACGCACCGGAAATCTTTAAATCCGTTGTGGGTACTGGTACAGATATCGCAATGATGCAGACAGTTGTTGTTGGCGGAGTTAATTTGTTGTTTACAATTATTGCTATCTGGTCAGTTGATAAACTCGGAAGAAAACCTTTGATGTATATTGGTTCGGCAGGAATGGGAATTTCGCTCATCGCCGCAGGACTCGCTTTCGTTTTTCATCAAACAGGATTATTCGTTCTGATTTGTGTGCTCGGGTATATCGCTTCGTTTGCAATGTCGGTCGGCCCGGTAGTGTGGGTAATTTTATCTGAAATATTCCCGACGAAGATTCGTGGTCGTGCGATGGCGATAGCGACATTTTTTTTATGGGTGGCGAATTTTATTGTATCGCAGACATTCCCGATGATGAACGAGAACAAATTTTTAATAGACAAATTTAATCATGGATTTCCGTTTTTTATTTATTCGGTTTTTTGTGTGATACTTATTTTTGTAGTTTGGAAATTTGTACCCGAAACGAAAGGAAAATCACTCGAAGAAATTGAAAGATATTGGAAATAGTATAATATAGCCACGAATTCATGAATTAAAGACGAATTATAATTCTAATCTTAATTTAAAATTAACAGTGTAATTTTTTTATAAGTAATTATATTTTTATAAATTAATTCGTGAATTCGTGGCTAATAAAAAAGGAGAAATTATGACAACTAAACAATTAGTTAAAAAAACTCTGAACCATCAATTCGCAGGTGAAATTCCCGTTGATTTCGGCGCTACGGCTGTTACTGGTATGCACGTAACCTGCGTTGCTGAACTGAGAGATTATTATGGGCTCGAAAAACATCCCGTTAAAGTTTGGGAGCCATATCAAATGCTCGGTGAAATTGAAGACGATCTTCTTGATGCTCTCGGAATCGACATTATCGGTCTTCCCGCGCAATACAATATGTTTGGCGTAAAAAATGAAAACTGGAAATCTTTAAAAACTTTCTGGGGGCAGGACGTTCTCGTTGCAGGTGAGCTTAACACAAAAATTGATGAAAATGGTGATCTGTTAGTCTATCCCGGCGGAGATTTTGATGTTTCACCAAGCGGGCGCATGCCGAAGAGCGGTTATTTTTTTGATACAATAAACCGTCAACCCCCGTTTGACGAAGAAAAACTTAATCCGGAAGATAATTTGGAAGAATTCAAATTACTTTCAGATGAAGATTTGGATTACTATAAAACAGCAATTAAAAATCTGGAGAATTCTGATAAAGCAATTGTAGCCGGTGTTGCCGGAACGGCAATCGGTGATATCGCCCTTGTGCCCGCGCCGTTTATGAAACACCCAAAAGGAATCCGTGACATTCAGGAGTGGTACATTTCAACAATAATGCGGAAAGATTACATGCATTCTGTTTTTGAAAAGCAGACAGAAATAGCGATCGAAAATCTTAAAAAAGTTTTCAATGTTATTGGAAATAATATTGAAGCTATATTTATTTGCGGCACAGATTTCGGAACACAGATTTCTACCTTCTGCTCTAACGAAGCTTATGAAGAACTTTACGCTCCGTACTACAAAAAAATGAACAAATGGATTCACGAAAATACTGAATGGAAAACTTTTAAACATTCGTGCGGCGCGGTGGAAACTTTTATGGAAAACTTTATCTCTTCAGGTTTTGACATCATCAACCCTGTTCAATGTTCCGCAACGGGAATGGACCCTAAAACTTTAAAAGAAAAATACGGCAGCAGATTAACTTTCTGGGGCGGGGGAGTTGATACTCAAAAAACTCTGCCGTTCGGTACGCCGGAAGAAGTTCGCAAAGAAGTTTTTCAGCGCTGTGAAATTTTTTCTAAGGACGGTGGATTTGTTTTTGACGCGATTCATAATGTGCAGGCAAAAACCCCGGTAGAAAATATTGTCGCGATGATCGATGCTGTAAAAGAATTTAATGGGTGCAAGTAAATTTTCGGGAAATATAAAATATTCTCAGCTAAAACACCAATAAAAGAAATAAACAAAAGTATTTTAACAATACCTATACTTACAAGCGAAGTAACAACCGAAGAAGTAAAAAAAGCAATGGAAACAATAACGTCAGAAAAGTTGTCGGAATAGGCGAAGGAGAATATTGGAGAAAGTATATTTTCTAAACGAAAACAAATATTTAATCAACTCTAAACAAAA
>Ga0164318_10007161_pt1 | contig 10810 bp, 10 predicted proteins | sample GuaBasSedimGuay9_FD_113734 | JGI IMG/M metagenome (GOLD analysis project Ga0164318, IMG submission 113734) | Subseafloor sediment microbial communities from Guaymas Basin, Gulf of California, Mexico - Guay9, Core 4571-4, 0-3 cm | ecosystem: Environmental > Aquatic > Marine > Hydrothermal vents...
CATCATCAACCCACAATGCATATATGACATCGGAGGGGAGACCGTCGCCCTTATCATAGTTCTTCCAGTCATCAGGTGGTGTGAATATGGATAGACCGGATTCGGTTCCTATAACCACATCGTCATTAAGAAGTGCCAGTGCCCATATACAGTCGCCAGCGATGTTGCTGTTTTCGGTATTATAGGTGGTGAAAGAGCTGCCATCAAAGAAGGAGAGACCGGCATCAGTCCCCACCCACAGCCCCTCCGAACCAGATGCAAGTGATTGCACATTGTTGGATGGCAATCCATCACCTCTGTTATACACAATGAACTCATCGCCATCAAACAGGGCAAGACCCTTATCCGTCCCCACAGCGACACCACTGTTATAACCAACTATTACAACTGCTTCATTGGAGGGGAGACCGTCCTCCTCTGTATAGGGGATGAAGTAGGCGCCCTCCAGTCGAGCTATACCCCCACTGCAAGAGACCCAGGTGGTTTTATTAGCATCCTCAGTAGCCGAATATACAATTAAGCCGGGCAGACCATCCTCAGTGGTATAATTTACCCACTCACCAATTATATCCTCATCACCACAACCAACAACAATAAGTAGTATTCCCAGGAAACAGAGTGCTGACCTGACCATACCTATACCTCAACAGTGCTTCTACTATTTTTTTGGCTTCTTGGTATATGCATCTATGAATGGCTTGATGAGGTCTATGGGTATAGGAAACAGAGTAACCGAATTGTTCTCTACCGCAATCTCGTTTAAGGTCTGAAGATAACGCAGTTGTATGGCAGCAGGGTTTTCAGAGATGACATCCGCTGCCTCCCTTAACTTCTGAGATGCCTGGAACTCACCCTCTGCGTGGATTACCTTTGCGCGCCTCTCTCTCTCTGCCTCTGCCTGTCTTGCTATCGCCCTTATCATCTCTGCTGGCAGGTCAACATGCTTGACCTCAACCGCCGAGACCTTTATTCCCCAGGGGTCCGTCATCTCATCAAGTATGCTCTGTATCATATGGTTCACCTTCTCCCTCTCTGCTAAAACCTCATCTAATTCTACCTGACCGCATATATTCCTCAATGTGGTCTGAGCTAACTGAGAGGTTGCCAGAAGATAGTCCTCCACCTCCACGATTGACTTAGCTGCATCCATCACCCTGAAGTATATTACCGCATTAACCTTCACACTTACATTGTCTCTGGTTATGACATCCTGTGGTGGAACATCAAGAGTTACAATCCTGAGGTCAACCTTGACCATCCTGTCAACGATTGGAATGAGGATTATCAGACCGGGACCCTTGACGCCTATGAGTCGTCCAAGACGGAACACTACACCTCTCTCATATTCTCTCAGTATTCTAATTGCAGAAGCAAGTAGAAAGAAGATAACAATACCTATGAAGAAACAAAGAAAGTAATTTTCTACCGCAATCATTAAACATCCCTCCTAAAAATAATATTCACACATTTCTCACAATTCTCATAATAAACACTCACATCTAATCTTCATAATATGGCTCAACTTTCAATACCATTCCCTCAATCCCAACGACCTTCACCCGTGTGTTCTTCTTAATCTTTCTGTGTGACCAGGCATTCCACAGTTCACCACGGATGAAGACCTTACCTCCATTCTGGGTTATATCGGTATCAGCCCTACCTATCTCACCCACCATACCCTCATAACCTGTAGCGGGTTTCTCTAAGCGGGCTCTAAGAACAAGATAGATAATCACAATAACCAACCCACCAGCAAAGACCGATATTATAATAAACAACCAGAACCAACCTAACACCCCAAACAACTCCTTATTCCTCCTTCAACCTCTCCACATTTAATACCATCCCCTTCTTGCCAACTACCTTCACCTTCTGGTGCTTTTTTATGGCTCTTGTTGATACAGCATTCCACCACTCACCGTGGACAAAAACCGTCCCACCATCCCTGGTTATATCCGTCTTCGCCTCACCCACCATACCTATTATGCCCTCCTGCCCGGTAGCAGTTTTCAAAAACTGTGCTTTCAACCCCATCGTTACAATAAATGTGAAGAACAGAGTGGTAATAGCGACAGTTGGTCCAATGACATACCATGAAATCTTGAGATATGGTGCGGGCGAGCGAATTAGAAGAATTGACCCCAGCACCAGGGAGATTATTCCACCCAGCGTGAGGGCTCCATGGCTTGTTACCTTCACCTCGGCGATAAACAATATCAGACCAAAGAGTATCAGAAGCATACCAGCATAGTTCACGGGCAGAGTATGGAGCGAATAAAATGCGAGAACGATTAATATCACCCCTGCAATCCCAGGCAATATTGAGCCCGGATTTGAGAACTCAAAGAACAGACCATAGAAACCGAGAATCAGAAGAATATATGCAATATTAGGGTCAGAGAGGATTGAGAGAAACTTGGTTCTAAAACCCATCTTAATCTCTTTGACTGGCACACCACTTGTATGAAGGGTAACAATCTTACCGTCTATATCCACCTCATAGCCGTCAATCTTCTCAATCAGTTCATTCACATCATTGGCGATGAGGTCTATAACGCCTCTGTCTAATGCCTTCTCAGCGGTGATGGATGAACCCTGTATGACTGCATCCCTCGCCCACTTGATATTTCTGCCTCTCTTCTTTGCTATACCCTCAATATATGATGCGGCGTCATTGGTTACCTTCCTCTTCAATGCAGGGTCTTCCGCACCGCTCATCCCAAGTGAGACCGGTGTGGCTGCACCGATACTTGTTGATGGTGACATCACAGCAATATGGGAGGCGAGAGTTATAAATGTGCCTGCAGAGGCAGCCCTGCTACCCTGAGGTGCTACAAAGACGATTATAGGCACCCTTGATGAAAACATCCGCTTTATTATCTCTCTCATTGACTTGTCAAGACCGCCGGGGGTGTCCAACCTTATTATGAGGCATACTGCGTTCTCATCTTCAGCAAGCTCTATCGCTGTGATTATATACTCAGAGATAACGGGGCTTATAACTCCATCAACATGAATAACATTTATGGTAGCCCTCTCACTCCCAGATGCCTGTATAAGAACGAGGGGCAATACGGTGAATACCCCAACTATAAACAATCTCCTCAACATACTCTAAAGTTTAAGGTTCCAGAGGTGAAGCCCCGTGGTGACATCAAATATCCTCTCAGGTGGAGTCCCCTTCAAAACATCAATATGAAATTCGCCTACTTTTACTATCGTCCCCGGAAGGAGATGACCTCCATAGACCTTACCATCCTTATCACCTATCACAATATGGCAATGGCAGAATGGTTTGTTATCCTTTACCGATATATTCCCCATCAAACTTACAAGTTCGTATATCCCCTTGAAGTGGTTCTTCCTATACTCTTTCTTATTGAAATCGTAATACCCAATATTAACAGGACCTACCGAACCAATGCCACTAATTACCCCTACCTCTATTCCCACCCTCTCAACCAGATTGTTCAGTGTCTCCAGCAGGTCACTCTCGGGTTTTAAGCGAATCAGCTGGGAATCGCCCTTCACAAATCTCTCAATCCTGTGCTCCATATCTACTTCTTCAGAATACCCCCTGAACTTATCTTCCCACTCATTACCGACTCCTTGAATATAGCCGGACTGTCAACATGATTAATAGTTACTATACCATACTCTTCCTTATCACCAATTATCAACCTATCACCTGCCCTAACTGTAGTTATTAGGTTAACCTTCCCACAACCTTTCTTGCGTTTGTCACCATCATTCTCCAGTTTTACCTCAATAATATCTTCCAACGAAATAGCCCTCGTAGAGCCCATTGGCTTATGGTTTATAAATCTCTTATTGGTCACAATATATCTCTCCCTCTTCCATAACTTGAAGATAACATAAGCCACAGGTAGTATCAAAGCGATAATGAAATATAAACTGAGGTCACTCAACATCACCGCACCAACTATTAAACCGATAAACACAACCGAGGATATAATTATATCCACAAGAATAGATGTTATATGCTGACTCCTATTGTATAATACTACCTCATCATCTATACCTATCAACCTGCCCTCATCTTCCATAGAAATCCTCCATCGTATATAGTTTTACTACCAACCTAAATATATCATACAGGACAACCTGATTTACAACCCTATCTTTGAACCACAACCCTTACCGTATCAGAACCGCTATCACTGCTCGCCCTGATAATATACACACCATCATCTAATTCCGCTGTGCTAAGCTCATAATCACCCTTTAACATCTTCGTCTTGATACTCTCGTTCCTTACCACCCTTCCTGCAATATCATAAATACTGATGTCCATCTCTGTATCTATATCCGATTCTATAACAATATGCAGTTTCTCTGAGACCGGATTGGGATATACCATCACGATGGATAACGGTGATGAACTGCTAATACTACCGCTTGTTCTCGCCAGTGAGACAGCGTTCTCCCCGTATAGTGCATCAAGGCGATATATGTATCTGGTGCCCTCGTTGACATCACTATCCACATAACTGTAGGGGCTTTTACCGGTTATCGGGTAATCATTAAGGCGCTTCCACTCAAATACACCCCTTCCCACATCAAGTTCGGTTCTATCACATAGTTCCATAGTCGCTGGTGACCTGTAGATATAATAACCGGTGATACCCTCCTCATCATCCACCTTCCATTCAAGCATAATGGCGTCATTAAGGGGGCTCGCATTAAATACCACCATCTCAACATCGTTCATATACTCAGATATCTTCAACAGGGGGTTGCCCAAAAGGGTCATGCCATAATGCCAGTCCTTATTATTGGTTCCAACATCTTCAAACCAGTGTCTGAATGCATCTCCAAAGTTATAGCCAACTCCGAGCCATGAATAGAACTGGTCAAACTCAAGCATAGCGCCGGTCTTGGCGCTTCCGACCGATGTTAAGCCATAGTTGGAGGGCACTAATATATACCACGACCCCATGCAGTTGGTGTAGGTGTATTGGCAATTAGAGCACGCAAACAGATTAAAGAAATGACATATTGGCTCTATATTATAGACCTCATAAAACCATGTCTCACCACCAGTCCAATCATTGCCTATCTTGAAGGCATGATAATTGGGGTTAGAATGCGCACACAGCAATATGGTCTCATACTTCTCTATCAGTTTCTCTTCATATATCTCATCAACTGTATCCGCACCCTTAATAATATCCACATCGTCATAGCAGTAATAAAGTGCACCACCCCACTCATCAGCCGAGTCAAACCAGTCGTCATCAACAAATGCAAGCCCCTTCTGCTCAACATCGTAGAACTCGCCATCGCAATATGCCATCACCTTCTCCAGATAATTGTTTGTCAACTCCGCTTCTGTGCTACTGTGATATGTCAGCGGTTCTGCATAGATTCTGCCAAATGAGATGTCAGGTTCTACATCCCCATCACCATCATCATGGTTGTCATAATAGCCATCTTCATCTGTATCTTCCCACTCACCGTCCAGGTCCATAAAGAACAGGTCAATTGGATATGGCGTTCCCTCACCCTCAAAGTAGCCAATCTCGGAGAGCGCCACAGGAAGGGTCCCTATCATAAAGCAGTTGAAATCACCATTCTCAGCCCAGAAGTCCTGTAATTCAGCCCTCAAGTCCTCCGCATCTGCATACTCCGCAGTCCACAACTCTACAGTATAGCCATTGCTCTCCGTCTGGGTGATAAATTCATTGAGATTGTCACTAATATCGTTATATAACTCCTCATTCACTATCATCAATAGCAGATACGAACCATCATCGGTCCTCTCATATAACCTATTACCCCCGCTCCTGTATATTACATCGTGGTGGCTGACCACATTAAAATAGGCAAGTGCCTTCAGCTCCTCCTCGCTCATTGGTGGGACATGCTCCTTATCCACCCAGAACAACCTTGGTATATCGTTATAACTTCCTACAGCATAAACCTGTAAGACAACCAGACAGGACAGTATAAAATAGGAATTTACATATAAAAGAAACCCTCTCTTCATGCAATAACCCTCCTTAAATAAATTCTAACATAACACCCTTAATATTTCAGATTATAAAGAAATGTCAAAGTCAATTTTCTACAATAAAAACAATTGTTTTCTACTTCTATTGAAAATCCTGAGAAACTATGATAATATAAATTTGAGTATAGGAAAAAGAGATGCTTGAGAAATTCACCAGCAGAGCAAGAAAGGTTATCGTTTTGGCTCGAGATGAGGCAGAGCGCTTCAACCATAATTATCTTGGAACAGAACACATACTTTTAGGAATACTTCGTGATGGTGAGGGCATAGCCATCCAGGCGATTGAGAACTTAGGCATTGACATAGAGGAATTGAGGAAAGAGGTTGAATCGCTTTTGATGATGGGTGAAGGGCGCCCTATAAAGGAGATTGCCTTCACCGCCAGGGCAAGAAAGGTCTTTGAACTGGCGTGGGACGAGAGCCAGGCGATGGGGCACAACTATGTCGGAACCGAGCACCTCCTCCTGGGACTGTTGCGAGAGGGCGGTGGAATAGCAGCGACGGTTCTCCGTAAATCTGGTCTGGAAGTAGAATTAATGAGGGAGGAGATAATAAGTTTGGTAAGCCGGGGTGCTGGTATTGAGCAGAGGGAGGAGGCACCCAGAGAGAGAACCCCTGCCCTGAATGAGTTCGGAAGAGACCTGACCAAACTTGCGAAGGAAGGCAAATTAGACCCCATCATCGGCAGAGAGACCGAGATATCACGTCTTATACAGATTCTTTCGCGCAGAAAGAAGAACAATCCAGTTCTTCTGGGTGAGCCGGGTGTGGGCAAGACCGCAATAGTTGAGGGTCTCGCCCAGAAGATAGTCAACAAAGATGTCCCCCCAAGTTTGCAGAAGAAACGACTTTTGACCCTTGACCTATCGGGTGTGGTGGCGGGCACCAAATACAGGGGGCAATTTGAAGAACGTCTGAAGGCAATCATAAATGAACTGACGAAGAACAAAAACACAATCATCTTCATAGACGAACTACATACCATTGTAGGTGCAGGCGCAGCGGAGGGAGCCATAGACGCCTCCAATATGCTTAAACCCGTGCTGGCAAGGGGAGACATACAATGCATAGGTGCTACTACTCTCAATGAATACAGAAAGCATGTTGAGAAGGATGGCAGTTTAGAGAGGCGTTTCCAGACCATAATGGTAGACCCCCCCACTGTGGAGCAGACCGAGGAGATACTGATGGGCTTGAGGGAGAAGTATGAATCCCACCATCAGGTATCCCTAACAAATGAATCAATAAAGGTGGCAGTTCGGTTATCCGACAGATACATCACCGACCGCCATCTTCCAGATAAGGCGATAGATGTGATAGACGAGGCGATGGCAATGGTTCGTCTTAGAGAGGAGCAGAAATCGCCCGAGACAGAGCATATTTTGGAGCAAATTAGAAACATCAGCATCAAGAAGGAGGAGGCAATATCAAGGCAGGACTTTGAGAAGGCAGCAGATTTGAGAAAAGAAGAACTAAACCTTAAGAAGAAGTATCAAAGTTTAACGAACGATTTGAAGAAAAACGGTAAATTAAAGAAGGTGTTGACGCCCGAGGATGTTGCAGTAGTAGTAAGCAAGTGGACAGGTATTCCACTCCACAAGCTGGAGATGAGCGAGAACGAGCGTCTGCTCAAGATGCCTGAGGCATTGCACAGACGCATCATCGGGCAGAACGAGGCAATTGATGCGGTAGCACGAGCCATAAAGCGCTCCAGAGTGGGTGTCAAGGATGTAAGGCGTCCCATTGGTGTGTTCTTATTCCTTGGACCAACAGGCGTTGGCAAGACCGAGTTAGCCAAGGCGTTAGCGGAGTTCTTGTTTGACGATGAGGACGCTATGGTTCGCCTGGATATGAGTGAGTATATGGAACGTTTCACCGTCTCACGGCTCATCGGTTCACCTCCTGGCTATGTTGGATACGAGGAGGGTGGACAACTGACCGAGAAGGTGAGGAGGCGTCCCTATTCGGTTGTCTTATTAGATGAGATTGAGAAGGCGCATCCTGATGTATTCAATATATTGTTGCAGATAATGGAAGATGGTCGCTTAACAGACAGTTTCGGCAGAGTTGTATCGTTCCGGAATGTGGTCTTGATTATGACCTCCAATATCGGCGCCAGGGAGATTAAAGACGGCACCACAATTGGCTTTGCCCCTGAGGATACTGAACTTTCTTATAAGCGTATGAAGGAGATGGTATTGGGCGAGGTGAAGAAGGTATTCAATCCCGAGTTTATGAACCGCCTTGACGAGGTAATTGTATTCCACTCTCTTGAGAGGCACCACCTGAATGACATAGTGAAGTTGATGATAAACGATGTATCAAGGCGGCTGGCGGAGCACGCAATCGGCATATCGCTAAAGCAGAAGGCGATTGACTTTCTGATTGATAAGGGCTATGACCCGCAGTTCGGTGCCCGACCGTTGAGGCGGACAATCCAGAAGTATATAGAGGACCCGATAGCAGAGAAGATGCTGATGGGCGAGATAGGCGACAATATTGACATAGTGGTGGATGTAGGCGACGACGACAATCTTACATTTACACCTAAGAAGCTCTCCAAGGTGAAGTAGGGGGGGGTTGCCAGAAAGAAACTTATCTCCAATATTTTCTCTAACATTTTCCATTTAAAATAAACACTCAAAGCATCCACAAAACTACCTATTTGATGTTAATTACCATTATTTTTTAATATAATTTTATTAAAAACATAAACGATTGCTTCTACATTATCTTTTATTGTTCTCCTTAGTTTTTGTGGAATAACCTTAAATACAATGCTAAAGATAATTTTAAGAAAAAGAAAAGAGATATTTACCATACTTATGACAAAATAAACCAATCCTTTCTTATGTGTAGAACATATAGAATCCATCTTAAGTGTGTTATATATACTTCCATAATGGAGAGAATTGCATGAATTAAAAGATTTGAGGCATAGATAAAAAGTTTCAAAATTTCTTTATGCAAGATGTCTGAAATAAGTAGCAGGAGTAAAATATGTTTTCTATTTCAGGGTATGTATTGATTTCAATAATATTTAATGTAACTTTGTGTGGTAAAGATAATAATCTTCTTTTAGAAATCTACAATACAATTCAACAACATATATCTCCCTCCCTCTATTCATCATTGACACCCACCCTTATGGGCATATAATTAAACCAAGATAGTCAAGGGAGGTTTAGGTGAAAAATACGACTTGGCTTCGCATAACAGGAAGAATCATTGTGATTATCTGGGCGGGCTTCTGGGTCTTCTTCGCAGTCGCTACCATTCTGAGCGAGCCGTTCAGCGCTGTGGGGCTTCTCTCGTGCATCTTCTTCTCACTGATGTTCGTCATAAGCGCCCTGATTCCCCTAAAATGGGAAAGTGTGGGGACATACCTCCTCATAATTGAGGGAGTGATATTCCTCATCGTCTATCCGCTCAGGATGGCGTCCCGCCTCCCACCACTTACTATCCTGTTCATGATACTCACATTGGCTATTCCACCCCTCACTGCTGGTATATTACTATTAATGCATCAGAGGAGGATGAGATGAAGAAGGAGAAGACCTGGCATGAGGATGATAGTTTCTGGGAGACGGTGAACGATGTAATGTTCACCAGAAACCGTATGGATATAACACCCGCCGAGATTGACAGGGTTCTGAATATCCTGGGAGTAGAAGAGAACGCACATATTCTGGACCTCTGCTGTGGTGTGGGAAGGCACTCTATTGAACTCGCTCGTAGGGGCTATAAGATAACAGGCATTGACAGAACCAGAAGTTATCTGGATAGGGCTAAGCAGAGCGCTATGGAGGAGAACCTTACTAATATTGAATTCATAGAGGCGGATATGCGCACTTTCTGTTCACCCGACACCTTTGATGCTGTGATAAACCTATACACCTCCTTCGGCTACTTTGAGGACCCCAAAGATGATAAACGGGTTCTCCAAAACATCCACAAATCGCTCAGGGCTGGGGGCAATCTTTTGTTAGAGATGATGGGTAAAGAGGTATTAGCCAGAATATTCCAGAGAACCCGCTGGCATGAAGAGGAGGATGGAACGCTTATCTTGCAGGAGAGCAGGGTGTGCGAGGGCTTCAGTTGGATTGAGAACAGGTGGATAATAATAAAGGGTGGCAAGCGAGCCGACTTCAGGGTTGACCACCGACTTTATTCTGCGAAGGAGTTGACCACACTGATAACCGAATGCGGTTTCATGGGCTTTGAGGTCTATGGCGACCTTGAGCGTAGCCCCTATGATGAGAAAGCGAAGCGTTTGATTGTGGTTGCATGGAAGTAGTTTTAGGTAGATGAGAAAGCGTAAGGGTTGAAATTGAATGATAGACAGATTACAATATTTACAAACAATGAGGAGGCATTATGATTGTAAGAAGGGCAGATGAGGTTGAAAAGAATGTAGTAGAGGAGGAGGGAGCAAAGGGTGTGAATGTCCGCTGGTTAATATCAAAGGAGATAGGTGCGCCAAACTTCGCAATGCGTGAGTTTGAGATTGAACCAGGTGGCTACACCCCCTACCACACCCACCACTGGGAGCATGAGGTCTATGTGCTTGAGGGAGAAGGAGTGGCGGTAGGCCCAGAGGGCGAACACCCAATCAAACCAGGAACAGTTGTATTTGTCCCAGGCGGGGAAGAACATAACTTCAGAAACACAGGAGACACACCCCTGAGATTTCTATGCCTTGTTCCCCATATTGAATAAGAAGGGCACTATTTTGTATAATATATATATAAAGATTTCAAAAATGTATTAAAAGGG
>Ga0164318_10007162_pt1 | contig 10809 bp, 8 predicted proteins | sample GuaBasSedimGuay9_FD_113734 | JGI IMG/M metagenome (GOLD analysis project Ga0164318, IMG submission 113734) | Subseafloor sediment microbial communities from Guaymas Basin, Gulf of California, Mexico - Guay9, Core 4571-4, 0-3 cm | ecosystem: Environmental > Aquatic > Marine > Hydrothermal vents >...
ACGTTCTTGGCCCATGCGTTGCTGGTGCGCCGCTTCCGGAGGCTGGCGGCATGAGACGTGTGCTCCACCTGGCCCTGCACGACTACCGCCTGTTCCTCGTGGGGCGCATGAACATCTTCTTCATGTTCGTGATGCCGGTGTTGTTCATGCTGTTCTTCAGCGTGGTGCTGAACGGGGGCGGTCCGACCGACGTGAGCGTATCCCTGCAGGTGATCGACGCCGACGGCGGGTTCCTGAGCCGGGCTCTCATCGACCAGCTCAAGACCGGCAAGTTCGATATCACGGTCCTGGATCCCGCAGCGGCCGATTCCACCGGCTACATCCGGCGTCTGGTCATCCCCGCCGGGTTCACCGACGACGTGCTCGCCCGCCGCAAGGTACGACTGCTGCTGACCAAGAGAGCGAGCAGCGACCTTCAGTACGATGCCGCCGCCGAGGTGAGACTGCGCCAGGTTCAGGCCCGGTTCCTGGGGGCCTTGATCCGGTGGGGCAATGCGGCGCCGGATTCGACGGCGGAGGGCCTGGACCCGTCGTTGAGGGTGGTCCCGACGGACAGGGACAGCCTGCTGGCCCTGATGAGGGAGCAGCCCAGGATCACCGTGGAGCAGGAGTTCGCCGGCACGGGGCGGCCCGTGCCCTCGGGCGCCGGGCAATCGGTGCCCGGTATGCTGACCATGTTCATGGTGATGACCGTGGCCATCGGCGGCGCCGAATCCCTGACCCGCGAGAAGCTTGGCGGCACCCTGTCCCGCCTGGCCACCACCACGTTCAGCCGCGGCGAGATCATGACCGGCAAGCTGTTGCATCTGGTCCTGGTGGGCATGGTGCAGGCCCTGGTCCTGATGGCGGCCGGGCAGGCCATTGGCCACTGGGGCCTGTTCGGCATCGATTTCTCCTGGGGTCCGAGGTACTGGGTGGTGATCGCGGCCCTCGTGCCTTACGCTTTTTCCGTGGCCGGCGTGACCCTGTTGCTGGGCGGGCTGTTCCGCACGACCCAGCAGGCCGAGAGCCTGGGCTGGCTGGTGGGCATGGTGTTCGCCGCTTTGGGCGGATGCTGGTGGCCCCTGGAGATCATGCCCCGCGGGGCGCAGATCCTGGGCGGCTTCTTCCCCACGTTCTGGGCCATGAAGGCCCTGCACGGGGTGGTCACCTTCGGGGGTGGGATCGATGCCATCGTGTTGCCCGCGGGAGTGTTGCTGGTTTTCGGGATCGTGTTCGCGTGGCTGGGCGCCCGGACCATGAAGGTCTCAGGGTAGGAGCACCGCAGGAAATGAAAGAGGATTGACATGAGTGGCGAGCGCGGCTGTTTCAAGACCGGTTGCCTGGGCTGTCTGGGAGTGCTCCTGGTGGTGATCGTGATCACGGGCGTGCTGGTCCTCGTCGGCTGGAACAGTTCCCGTCATCAGGACGTGCAGGACCGCATGCTGGCCTTGCAGGATGCCGAAGCCGCAGCCGATTCCAGTCTTGCGACGCCGGATTTCCCCTGGCGGAGCCATCCGGGCCGGGTGGTCCTGGACCTTTCCCACGGCTCCTTCACCCTCAGCCCCGCACCCGAAGGCGAGGGCCTTGCCGCCAGGGCCCGCTTCGATGCCGAGGCCTACACCATAGGGGAGAAATTCACTATCCAGCCGGATTCGAGCTGGGTGTACCGGATCAGCTTCCATCGTCACCTGACCGGCATGCAGGCCATGTTCCGCGGCCTGTTCATGAAGGGCTCACGGCCCGAGGTCCAGGTGTTCCTGCCCGGGGATGTGCCCCTGAGCCTGGAGGCCCATGTGACCGCAGGCGGTATGGAGGCCGAGCTGGGCGGCTTGTGGTTGAAGGAGGCGATTTTCAGCTACGACAAGGGCGGCTTCTCCTTCGGCTTCAGCGAGCCCCTGCGCGAACCCATGGATCGCCTGTCCATCCAGGGCTCCATGGGAGGCGTGGAGGCGGTCGCGGTGGGCAACGCCAGTCCCGCGGTCCTGGACATCGGGTGCCGCATGGGCGGCGGCGATGTGGATCTCACGGGCAATTGGCTCCGCGATTGCCGGGTCACCCTGTCGGTGCGCATGGGCGGCATGAGCGTGACGGTACCCCGGGACATGAAGGTCGACGGGGCGGCGGTTCCGGCCGGGGATATCGCCGCACCCACGGGAGAAAACCCCCTGCCGGTGCTGCACATCAGCAAGCGTCAGAGCATGGGGGAAATCGAGATCCAGAGGTAGGCCGGGACATTGCTCGACATCGCCATCATCCTGGTCTACTTCGCGGTGATCATGGTCGTCGCCTTGCGTACCCGTCTGAGTCCCTCTGCGGGCATCGACGAGTACTTCGTGGGCGGGCGCGACCTGCCGTGGTACTCCATCGCGGCCTCGACCATCGCGACCAACCTGCACGCCGGTCATTTCCTGGCCGTCATCGGGGCGTCCTACGCCTTCGGCCTGGCCCAGGCCAACTTCGAGTTGAACGCCGTGTTCGGCCTGCTGCTGGCGGCCTTCGTCTTCGTCCCCCTCTACTTGCGCGCCCGCGTGGTGACCATCAGCCAGTTCTTCGAGCAGAAATTCGGTGCGGGGGTGGCGACGACCTATTCCCTGCTGACCATGTTCCTGTACGGGACCCTCTACCTGGGAGGCACTCTGTTCTGGGGCGGCTACGCCCTGGAGGTCCTGTATGGAGACGCGTTGCAGGCGGCCGTGGGCGGTTCGCCGGTGCTGAGGATCTGCGTCATGATCGTGCTGCTGGGGGGGATCTCGGCCCTGTACACCTGGTACGGCGGTCTGGGCGCCGTCGTGCGCACGGACATCGTGCAATTCCTGCTGCTGCTGGGCGGGGGGCTCACCCTGACGGTGCTGGCGGTGAACCGCGCCGGGGGACCGGCGCAGCTTTTCGCCCTGGCGCCGGACAAGATGCACCTGCACCTGCCCAACTCCCACCCGCAGCTGCCCTGGCTGGGGATCTCGGCCATGCTGTTGCTGAACCTGCAGTACTGGGGGTGCAACCAGGTGATCCTGCAGCGGTCCCTGGCCGCCCGCAGTCTGCGCGACGCGCAGATCGGTTTGCTGGTGGGCGGGGTCTTCAAGTTCGTCACCGCGGCCATGCTGGTGCTGCCGGGCATCGCCCTGGTGGTGATCCTGGGCGAGGGCGGTCAACTCAAGGATCCCGACCAGGCCTATCTGAAGCTGGTGAACCTGCTGCTGTCGCCGGGTATTCGCGGGCTGGTGCTTTGCGGCCTGTTCGCCTCCCTGATGAGCAGCGTCGATTCCATCTTCAACTCGATATCGACCCTGTGGTCCATCGATTTCTACCGGCGGCGCATCAATCCGGGCGCATCGGAACAGCAGGTGGTGGCCATGGGACGACGGGCCATCCTGGTGGTGTTGCTGGTGGGTATCCTGTTCGGGTTCGTGTTCACGTACATCAAGATGGACAACCCGACCTTCCCCCTGGATCCGTTCTTCAAGAAGACCAGCTACTTCATCAAGAACGGGTTCGTGGTGCTGATCGCCGCGGCGGTCTTCCTGCGGAATCCCTCGCGCCGCCTGGTGTGGGCGGCCATGCTGGCGACCATACCCGCCACCATCCTGGCCAACCTGGTTTTCGCCGGGACGCCGTACCTGATACTGACTTCCCTGGTCATCGTGTGCGCCTTTTTGGTGGTGGCCGTGCCGACCTGGCGTCGCCGCGGTTGGCGGTTGGGGACGGTCCTGGTGCGGGTGGAGGAACGGGCCATCGGCTGGTTCGGCGCCGGCCTCGGCCTGGCCCTGGTGGCGGCCCACATCGTTTTCTCCTGAAAAATGCCGGGTTCGGGCTTGCCGCCGGAGCGGGAGGGGTTAAATTTAGACAAAAATACCCTTTTAGTAGTCAATCGGCTAAGGCCGTCCTGGAAAGGAACCCGACATGAGCACGCAACCGGGGGTCATCACCCCTGAAATGACCCTCTTCGAGATCACCGAGCAGAACCCCGCCACCATCGCCGTGTTCGTGGCCAACGGCTTCGAACACGTGGGCGACGAGACCAAGCGCACGACCCACGGCAAGATGGTGACCCTGCAACAGGCCGTGAAGATGAAGAGCAAGGACCTGGCCACCTTCACCTCCCTGCTGGAAAGCGCCATCGAGGAGGCGGCGGACAAGACGGATGTCACCCTGGAGATGGCCGACGATTCTGCGGGGATCTTCCCTCGACACGGCGATATCAAGGTGGCGGGCCTTTTGCCCTGCCCCGTGCGCATTCCCCTGCTGGAGGCCTGCGACCGGGTGTGCCGCGAGATCACCGAGGAGACGGGCAAGACCGTGGGCGTCAACCTGGTGGCCGCTTCGGTGGGAGCCGACGTGCTGGACAAGGCCCTGCAGGGGATTCGGGACGAAGACGATCTGCCGGACATCTTCCTGTCCGCGGGCTTCGAGGCCTTCTTCGACCGCCGCAACATGGCGCGCTTTCGGGACCAGGGCGTCTTCACGATCAGCCACGACTGGAAGGGGCAGAACCCCCTGTTCAAGGACTACGACCTCCAGGATCCCCGGGGTTTCTATTCCATGCTGGCGGTGGTGCCGGCGGTGCTGCTGGTGGACCGAACCCGGCTGGCCGAAGGAGAGGACGTGCCCCGTTCCTGGGCGGAGGTCCTGGACGAGCGGTTCGCGGGCCGTCTGGCCCTGCCGGTCGGCGACTTCGACCTGTTCAACGGGATCCTGCTGACCATCTGGAAGGAGTTCGGGGAAGAGGGTGTGGCCGCCCTGGGCCGCAATCTGCAGCGGGGGATGCATCCCAGCCAGGTGGCGGGCCGTTTCGCCGCCCGCAAGGGCGAGGGGCCCACGGTTTCGGTCATCCCCTACTTCTTCAGCCGCATGGCCGGATTCAACCCCGACGCGGAGATCGTCTGGCCCGCCGAGGGAGCCGTCATCAGCCCCATCTTCATGTTGCTGAAACGGAAGGCGGGCGCGGAGGCGGCGCGGGTGGCCGATTTCTTCGCTTCCCGGGAAGCGGGCGAGATCCTGGCCCACAAGGGGCTGTTCCCCAGCTGCCATCCCGAGGTGGAGAACAAGGTCCCGGACCACGCGCCCTTCCTGTGGCTGGGCTGGGACTTCATCATGGAGCACGACCTGGGCGAGCTGATTCCCCGGGTCAATGCCGTCTTCAACCAGGCAGGCGCATAGTATGAGATTCGTGACCGTCAGCGGGCCGCCGGCGGTGGGCAAGACCGCCGTCATCATCAAGACCCTCGAGCACATCAAGCAGGCCGGCAGCAAGGTCGGGGTGGTGAAGTTCGATTGCCTGGCCACCGACGACGACGCCCTGTACCGCAAGCAGGGCATCGCCGTGCGCAAGGGCCTGGCCGGGGCCCTGTGCCCGGACCACTACTTCGTCAGCAACGTGGAGGAATGCGTGCAGTGGGGGCTGGCCGAGGGCCTGGACGTGCTGGTCAGCGAAAGCGCCGGACTGTGCAACCGCTGTTCGCCGCACATCCGCGAGGTCCTGGCCGTCTGCGTCATCGACAACCTCAGCGGCACCGACGCCCCGCGCAAGATCGGCCCCATGCTCAAAGCCGCGGACGTGGTCGTGATCACCAAGGGGGACATCGTCAGCCAGGCCGAGCGCGAGGTGTTCGCCGCGCGGGTCCGCATGGTCAACCCCAAGGCGGCGATCATGCACGTCAACGGCATCACCGGCCAGGGCAGCTTCGAGCTGGGCACCCTGTGGACAGGAACCAAGGAGACCACCACGGTCGAGGGTCTAAAGCTGCGCTTCTCCATGCCGGCGGCACTGTGCTCCTACTGCCTGGGCGAGACCCGCATCGGCGCGGACTACCAGATGGGCAACGTGCGTAAGATGGACCTGGACCTGCCCACCGGGACCAAGACCGACGGCGGACCGGGCGCTCCGGGTGTATCCGGAGGCGGATCATGAGCGGAATCCCGGCCGGATTGACGGTGGAGGCTGCGCTGGGGCGCTGGCCGTTCCTTTCCCAGTTCCTGGAGGACAGGGAATTGGCCGGATTGCTGGACACTCCCCAGGTTCCGCTGGCCGAGGCCCTGGACGACGGCCTGCTGCATGAGCTGGCGGAGTTCATCGCGGCCATGGAATCCTTCCTGGGCACCCGGGAGGACGAGGTCCGCGAGCTGACCATCAAGGGAGGCCAGGCCAAGGACGGCAGCCCCGAGAAGGTGCAGGAACTGACCATCAGGGTCGGCGAGGTGATCTGCATCGTCGGGCCCACCGGCAGCGGCAAGAGCCGCCTGCTGGCGGACATAGAGTGGGTGGCCCGCGGCGACACGCCCACCGGGCGCCACGTCCTGATCGACGGTGAGGAGCCGGACGACCGTTGGCGCTTCGGGTCCGGGCCCAAGCTGGTGGCCCAGCTCAGCCAGAACATGAACTTCGTCATGGACCTCGCGGTGGAGGAATTCCTGATCCTGCACGCCGAATCCCGTCAGGCGGCCGACCCTCGGGACAAGATCCAGCGCATCTGGAACTGGGCCAACGAGCTGGCGGGTGAGCCGTTCGCCCTCGATACCCCGGTGACCAGCCTTTCGGGCGGCCAGTCCCGCGCCCTGATGATCGCCGACACGGCCGTGCTGAGCGCCAGCCCGGTGGTGCTCATCGACGAGATCGAGAACGCCGGCATCGACCGCCGGCAGGCCCTGGATATCCTCATCAAGCAGGAGAAGATCGTCCTGATGGCGACCCACGATCCCATCCTGGCCCTGATGGGCGACCGGCGGGTTGTGATCGAGAACGGAGCCATGGTCAAGGTCATCGCCCCCAGCGCCAGGGAGCGCGCCAACCTGGACGAGCTCAAGGCCCTGGATGAGCGTCTTATGGAGCTGCGTCGGCGTCTGCGTGCGGGAGAGGCCCTGGACGAGATTTGACGGTGGCCGTTTCGGCCGCGGGAATCTTCGGGGAACCTGAATTCCGGTAGAAGCGCGCCATGTCCGCCAGCGCCTCGCGCATCAGGTCCATGGAGGGCGGCCCGGCCTTGAGCGTCGAGTCGTAGACCTTGTACTTGCGCACCTGCATGGGACATGAAGCGTAGACATCATCCCCCAACACCACGGCGTGATTGTAGTAGCTGGCGATGATCAGGGCCCGCTGCGCGGGCAACGGTCCGAGCAGGTCCAGCCCGTCGCTGTAGTCGGTGATCGGGTTGGTGCAGCCCAGGTAGTTCTTCACCAGGGTGGGCACAAGGTCCAGGTGGCTGGTGACCTCATCCAGCACGCGCGGCCCGCGACCGGGCAGGTAGAGGATGAACGGGACCTGGGTCTGGTAACGGGTGAAGTTGCTGCCGTGGCCCCAGTAGTTGTCCCCGCTGTCGTTGAACTCCTCGGCGTGGTCGGAGGTCACGACGATGATGGTGTTGTCCATCATGCCGCGCCGCTGCAGGTCGTCCAGGATACGGCCGATCTGGACATCGTCGAAATGGACGGCGTTGCGGTAGCGGTTCAGGTATGGCGTCATGTCCTTGATCCGGTCGGCCACGGCCATGTTCAGCTTCTTGGCCGGCTGGAAGATCGCGTGCTCCTTGTCGCAGGAATAGTCGAAATGCGAGGCCTTGAAGAAGGCCAGGGCCATGAACGGCTGCCCCGCCCGGTCCTGTCGGTCGATGAAGGCCAGCAGCTGATCGGTCAGGTCCCGGTCCTGGGCGGCGAACGTCTTGCCCGCGAAATCCTCGTGCACCTCGATGCCCCGGAAAACCGTATCCTTGATCTTGTGCCGCCGGAATTTCGAGCGGGCGAAGATCCCCAGGCCGTAGTCCCGGTCCTGGAGGATGTCGATGAGGACCGGGTTGTGGATGGCCTCGCTGTTGGCCTTGACCTCGTCCCAGTAGGTGGGCTCGATGCCGTAGAACAGGCCGAATATCCCCGCCACGGTGGAATTGCCGGAGCTGAAGTGGTTGCGGCACACCGTGGACCTGGTGCCCAGGTCCCGGATGCGGGGGCAGACGCGCTCGTTCATCTCGTCCGCGCGCCAGCTTTCCAGCACCAGCAGCAGGATGTTGGGCAGGGAGTCCCGGGGGACCGGGGCCAGCCGGGGCGGGTTCAAGGGGTAGTGGAACGCGCCGTGGGCGGAACCGGATGATCCGTCCGGGGCTCCGCCTTCCTCATCGGCGAACAGAGGCACCTTGTCCCCGTAGCGGACGGCGTGCTTGTGGGAGGTGAAGGGCATGTAGAAGGGCAGCCCCGGGGTCAGGGCGGTGATGCGCGAATCATCCTTCTCGTAGGCCAGGATGTGCATCACCTGGCTGGCCGCAAACAGCACCAGCGAAAGCGCCACCATGAGCCAGACGAAGCGCGCCCGGTGCAACCAGTGTCCGGCCAGGCGGATCAGCCCGAATTCCAGGGCCATCACCACGGCCAGCACGGCCGCCGCCTTCAGCATCATGCCCGCCGAGATCCCCATGCCGCCGGCGTTGTGCACCACGAAGTCCATCCAGAACAGGTCGATGTGGAACTTGTAGATGCCGAACACGATGCTGTCGGCCAGCATGTAGAAGATGAACGCGCCCAGCAGGACGACGGCCAGGATCAGCGCGCCGCGGCGGGAAAACAGGGCGGTCAGACTCGCGACCACCAGGACGATGAGCAGGGGCAGCAGGTAGTACCCCAGCGCGACCCCCGTCACATAGAGGGTGTTCAAGGCCGTGGGCGAGGTGCCCGGCTGGTTGCGCCAGAAGATCGCCAGCAGCAGGGGCAGGTTGAGAAAGACCGCCCCGCTGACGGGCAGCAGGGCGTTCCGGTAGTTCCGCAGGGCTGTGAGCAGGCGGTTCATGTGCGCGTCCACGGGGCGCGGGCCCCGGTCGATCAGTTGACGGCCACCAGCGTCAGCTCGAAGGTCAGGTCATGGCCCGCCAGGGGATGGTTGGCATCCAGGGTGACCATTTCACCGTCGAGCTCGACGATCCGCACGGGGATGGATCCTTCAGGGGAGTTCATCTGGAGCATCATGCCCACTTCAGGTTCCATGTCGTCGGGAAGATTGGTACGGGGGATCTGGCCGATCATCTCCTCGCGAGTCTCGCCGTAGGCCTCGGCGCAGGGGATGGTGATGGTCCGGGTCTCTTCCACCGCCATGGAGGCGACGGCGTTTTCGAAACCGGGAATCACGTTGCCTTCGCCGATGACGAACTCGATGGGGTCACGGCCCTCTGAGCTGTCGAACACGGTTCCGTCGGCCAGGGTGCCTTTGTAATGGACCTTGACGGTCTTGCCGGCATCAATCATGTCGCAAATTCCTTCTCACGCTGCTCTTGATTCTCGGGACCGAAACATGGCAGCAGCATGAACCGGGTCCGCGGCGCATACCGCTGCGGCGACCGCACGGCAGGCCAAGGTTTGCCCCTCAAACTACCGTTTCGGGGGGAAAAAGCAACCCGGTAGTGCGGAAAACCGATCCGCCGGCCCTTACTTCACGAGGGTCAACTTGGTGGTTACTTTCCGGTTGCCGCTGGTCAAGCGGGCGAAATAGATCCCGCTGGGAACCGTGGTTCCGTCATCACCGCGCCCGTTCCAGGACCGCGAATAACGGCCCGCAGGCAGGTTCTCGTCGGCCAGGGTGCGAACAAGCCGTCCCCGCAGGTTGTAGATGGCCACGTAGACCGGTCCCCCTTCGGGCAGATCGAAGGCCACGGTCGTGGTCGGGTTGAAGGGATTGGGTGCGGCGGTGAGGGAAGGTCCAGGCTGGGGGATTCCCGTCACGGGCGAACCGAGGTCCAGCTGCAGGGCGTCGATGACCAGGTCATCGAACGCGAATCCGGCCCCGTTGACGCTGCCGTCGCTGGCGAAGCGGAAGCGCAGCTTGAGGCTCGGCTGGCCCAGCAACGGGCTCAGGTCCACGGTGTTGAGGACCCATGCCGCCTGGGTCCCGTCGAACACGGGTTCCCCCGAGGGGGTCTGGACACCCTGGCCCCCGGTAAGATGGGTGTGGTCGGTGGCCACGGAGAACCAGCCGGCCCCGTCGTTCACGGATCCTTCGAGGAAGCAGCCGTCATAACCGGATTCGATGTCCCACTGGGCCCAGAAACGCAGCTCGCAGCTGAGCAGGGTCGTGTCGCTCAGGTCCACGGCCGCGGCCATGGTGGTGATGGCGGTGGTGCTGCTGGGATAGTCGGTGCCGGGGCTGTCTGTCAGGGAATTGTCAGAATCATGGCCCGCGGCGGGTACGGCCAGTCCCCAGTCGCCGGTCCAGCCGCCGATGCCGTCTTCGAAATCGGAAGCGAAAAGCACCGTCGTCACCGTGGGGCCCAGGGGATCCAGCGCCACATCCAGCACCGTGGGGGTGCCCCAGGTGGTGGCAACGCCGCCGATGGTCCTGCTCACATAACCGGGTGCGGAGAAGGTCAGCTCGTAGGTGCCGGTATCCAGCAGCTTGTAGTAGTCGCCGTGGGCGGGATCGGTGTGGACGGGCTTGTCGTTGCCCGTCACCGTCACCGTCGCGTCCAGGGGCTGGCCCGTGTCCGCATCGGTCACCACGCCGTGTACGCCGTAGTGGGAGGCCTTGATGTAGTGCAGCAGGCTTTGGCGGTTGTCGTCCCAGTAGCCGTCCAGGGTCGAGGCCGCCGGCCACTTGGTGTTGCTGACCTCGATGGTCACGTCGATGCAGTCGGTGGCGTAGTACGACCAGTCCTGCACGCTGCCGGTGATGACATACCAGTCCGCGCCGTTGGTGATGCCCTGGGAGAAGGAGCCGTTGTACATGGGCAGGTTGTAGGTGGAGTATTCCAGGGCCAATTTGATGACGGCTGCATCGTCGGGTGTCCTGGTGTAGGTGTAATCCCAGGGATAGTTCACCACCAGAGCGCCGGTATGGCCGTTCTGGCTGATGACGAAATGGTG
>Ga0164318_10007163_pt1 | contig 10809 bp, 9 predicted proteins | sample GuaBasSedimGuay9_FD_113734 | JGI IMG/M metagenome (GOLD analysis project Ga0164318, IMG submission 113734) | Subseafloor sediment microbial communities from Guaymas Basin, Gulf of California, Mexico - Guay9, Core 4571-4, 0-3 cm | ecosystem: Environmental > Aquatic > Marine > Hydrothermal vents >...
CCCCTCTTTTTGTCATTTCGACCGTAGGGAGAAATCTTTAATGCCTGTATTTTCAGTACGATAAGATTTCTCGCTTTGCTCGAAATGACAGTTTTGGTTAGTTTTCGTTCAGACACTAATTATATAGAGCTCTCAGAAATGTTGATTTTATTGCCTCCATCTCCCGAACAAAAAAAGATTGCCGAGATTTTGACAACAGTGGACGAAGCGATTGTGAAGACGACCCAGATTATTGAGAACGCTAAACATCTCAAAAAGGGGCTGATGCAAAGACCTGTGAACAAGCAAAAGAAAGCTGGCGAGGTCTTGAATCCAGTGGATGACGACATCGAAAAAGAATCGAATTACAAGGAGCAGCTAAAATCATTGAAAAAAGGCCTAATGCGGATATTGTTTACAGGAAAGTTGCGCCTGGAGGTGTAATCGAGGGACAATCCTACATTTGAAGACACTCCTCATAGTGATGATTTTGCCCTTGAAAATAGCGTTTGATGATCCTGATAATCCTGCCTACATATTTATGGTGGAAGTATGACTGACATTTGATCTGGCGGCAAGCAAGATCTCCTTTTGGGGTTTCTGAGGAAGATTTGCATGAGGTGGGTTGGCTGTGAACCCCTTGGAGATTGGAAGGTGGGGGAAAAAATTTGAAAAATGGTCTTTACTGGCGCCGGGATCTATTCTGCCAACCAGTTTTCCAGCCTGAGGCCTGAGATTCGGGAAAAATGTCTCGTATTGTCGCTGACAAGACAAAGGTCGTTGGCCATGGCAATGGCAGCGATTTCAATATCTGCAAGGGGGAGCAGCCGACCTTCTTTTTCGAAGCGGGCCCGCAACCGGCCGCAGATCCATCCAGCCTTGAGATCGAGGCCAATGACATTGACCCTGGGCAGGAGGATCTCCTCCAGATTTTGGAGATGAAAGCGGGGCCGGTTGCTTTTATAAACGCCATAAACGATTTCAGAGATGGTAATAGTGGTGATGAACTGGTGCTGTTGGGGCAATGATTCGATTCGGGCAAGCAGGGTCGGTGAGGGCCGTTTTTTAAGGATATTGGTGATGACGTCGGTATCAAAGAGATACATTACGGCCGTTCCCACCCGCACGGCGTAGCTCGGCGATATCACCCATGCTGGTGGCTACTTCGTCGAACTCCGGCCACTTGCTGGCAATTCCGGCAAGCCCGGTCCGTTCCTCGTGCTGCTCAATGATACGCAGATCATCGATACTCACCAGGGCGGCCACTGGCTTGTTGCGACGGGTGATGATGAACCGTTCGTGATTGTATGCGCATTTGGCCATGATTTCTGACAAATGACTCTTGGTATGGGCAACAGAGACTTTAGGCATGATGCACTCTCCGATCTGTTTTGCTGTAAAGAGGTCTATATGGTCATTATGACTACAATATACGTTTAGCCTGCCCCTTCTGTCAATCAAATTATGGTTGCGGAGGGACAGGGTAAATGTTCTTTCCCTATGCCGCAGTCTTGACAGTGCATGCTGATAATTACTTCATTTTCCATTCACTTACATTCTTTTTTCACATTATTGACGATTTTACCGAAAAAGAACATAGTAGTTGTAATCCATACGACTTGTAATATTGGATGACTGGGAATAAACATGAACTTTAGGCACTTCAAATTCAATTAATTTGAAATTGTTCTGCCACTAAAAACACGAGGTTTACAAATAATACCTAACCTTGAAACCACCATTTACCATACCTCTCTCTTCTGATGGATCTGACAGACGCTTTTTCAAGGTCCGGTGGAAAGGCAAGCCTGCCGTGGCAATTGAACCTTCTCCAGGGGATATAGGTACTTCCGAGACCTATAGTTATGTTAATATTGGGAATCATTTGGGCAGGGCCGGAATTCCAGTTCCAAAAATATATGATTTTAACAAAGATACCGGAGTTATTGTGGTGGAATATTTGGGAGACAGGCATTTACAGACAGAAATCCTGGCACTAATCTCACAAAATAAATGGTCACGGGTCAAAAGGCTTTACCGGCAGACCCTTTCTTTACTGGCAAAAATGCAGGTATATGGCTACCGGGAATTCAACCGCAAATGGTGCTATGACTCAGAATATTATGACAGTAAACTGGCCAGGGAACGAGAGGCCTTTTACTTTTTGCAATACTTTGTTGAAAACCTCATGGGCGGCAGCAAAACACCAGAACTTGAATATGAGCTTACAAGGCTGGCACTTCAAGTAGATTTAATTGACAATAAGGAGTATTTTTTACATCGGGATTTTCAGTCCCGCAATATTTTGGTCTGGAACGGGGCCTTGAGGATAATTGATTTTCAGGACGGTCGTCTGGGTCCCTTGGGTTATGACGTTGCCGCGTTGCTCCTGGATCCTTATGTATCACTACCGGAGACTATTTGGTCTGAACTTTTGGAATTCTATCTCGACGAGCTTGATGCCCTGAATATTGCCCTGGATAAAGCCGTGTTTGAAAGGGAGTTTTTCCTGCTTGCTCTTCTTCGTACTATGCAGGCATTAGGTGCGTATTCATACCTATATCTTAAAAAGGGGAAAGTCTTCTTTAAGCCTTATGTCTCACCAGCCCTTTCAAATTTAAAGGCGCTTCTTGTCCGCAAAAACTTTGAAAAGCTGGAACATCTGAGGCTACTGGTAGCAGACCTCCATTATTCAATAAAATGAAAAAAGCGCGCGCTGCTAAAATTTTTATCTCTGTTCTTGCGATCGTTGGGCTATTTGTGTTTCTTACCCCATATGTTTTGAAGTTGGAACAGGTCCACTCCTGGATAACCTATGAGATTACCCATCGACTGGACAGTAATATTGACATCAAGGCTATCTCCTGGCAGTGGTTTCCCCTTCCCCGCATAGTGCTCACCGACGTCCTGGTTTCCAATAACCAGTTAGATGCAGAGATTCCGAAGATATTGCTTTTCCCTGACTGGCTGGGCCTTTTTCGTGGCTGGCCTGGAATAAGCCGTGTGGTTTTCGACAATCCAAATCTCCATCTGAAATCCCTGGCTCCGTCTGCTGACAAAGAACCATGGTCACCACCCCATCTTTCAGTCACACTTGTTATAAAAAATGGTGGCCTTGCTTTAGATCCGGAAGGCGTTTTCCCAGGACAGCTCCAGCACACCAATAGCCTTAACTTTTCAAATGTTGCAGCCAAGATACATATAGGACGTGACAGGGTTGATGCATCTCTAAAATGCACACCACCTTATGCCAAAAGCCTGGAGACTAAAGGTCATTTTATACCGTCAAAAAATTCCTACAAGCTAAGGATAAATTGCCAAGACTTCAAGCCGCACGAAATCCTCCTTACTTCCCTGAACAAGAGCCCTGTTAAGCCCTTAGACTCAGACGTTAATATAAAGGTTGCCATCACAGGAATCGGTCTTGACGATATAAAGGCCTCAGTAAAAGGGGACTTTCCTTGTCTAAGAATCGAGTCACACGACAAAGAAATGCTGTTTTCATGCGGCTATACAGACCTGAGTTTTAAAAAACAGGGACAGCAACTTTACGTGTCGGTAAGTGCGTTGGAGCTTACAGACCCCAGACTGACCTTATCTGGTGTGGTAGAAAGGCGTCAGGCGGCTCTTACTGACGAGGCCTTCTGGATCATCGACCTCAAGGCAAAGGAAATAGATCTTTCAGGAGTTAGAGAAAAAGTCCTCGCCCTGTTCGGCAGACATGAGGTAGCCGACCTGGTATGCAGCATAGTCCTGGGAGGAAAGGCCAAAGCTGCGGCGTATTTTTTTGAGGGAACTGTGTCACGCTTTCGAGAACTAAAGGCCATGACCATCACAGCCGACGTGGATGAAGCGCCGGTACACGTTCCAAATGTGGATCTGAATCTCAAAAAAGCTTCTGGCCAAATCGAGATCAAAAACGGGATACTGACAGGACAGAATCTTTCTGCCGGATTGGGCGATTCTCTGGGCACAAATGGCTCTCTTGCATTGGGCCTTGTTGGTGAAAACAAAGTCTTCAAATTGGATATGGACCTGGATGCAGACCTTTCAAAACTTCCTGCCTTACTACACAGATTGGTTGATCATCAAGGGTTCAGGAATGAGCTGGCCAAATTCAGCAATGTCCAGGGCAAGACCTCAGGTCGTCTTATCCTGGGCGACAGATTAAAAGATATTTCAGTAAGAGTAGAGGTGTCGAGCATTGATGGAACGGCAGATTACGAGCGGATTATATGGCCTATCAGGATCAAGAAAGGCCAACTCCAGGTCCTTCCTGACGAAGTGAACTGGAGCAATATTCAGGGGGTCATCGGTCCCAACTCTATTCACGAAACTGAGGGATCAGTAAAATGGGAAGATGATGTTATTCTCGACATCAGAAGGCTTAATGCCTCCCTGGGCTCAGGCCCTCTTTTTGCAGAGCTGAAACGCTATCCCGTGCTGCAAGAAGTCCTTTCTAAAGTACTCCTTTCAATTGATGGCCCATTGGAAGTAACTGACGCACGGCTTAAAGGACCTGTGATGAACCCACGGAAATGGGAATACAGCATAACAGCCGACACAAAAGGCCTTGATTTCCACAGCCCGCTGCTTCCCGGACCTTCCCACATTGAACAGGCTTCTGCACAGGTTGATCAAGAAAATGTTCGAATATCCAGTTGCAGGATGCGCCTTTCAGACCAACAGATGAGCTTAAACGGATATCTTAAACACAAAAACTGGCAGGACTGGCAGGGCCGGCTCGATCTGAGCGGGACCGCGAGTGAAAGTATTTCCCAATGGGTAAAGGCAAAAGATTGGATACCCGCGCTATATTTCCCCGGCACACCTTGCACCCTGAACCATTTAAAGGTTGCCTGGGACCCCAAAAAGACTGATGTAAAGGGAGAGATTATCTCAGACATAGAAAACAAGAAGACCATAAAGGTAAAACTGGATCTCAGCTCCAGTCCAAAGGAGTTCTCTATAAAAGATCTTACTATTACTACTCCAGCGGAAAAGGCGAGCCTTTCTCTGAATTTGCTACAGGCTCCCAGAAAGGTAATGATTCGCCCCCCCCCTGGCAGCCAACAGCCTTTTTCGGGTTTCAAGGCACAATCCGTTGAGAATACACCTTTTGGTGCAATCAGTCCGCAGTTGAAACCCTGCAAAAGCCCGTCGGCTGTCAGGGAGTGTGAACGGTTACCCAGGGAGAATTTACTGTTGAATTGGGAAGGATGCCTGAAAGGAAACACGTTGGACAAAATCCTGGAAAAGAACAAAATATTGTCAGGCCATATAAGGGGTTCATGCAACCTGAGTTGTTTTTTGGAAGATCCGAGTTCCGCCCGGCTTAAAGGCCCTATAGAGGCATCTGGACTAAACTGGCACTGGGGAGTTGCAGAGCCGATAGCTGTCAAATATGCCGACCTGCAGGGGCACAACTCATGGACAGACATAGAGGGACTCTCTTTGGAAATAAAAGGCGAATCAGTAATGTCTAAAGGACGGGCCTCATTCTCAAGGCATAATATTGATCTGGACCTTGATCTGAAATCTGATTCCTTTTCCTGGGAAAATCTCTCCGGATTCATTGATACATACAAAGAAAAACATCCTTCCCCCGACCCTGCACCTACTCCCAAATCACCAAATCACCAAATCACCAAATCACCAAATTCTCCCCTTTCTCTTACAGGTAGAATCAATTTCGAGCTGGACAGCTTTAAATACACAAGCATAAAAGAAACTGCCATTCCTGATAAAGACCACAAAGTCACTGACTATGTTTGGCAACCGCTCACAGGTCAGGTGAAACTCTTACCTCAGGGGAAAACAGCCATCTCTGTATCTTCCGGAACAATCTGCGGCCTCAATACCACCGGCACTTGGCGTTCAGGACCCGGCCCTGACCTGACCAATCTGGTCATTTCTACTGATCACGAAAAAAAGGTGCTTTTCCAAGACCTGCTTTCATGCCTCGGCCATGATCAAGACATATTAGAGGGTCCATTTGTCTTTAATGCAAACATTGAAGGAACACCCGGCAATTGGCAACGGGGCTCTGTTGAACTCCGGTCCTCCAATGGCATAATCAGACGTATGACATTGCTTTCCAAGATATTCAGCGTTCTTAACGTTATAGACCTTTTTTCCAAAAATGGACTCCCGGATCTCCTTACTGAAGGCTTTCCTTTTTCACAAATGGATATTAAGGGCATCATAAAGGACAACAACCTGATTATTGATCATGCTATAATCAAAGGGAAAGGGTTAAACCTCTTTGGTAGAGGGAAAATTGATCTGGACGACATGGATGCAGACATGATTGTACTGGTAGCTCCATTGAAGACCATAGACACTATAGTCTCAAAGGTACCTCTGCTGGGGAAGGCCATAGGAGGAAAAAACGCGACAATCGTAACATTTCCGGTAAAAATCAAGGGACAGATAAAAGACCCGGAGGTCACGGTCCTTTCACCTGATGCAGTAGGCGGAGCCATGATAGACCTGGTCAAGAACACATTAATGCTGCCGTTTCGTATATTGAGCCCAATTTTTCCATAGGAGCCATTTGCAGAAAGAAACGCGTTTTGTTCACGTCTATACAGGGAAGGGAAAGGGAAAGACTACTGCCGCTCTTGGGCTGGTCCTCCGGGCGGTTGGAGCCGGTTGGAGGGTATTGTTCGCCCAGTTTCTGAAACATGGCGAATTCAGTGAGATAAAGGCCCTTAAAAAACTTGGGAATCATGTCACCATTCGTCAGTACGGCTCAGGCAGATTTACTAAAGGAAGACCCTCAGAGAAAGAGATGGAAATGGCCCGGACCGGCCTCAGTGAAATAATGCAGGTCATGGAAGAAGGAAAATATGACATGATCGTACTTGATGAAATAAATGTGGCTGTTCACTTCGGGTTCATCCCGTTGGAAAGCATAATAAGCCTTTTGAAAAAACGGCATCGAGATGTAGAACTTGTACTTACCGGGAGATGGGCGCCTAAAGAAATAATGGAGCGAGCTGATCTGGTAACAGAAGCGCGAAAGATAAAGCATTATTTCAGCAAGGGCGTGAGGGCAAGGGAAGGGATAGAAAAATGAGGACCGAAAATGGCGATGTGGAGGTTGTGTCAGGTCTTTCCGGAGATGAGATTGAGGCCGGGAGTATGGAAATCATCGCTCAGGAACTAGGTTCCACTACTTTCAATGACCAGGAACTCCCTGTGGTTTACAGGATTATCCACGCCACGGCTGATTTTGATTTTGCTGAAAATGTCAGGTTCCATCCTGCTGCAATAAAAAATGGGATAAAGGCCTTACTGGCGGGTAGATCCATACTCGTGGATGTTGGAATGGTAGCTGCCGGTATAAGTCCCGGCATAATAAAATCCTTAGGCGTAAAAGTGGTGGTTTCTATTAAAACCAAGGAGTGCATAGAGATGGCAAAAGACCTTGGTTGTACCAAAGCCAAAGCTGCCATGACCCTTGGGGCCGGGGATGATGTGGGGATTGTGGCAATCGGCAATGCCCCAACCGCCCTCTTGCGGATTATAGAACTGGTAACCTCGGGACAGTTCAGGCCGGACCTGATAATCGGCGTACCTGTAGGATTTGTAAACGCTGCTGAGTCCAAGGAACTTCTGCTGAAGCAAGATGTTCCCTATATTACGGCCCTGGGGCGAAAAGGTGGTAGCTCTGTGGCAATAGCAATAGTCAATGCTTTACTCCGCATGGCAGCGTAAGAGGCTTGTAAACGTTCGCAAGGCACCGCATCTGCTTTGTTGCCGGGCACTTGAAGTACAGGAAGTACGTCTGCGTATCCGTACGCCTCGCATCTGCAGCACCCTGTAAATTACAGTTCGGTGGGTTTGCGGTAAAACGGGCTTGTAACCCCGTGAACGGTTAAAGAAATAATGTGCTCTGGAAACCGCTTGCAAAACATCAGTTTTTGGTCTCTGATATGGAGAAGACATGAGAATAGAACAATAGAGCAATGATAAATCAACAATCAACAATCAACAATCCAATCAGGATTTTATAAACATGAAAACAAAGTTTATTTTTATCACAGGAGGTGTTCTCTCGTCTCTGGGGAAAGGCCTGGCGGCAGCTTCCATAGGGGCATTGCTCGAAGCCAGGGGGCTTCGGATCACCATTCAGAAGCTGGACCCATACATAAACGTGGACCCCGGCACCATGAACCCTTTCCAGCACGGTGAGGTATTTGTGACAGACGATGGCGCCGAAACAGACCTGGATCTCGGACATTACGAGCGTTATACCCATGCAAAGCTGGGGCAAAGGCACAACTACACTTCAGGACGTATTTATTATAGCGTTATCACAAAAGAACGAAGGGGAGACTACCTTGGAGGTACGGTCCAGGTCATCCCTCATATAACTGACGAGATCAAACAGGCGATTCTTCAATTAAATAGTGAAGCAGATATAGCCATTATAGAAATAGGAGGCACAGTAGGGGACATTGAAGGCCTGCCGTTTCTGGAAGCTATTAGACAGTTAAGGAGCGACCTGGGTACTGAAAATACCCTTTATATCCATTTGACCTATGTGCCCTATATCCAGGCAGCAGGTGAACTTAAAACAAAACCAACACAACACAGCGTAAAAGAACTGCTATCCATAGGAATTCAGCCGGACATCCTGCTCTGCCGCACCCAGATGGATCTTTCGCCGGATATTAAGTCCAAGATATCATTATTCTGCAATGTAGAAGAAGACTGGGTTATTGCAGCCAAAGACGTAAAGTGCATCTATGAAGTGCCGATACGCTTTCACGAGCAAGGGCTGGACGAACGAATCATCGAATCCCTTAACATGTGGACAAGGGCACCTGTACTTACCGAGTGGGAGGACCTTATTGCCAAGATTAAGGAACCACAGCACACAGTGCGGATTGCTATGGTTGGTAAGTATGTAAACCTCAGGGAATCCTACAAAAGCCTGAATGAGGCACTGTTCCACGGGGGTGTTGCAAACAGCTCCGAAATCGAAATAGACTTTGTGAACTCAGAGGAAACAAAGGGCGAAGAGTTGGCAAACCGGCTTTCAGGGGCCGAGGGGATCTTGGTCCCAGGGGGATTTGGCTCAAGGGGAATACCTGGAAAACTTGAGGCCATTACTTATGCCAGAGAAAACAATGTGCCTTTTTTTGGCATCTGTCTGGGCATGCAGTTGGCAGTTGTAGAATTTGCCCGAAACGTAGCCGGGTTGCCCTTGGCTGACAGCGCTGAATTCACTCCTGCCACACCTGATCCGGTGATCTACCTGATGAAGGAATGGTATGACTACCGTGCGGATAAAATACAAAAAAGAGATGAAAGCACTGATAAGGGAGGCACTATGCGCCTTGGCGCATATCCATGCCGGTTGGCCCTGGATAGCAAGGCCTATGCCGCCTATGAAGTCGAGCAGATCTCCGAAAGGCACCGCCACAGATACGAGTTCAATAATTCCTATCGCAAGGCCCTTGAGGACGCTGGAATCAGGTTTGCCGGGCTGAGTCCAAATGGTGAATTGGTGGAAATTATGGAAATACCGCAGCATCCATGGTTCCTTGCCTGTCAGTTCCATCCCGAGTTCAAATCCAGGCCCCTTGCTCCCCATCCCCTGTTTGCGGCATTTGTGCATGCTGCACTTGGTAAGCGTTCACAGGGCACCGCATCTGCTTTGTTGCCGGGCACTTGAAGTACAGGGAGTACGTCTGCGTACCCGTACGCCTTGCATCTGCAGCACCCTGTAAACGCTTACAGTATTTGCAAAAGAGTTGAAAGTTAAGACAATGAGTACAAAAGATATCCAGATACAAAATGTGCATATAGCTGGAATCGGCATTGGTTCAGGACAACCACCTTTACTTATTGCAGGACCCTGTGTGCTGGAAGACATTGAAACCGCCATTTCCATCGGCGCTTTCATGGCCCAGGCTGCCGGGGAGTACGGTTTTTCCTATCTATTCAAGGCATCCTTCGACAAGGCAAACAGGACATCTATAAGGTCATACAGGGGGCCGGGACTGACTGAAGGCATTGAAATGCTCTCTGCCGTCAAGAAGGAACTGAATGTGCCGGTGATCTCAGATGTTCATACTCCGGACCAGGCAGAGGCAGCCGCAAAGGTCCTTGACTGTATACAGATACCGGCCTTTCTTTGCAGACAGACAGATCTTCTGGTGGCGGCAGCCCGGACCCGTCTTCCAATCAACATTAAGAAGGGGCAGTTCATGGCCCCGTGGGACATGAGACACGCAGTTGCCAAGATAAAAGAGAAAGGAAATGACCAGGTAATCCTCACTGAAAGGGGCACTTTTTTTGGCTACAACAACCTGGTGGTTGACATGCGCAGCCTGGCTATGATGAGGGAGATCGGGTTTCCTGTGGTCTTTGACGCCACACACAGTGTTCAACTCCCTGGCGGTGGGGATGGATGCTCAGCAGGCCAGAGGGAATTCGTGCCCACCCTTGCCAGGGCCGCAATGGCAGCAGGAGTGGATGGAATCTTCATGGAGGTCCACCCAAATCCGGATAAGGCCCTTTGTGACGGCCCCAACAGTCTCTTCCTTGAAGCTGCGGCTGACCTGCTGAAGGTCCTTTCCAGGATCAGGCAGGCGGTGGGGATTGTTGATTGATGATTGTTGATTGATGATTGAAAAACTATGAATTAGGAATTAATGTTATTGGGTATATATTTTATTGTAAGCGTTCACTCCCATATTGTCATTTCGACCGAAGGGAGAAATCTTAAATGCCCATGACTGTGACATATTATGTGTATCTGCTAACAAATTGGAACAATAAAGTGATGTATCTGGGGGTAACCAATAACCTGGA
>Ga0164318_10007164_pt1 | contig 10808 bp, 10 predicted proteins | sample GuaBasSedimGuay9_FD_113734 | JGI IMG/M metagenome (GOLD analysis project Ga0164318, IMG submission 113734) | Subseafloor sediment microbial communities from Guaymas Basin, Gulf of California, Mexico - Guay9, Core 4571-4, 0-3 cm | ecosystem: Environmental > Aquatic > Marine > Hydrothermal vents...
TCACCATGAAACGCTTTTTACGAAGCCACCGAACTGTCAGGAGGAAGCATGAGTGAATACAAATCTTATGTTGTCGAAAAAAAACCACCCATTGCCTGGGTATATCTCAACCGGCCGGATAAAAAAAATGCCATGAATCCGCCGGCCTGGAAGGAAAGCATTCCAATCTTTGACGACCTGGATAAAGACCCGGATATCCGGGCAGTTGTCATCAGTGGGAAAGGCAACTGCTTTACGGCCGGTATTGATTTGATGGAAATGGCCATGGAACTTCCGGAATTAATGGACAAAGAACAGAAAGGCGGCATTAAATGGCGTCTGATCAAAAAAATTTATGCCCTGCAAGACACCATGAGCTGCATCGAGTGGTGCCGAAAGCCGGTCATTGCCGCCATTCACGGGTACTGTATCGGCGCGGGACTGGATATGGCCACCGCCTGTGATATCCGTATCTGCTCGGCGGATGCCGAATTTTCTCTCAAGGAAGCGGCTGTCGGGATGGTGGCGGATGTCGGCGTGCTTCAACGGATTCCGCAGATCGTCGGCCAGGGCATCGCCCGGGAACTGGCATATACCGCCAAACATTTTGACGCTAAACGTGCCAAAGAAATCCTTCTGGTCAATGACGTATTTAAAGACTATGACGCGCTGATGAAAGGTGCCGAAGATCTGGCCATGAGTATTGCGGAAAGCGCCCCCCTGGCTGTCGAGGCATCCAAAGAGGTACTAAACTACGGTGTCGGGAAATCCGTTGATGACGGATTAAAATATGTGGCTTCCATCAGCACCAACATCATCCCGTCCAATGACCTGTTTGAAGCCTTTACCGCATTCGGCGAAAAGCGAAAACCCAAATTTACCGGAGAGTAACCGTCATCAACCATCATCAATCAATTTATCTGAGCAACCTCGGATGTGCCAGGAATCTTGTAGACAGTGAAATCATGATGGGCGAACTGGCTTCCGGGGGATTTACAATTACCCCGGACCCGGCAAATGCGGATATTATCATTGTTAACACCTGTAGTTTTATCGAATCCGCAATAAATGAATCCGTGGACGAGATTCTTGAGCTGGCTGAGTTTAAAAAATCAGGTCGATGCGAACGATTTATCGTCACGGGTTGTCTGCCTGAACGTTTCCGGGAAACGCTTGCCGAATCCCTGCCGGAAGTGGACGCCTTTCTGGGAACCGGGGCATATCATAAAATAACAGAAGTGCTGACCCACCCGCCGGATCAAGGCCTGTGCCTGCTGCCGCCGCTGACGGGCCTGCCCCTTCAAACGCATGATACACTGAGAATTCCCACGACAACAGCAATGGCGTATCTTAAAGTCACCGAAGGATGCAACCGGCACTGCACGTATTGTATTATTCCCAAACTGAGAGGACGGTTAAGAAGCCGAACGATTGCTGATATTGAAGCCGAAGCCCGTCAGTTGATATCGTCCGGATTCAGGGAAATGGTCATCATTGGCCAGGATACGGGATGCTATGGTCAGGATCTGGCCTCGCAGGGATACCCGGATGAAAGCCTGCCCCCGCTTCTGGAAAAAATTGCCAAAATATCGTCGGACACCTGGATTCGTTTTCTATATGGGTCGCCGGATACCACCGATGAAAAGCTCATACGGACAATGGCCGCCCATGAAAATATCTGTGCATATTTTGATATCCCGATTCAACATACCCGCAGCAAAATTTTAAACCGCATGGGTCGACACTATGATGAAAGCACCCTGCTCCGGCTGTTTGACAACATCCGTAAAGTTATACCAAAAGCAGCTTTACGCACAACTATCATGGTCGGATTTCCCGGTGAAACAGACAACGATTTTAAACAAATGCTGGATTTTATAACAACCGTCCGATTTGACCATCTGGGCGCATTTACCTATTCGGACTCCGAAGATCTGTCGTCTCACGGGTTGTCCGGGCATGTTCCGGCAGACGTCGCCCAGGAACGGCATCACGTTTTAATGAGCGCCCAGGCAAAAATATCTGCTGAAAAAAATCAAACCCATATCGGGCATATTTACCCGGTTCTGGTGGAAGAAGAAATAGAGGCCGAACTTTTTACAGGCAGGACATCTTTCCAGGCTCCGGAAGTCGACGGCATTATTTACATTGACTCAGCAGACGCCGTTGTGGGCGAATTTTCACATGTCAAAATTTGCGATGCACTTGAATACGATCTCCGGGGAGAAACCATATGAACGATTTAAAGCAAAAACTGATTTCACTGGTTGAAAATGATTTACAAGACATTGAAGCGGCTTTAGATCAAAACCTGAACCCGCATGTTGAAATGGTGCGTGAAACCGCCGGGCATCTTATTTTCAGCGGCGGCAAACGCATTCGTCCACTTCTGAATATGCTTTGCGCGCGGCTTTGCGGTTATACGGATGAATTCATTAAAAAATTCTCAACCATCATCGAATTTCTCCATACCGCCACCTTATTGCATGACGATGTGGTTGATGACGCGGCCATCAGACGGGGGAAACCGGTGGCCCACACCATATGGGGGGCTCCGGTCACCGTTCTGGTCGGCGACTTTCTTCTTGCCCGTGCCCTTCATATTGCCGCTGAGACGGAAAATCCGAAAATCATCAAGGTCATTGCCGAAATCACGGAAAGCATGTGTCAGGGAGAAATTATTCAACTGATTAAAAAAGGGGATATCCGCCTGACCGAAGCTGAATACATGGACGTGATCCAGCGAAAAACAGGATTCCTTATCCAGGGGGCCTGCCAAACCGGTGCGATTCTGGCCGGCGCACCCATTGATATTGAAAAAAAACTTTCTGAATACGGCTACCATATCGGGATTGTATTCCAGATCGCAGATGATCTGTTAGATTACACATCGGATACAAAAGAGCTGGGAAAAACCATTGGAACGGATTTAAAAGAAGGAAAACTGACCCTGCCCATCATCCATACCCTTGAAAAGGCCGACGCAAAAGACCGCGTATGGATGGAAAAAATAATCACAGGTAAAAACTTCACAGACAATGAATTTAAAAAATTGATTCAATTAATGCATGATACCGGCGGTATCCGATATTGCCGAAAAATTGCGGAAAATCATGTCCGTGACGCAAAAAAAATTATTGCCTCATTTCCGCAATCAAAAACAACCGAAACGCTCTTACTGATCGCCGATTATACGTTAAACAGAAATGCATAATTCATCGCCGGAAGGTAACTACTTATGACATTACAAAAAAATAAAAATGCAATAATTTTAAACGTAATTTTTTCAATATGTACTATTTTTTTTCTATTTGCTCAACCATGTCAGGCCATGCCACCCGGCGATAAAAACGTGGTTCTGGTCATGGGAAGCAGCCGTATCTATACGGACGTCCTGGCGGCAAGGTCGGCGGCGGTGGCGCAATGCCTTCATTCAGCGGTGGAAAAAATGGCCATTGAGAGGATTCCCTTTGCCGGGATGACTGAAAAATTTGCAACCATCAGTGATCTGCTTTCCAGCTATCACAATCAATTCCTTTCCGATTATAAAGTATTAAAAGAACTCAATACGGATAAATATTACCGGGTGCTGGTACAGGTCACGGTTTCCACGCTTGAACTGGAAAAAGAACTGGCGAATGCCGGCATTATTCTCAGCCCGGAAAACTTGCCGAAAATTTTATTTTTAATTGCCGAGCAGCAGGCAGATGATCTTTCTCTGCAATACTGGTGGCGAAAAGAAAAATCAATTTTCCAGTCTGAAGCCGCTGTATATTCAATGAAAAAAATATTTGCTGAAAAAAAATTTACTATTATTGATGATGAAATGATTTCCTACGGACTGTTTAAAGACCTGAATTTGAATGCCGGATTGACAAATGACCAGGCCATCGAGATCGGCAAACGGGTTAACGCAGACCTGGTCATTGTCGGGAATGCCATTACCGCAGAAATGTCGAACCGGATGGGAAAAGATATTCGAACATTCAAGGCAACCGTGATCGCCCGGGCGCTGCTGACTGAATCCGGCAAACAGATTGCCCTGGCAACGCAAAGTGCAACCAACGTCAACAGGGACATTTCAGCCGGCAGTAGCCAGGCGCTGATCGATGCCGGCGTTCAGGCAAGCATCGCCCTGACTTCACAAATTTTGCCCAAATGGCAGGAGCGCATTGGAAAAACCGGAGAAATTACGCTAACCATCAATGGCACGGACATTCTCCCCTACCTGGTCGTGTTCAGAAAAGAACTTAAAAAGATTGAAGGGGTCACCAGCCAGCAGACAATAGAAATGACACCGGATGAAGCGGTTCTGATAATTAAATACGACGGTGCTTCCCGGGAGCTTGCCGATGCGCTTTTAGTAAAGACGTTTGATCCATTTGGCATCAATATTTATGAGTTATCTGAGAGCACGCTGCACATTGAACTGATTGCAAAATAAAAAAAGGGTTTACAGTTTTCACTGTAACCCCTTAAATTTTCTGGTAGGCACGATCAGACTTGAACTGATGACTTCTACCGTGTCGAGGTAGCGCTCTGCCAGCTGAGCTACGCGCCTGTAAAGTTAAGGTTTTGTTAACATCAAATCTGTTTTACTGTCAAGAAAAATGTAAGCATACTTTCTGATAAAACAACAGTTTTAAATTTATGAACAAACGTTTATACATCACCGGCTTTATCCTGCTTTTTACGGCCGTTGCCTGCGGGAGCATTGTCGGGCTGTTTTTGGTCATGATCCGGGATCTGCCGCAAATTCGCTCGCTGGAAACATTTAAACCGTCTGCCATCACAAGGATATATTCTGCTGACGATAAACTTTTGGCCGAACTTTACAAAAAGAAAAGAGATCCTGTCCCCCTTAAAGAGATCCCCGAATATCTCCAAAAAGCAGTGATTACCGTCGAAGACCGTCAATTTTACACGCACAGCGGTATTGATCTGAAGGGGATTGCCCGGGCAATCTTAACCGATATTCGGGCCGGGGGCTTTGTCCAGGGGGCCAGCACCATCACCCAGCAACTTTCAAAAACGCTTTTTCTATCACCCCAAAAAACCTTACAGCGAAAATTAAAAGAAGCGCTTCTGGCACTCCAGCTGGAACGTCGGTATACAAAAGATGAAATTCTGGCACTTTATCTGAACCAGATTTACCTAGGCAGCGGCGCGTATGGTGTTGAAGCGGCGGCACAGATTTTTTTCGCAAAACCTGTTTCAACGCTGGATCTTTCGGAATGCGCCATGGTTGCGGCCATGCCCAAAGCACCGTCCGCCTATTCACCACTGAACAACCCGGAACTGGCGGTGAAACGGAGAAATATCGTCTTAAAACAAATGTGGGCCACCGGTGCCATAGAAACCGCCCTGTATCAAGCGGCATGTGCAAAACCCTTTGTTGCGGTCAAGCGCAAAACCACTGCAGGCGCCCCCTATTTTGTGGATACCGTAAAAAAAACCCTGGAAAAAAGAATCGGCCCGGCGCGATTATATACGGGCGGACTGACGGTTTATACGACCCTTTCTTCCAAATTACAAAACACCTCGGACCAGGCCATTGACCATGGCATTGAAAACCTTGTGCACCGACGCAAAAAAGATCCTGCCTTAAAACAAAAGCCTCAGGCGGCCCTGATCGCAATCGATGTCCGAACAGGGGGTATCCTTGCCATGTCCGGGGGAAATGATTATAGTAAAAGTCCTTTTAACCGGGCAACTGACGCACGCCGCCAACCCGGTTCCGCTTTTAAACCGATTTTATATGCCCATGCCATTGAACAGGGATTTCACCAGGCGTCATTGATTCTTGACGCACCGGTTTCATTTCCGGGCGCAACAAAAAATAAACCATGGCAGCCGGAGAACTTTTCAAAAACATTTCAGGGTGAAATCACGTTACGCAAAGCACTCACCCATTCGAAAAATATCCCGGCTGTCCGGCTGATCGATCAACTGGGAATATCTGGTGTGATCGATTTTGCAAAAAAAATAGGGATTCAATCCCGGCTGTCACCCTACCTGTCCCTGGCCCTGGGAACATCTGAAACCAATCTAACGGAATTAACCGCTGCATACGCAGTTTTTGCCAATCAGGGAATTTATATTCATCCCTATTGCATTGTCGATGTTTTAGATGCCGGAAACCAAAGTATCTGGCAACCAAAGAATGAAAAACAAATCGCCATGTCCCGCGAAAGCGCTGCGATTATGACCAATATACTGGAAGGGGTTATCCTGGAAGGGACCGGAAAAAAAGCACAGGTCATACATCATTCTATTGCCGGGAAAACCGGTACCACCAACAATTATAAAGATGCGCTTTTTATCGGATTTTCGCCGACAATAGCCACCGGCGTATGGGTGGGATGTGATGATTTCTCCACATTGGGGCCAATAGAGACTGGAGCACGTGCCGCCCTTCCCATCTGGATAGAATTTATGAAAAATACCCTGGAACACCAGGAATATGAATACTTTGATGTACCGGACAATATGGTTAAACTAAAAATCAACCCAACTACGGGGAAACCGGTCCCAAATGATCCGGCGGATGCTTTGGCGGATGATACAGGCGGTGTGGAAGCATTATTTTTGAAAGATAATTCGCCCGAATAAGAGGGGTGAAGTATAAAAACCTTGATTTCATGAGATATAACCGTTAAAAAACGCCTATGATTCGAAAAGCCACCATAGAAGACATCAAAAGCATCCATGCCTTGCTGAAGTATTACGGCGACAAGGGGGCGATGATTGCCCGGCCGTTGAGCCAACTCTACGATCATGTAAGAGATTTTTCAGTATTTACGGAACCGCAAAACAGTAAAAAGATTATGGGATGCTGCGCACTCCAGTTCTGCTGGGAGGACCTTGCGGAAATCCGCTCCCTGGCTGTCACCGAAAATGCCTTTGGAAAATCCGTCGGCAGACAGCTGGTGGAAAATACATTTAAAGAGGCCAAACAATTTAAAATCAAATCGCTTTTTGCCTTGACCTACCAGCCATCTTTTTTTGAAAAATTCGGTTTTATTAAAATTGATAAAGCCGATCTGCCCATCAAAATCTGGTCTGACTGCATCCACTGCGTCAAGTTTCCGGATTGTGATGAAACCGCCATGATCAAGACCCTGGAATAGAATCTTTAGGAGTAAATCAGATTGTGTGTAATGGGCGCCCAATCCCTCACGCCTGTTTTGGGTAAAACCTGCTGGTAATCAACCGTCATCCAATAGGGCTCCGGAACGACCTCCCGCAGCTTACCGCCTTCAGGCGGAAGGGCATGAATCGTCGGCGCATACGTGGCCTTGAAGATAAAAACACCGCTTTTCCCCTCTTTTTCCACCATGTAATGCTTTTTAAACATGGACAGCGTCATTTTATTGGCTCCCGCGATATCAACCATCTCTTTATTACTGAGTTTAATCAGAACAGATTTCGACACCCCTCTTTCATTGCACCGGATCAATGCCCGGGATTCTGAACTTGCCACATAAATCGTCGAAATGCAGGGAATTCGCTTTAAGTACTGGGCAGCAACGACGGCAGCCGTCCGTCGCCCGCCGACCATTTCCGGCAAACAATAGTATTCAAAAAACTTTTTCTGGATGTCTTCCGCGTATTTCTCCCCTTTTTCATAGAGATCTTTTGAGATGTATCTGAGATCACGCGCCATATCTTCCGCCGCTTCGGTAATCGGCCAGTCAATGCGAACATGAAAATGAGATATCCCATACCGATTTTTGTTCATCTGTTGGGCGGGATCACGCTGGATCAGCAGGGCATAATCCACCGGCAGCAGTTCATCAAAAACATCAAAAAAATGCGCCGACTCGAGATATTTCTGGGTTCGATCAAAATCCGAATCCATGGAAAGCGTTTTCGATCTTAGCAGGTTGGTCTTGGTTGTTCTGTTGGAATCAAAAAAACGGATATATTTTTTATGTTCCGGCGGTATGCTGTCTTCAAGAAAAATGACCAGAAATGAATTCTGACATTCATATTCCTTCTTGGGAATCCTGGCCCGGGGTTTGAGTTCCCGTCGTTCGACAAACGGGTACGGAATATTTCGTGAAGCGAAATTCCGATAGGAAGAGGTCAATGCCTTGTCCAGGAGAAATTGATTTAGTTCATCCCTTAACAGTCTATAATATGAACGCTTTAAACGTTCTGACAGGCTTAATTCGTCTCTGATTCTCCAGTACAACTATGTAGCCCCCATCCCTGTTAAAAATTTCAAAACACCAACCAAACCATTATGTTCTGTACATCTATCATCACCACAACAAATAGTCAACTGATATAATTGACTATCTTTTATTAATCGGTTCCAGCCAGCCATAAACAGCCTTACGATATCGGATGGCAAGTCCAACGATTATCAGGCAAATCAACACAATTACTGCCAATACCCCATAATTTTGGGAAAATAAAAATTCCCCCTGAAGACTGAGCATCAACGTTCCCGGCATTCTTCCGAGCCCTGCCAAAAGAATAAAAATTCTAAACGGCAGGGTCGTCACCCCAAGAAAAAAGCAGAGATAATCCTTTGGAAAACCGGGAAATATAAATAAAAATAAAAGGACAATAACACCCCGGTGAGACATAAAGGTATCAAACTTTTCCAGTTTTGCTTTTGGAACCACCTTTCGGACAAACCGGTATCCCAGTATCCGGCCAATCCAGAAATTAATTGCAGAGCCCGCAGCAAGACCAATGCTTGAATAAATAAACCCGGGCGTGGTGCCAAAAAGATACCCCCCCACAAAACTGCTGATTTCTCCCGGAACCGGCGCAAACATCACCTGCAGCACCTGAAAACCGATAAACACAAACGGGGCTCCTGCCCCGCAGGCGGCAATAAATTCCTTGATGCCTTCCCGGTCCGTTAAAATAAAATACAGATCCGCCAGCCGATTGCGAAAAATAATACACACCAGAACCGCACATAAAAACAGCAGCATCTGAATTTTATATTTGATAACAAAAGACATCTATTACAAGTTGGTCAGTGCCGCAACCCCCGGCAATGTTTTACCTTCCATCAAGTATAAAAACGCGCCACCACCGGTTGATATATATGAAAACCGGTCGCTCTGTCCGGTGGAATGAACCGCGACATCCGTATCGCCGCCGCCGACAATGGTTAATGCATAGGAATTGGCAACACTGTGAACCATTGAAACCGTTCCACGACTGAATGCATCCATTTCAAAAATACCCATGGGACCGTTCCAGACAATGGTTTTGGCATCTTCTAAAACTTCGGCGAACAGCCGGGACGATGCCGGACCGATATCAAGGGCCATCCAGTCTTCCGGAATCTCCTGTATGGGAACAATCTTTGACTCGGCCTTTGGGTCAATCTCGCTGGCCACAACCGCATCCACCGGCAAATAAAATTTAATTCCTTCGCCAATGGCCCGCTTCATGATCTCACCGGCTTCTTCCACCAGATCTTCTTCCACCATGGATTTCCCGAGATTAAACCCCTGACTTTTCAAAAATGTATTGGCCATGGCCCCGCCGATGATGAATTTGTTCACCCGGTTTAACATGTTTCTCAACGCACCCAGCTTGCTGGACACCTTTGCCCCGCCGACGATTGCGACCAGCGGACGCCGGGGACTGTCCATGGCTGAATGAAAATAATCCAGTTCCTTAATTAGTAAAAAACCGGCAGCTGACTGAGGGGCAAATTTTGTGATAGCGGCAACTGAGGCGTGCTCACGGTGAGACACCGCAAATGCGTTATTGATGTAGATATCGCAATAAGATGCGAGTTCGCGGGCAAAATCATCTTCGTTCGCCTGCTCACCCGAATAAAATCGCAGGTTTTCAAGCAACAAAATGTCACTGCTTCCCATTTCGTCGACCATTTTTTTCACGTCCGGCCCGATACAGTCCGGCGCCATTTTAACGTTCTGCTGAAGAAGTCTTCCCAGACGCTTTGCCACCGGCGCCAGGCTCAGTTCCGGCACGACTTTTCCTTTTGGCCGCCCCATATGGGACATGATAATCAGAGATCCGTTATGATCCAGAACATACCGCAATGTCGATAAAACAGAGCGAATCCGCGTATCATCGGTGATATTCTGATGTGTGTCCATGGGCACATTAAAGTCCACCCGCACCAGCACTTTTTTGCCTGAAACATCCAGCCCTTTAATAGAACGCATGTTAGTTTCCTTTCTTTCTGATTTTATCAATATACTTTCTTTTCGACCACCGCTTCAGAAAACTAATTTTTCCAGATTCATAGGCCCGGTCCACGATTTCCTCCTGGACTTTACAACCGTCGGGATTCTGTATGGCTGTTCGCAGACAATTTGTTTTATACGAACACGCCATGCAATTTTCAGGAGAATACCGCAGCCCATCATCCTTCATCGGAAAAACAATGCCGATATCACCAAAACAGGCTGGTTTTTCTTCTTTTATTCCCATAACAAACGGTATGCGGCCTTTAGGTGGTTTTTTTATACTCCTGATTCATCCGGGCGATATGCCCCTGGTCCGCAAAACTGAAATATTGATGATTGCCAACCACAATATGTTCATGAACGGTAATGCCCACTGTCTGGCAGGCAAAAAGCAACTGACGAGTAATGGAATAATCGGCTGGAGACGGTTCCGAATCGCCGGAAGGATGATTGTGCGCAAAGATCAGGGCTGCCGCACGCCGGTCCAGTGCGGCCCGAACCACTTCCCGCGGATAGACCGAACTGGCTGTCAGGGTCCCGGTAAAAAGCGTTTCAATCGCAATGACCCGATTTTTTGCATCTAAAAAAAGGACCTTAAAACATTCCCGGTCTTTTGATCCCATTGAAAAATTAAGA
>Ga0164318_10007165_pt1 | contig 10808 bp, 12 predicted proteins | sample GuaBasSedimGuay9_FD_113734 | JGI IMG/M metagenome (GOLD analysis project Ga0164318, IMG submission 113734) | Subseafloor sediment microbial communities from Guaymas Basin, Gulf of California, Mexico - Guay9, Core 4571-4, 0-3 cm | ecosystem: Environmental > Aquatic > Marine > Hydrothermal vents...
CCCTCGCAGGAATTGATACCAAGGCACTGCGAGTCGCAGAAGAGAACAAGATCCGGGTTTGGGATCGCGATGATGTGAATTTCCTTATGAAACTCTGTGGTAAATTCCCTATTTTACTTTGAAGCTATAGCCATTCCACCGCCGGACTACGAGTCTAAAGCATCCCCAACCTTGCATTGGATATCCATACTCGCGAAAGTTATTCTGTTTAGTACGTCGCGGCGCAAATTTACCCAAACCATTAAGCAGCCGAAACTTTGCCTCTGTAAGTCCATTTCCTCGTCGCCTTTTCCAAAAAGATTGGCATCCATCATACCAGGAGCAATTCCTTCTGTTACCACTTCCCTGTGCACCGCTTCTGTGATTACGATCTGACCGTACATGGATCGAAGAAGATGGAGCTGCTTGATCGTTCCAAAATGGATGAGCGGGGTGGAATCGCTTACAGTGATCATCCAATATCTTCTTCGAGCTCTTCCATTCCGTATCTCAGATATACGCCCCTCCCACCAAGCTCTTCAAGAGTTTTTCGCATGGGGGCGTCCATTATGGCAGCAGCTTCCCGCAGGATTATAGGCGGAATCTTTGTCCTGTAGGGCATTGCGCATATTAAATCACCCATTCACTACACAACAGTTCGGCTTGTTCTAATACATTCTGACTCGCTTTTTGGGAGGCAAGTTGCAAAATCCCATTGCAGATCAATCTACTTATTACTGGCATATATGTCAATGATCACCTGCATGCCAGGCTAAGTGCAACCCAAAGCGTGCCGCTAGCTTTTCGTAGCGCATCTGCACATCTTCAAATGTCAGCTCTAACTTTGAATCCGCCCTTTTAGCAAACGCATCATTGATAGGTTCGCTCGGGTCAAGGAATGGATTAATACCACCCAAGTCACGGGAGAGCAATTTGCGGTCAATCTCTTCCAGACCTTGCGCCAAGCCGCTGAGTGCATCCCTCCGCACACAGGCATCTTCGCCTTCCAGGCGTGCGATGAGTGGCTCGACTGACATCTCACTCTTGATCCCGCCCAAAGCCTCTGCCACCGCTCTCCGCACACCGTCAGGATCGCCAGATCCCACCACAAGAGACGCTCTCGCCATCTTCAGCCGCACCGCCCCATCAGAATCGAGGGTTCACGGTGTGTGCGAGGACGAACTCCACCTCCATGAACTCGGGCAGGCGGATGCCATAGCAGATGTGGCAGGCGCATCTGCCGCGATCCACGATCTCACGCCTTCCGCTATCTTCTGCGCCAGGATCGTTGCGGGCATCTGATCCTGATGAATCGCAAAACTAGGGGACTCGGCACGGATCGCACAGAGGATCATCGAGGAGACGGGTTCGCATAGCGTGCGGATCTCCGCCACCAGACACAGGTTAATCGCAACGCGGAGGATGGAGCCGGTCAGGGTCGAGATCGATGGTGCGGAGTGGGATGGCCGCGGTCAAGACAGTGACCGATGAAGACGGCTGCATCCTTGCCATATCAGCCGAGTTTGAGGATGCGAAGACGATTGCACAGAAGTCAGGCGTGCCTGTGCGCGAGGTGATGTGCAGGATCGTGGATCGTGTATGGACCAACTTTGTTTGACCCCCGGTGACAATTGCAAAGGAGCCTTCTCACAACGGTATCACATCATTAGACATGGTGGATAGGCTTTTTTATTCTTTTAATTGCTATGTCAATAATTTTAGGATCTATCCAGAACTCTGGAGGGTTATCTCTAAAAATGACCAATATCTCGACCGCTGCCCCTACCGTCAAAATATGTCTCTCGATGCAGTCTGAAATCACGCCAATTGTCCCTCACCTTAACTCCGGCGTTCTTTGCAGTCCGTCGTCCATCCCTCTCGTTTATCAAGAGCAGATTGACATTCAGTTCTCGTGCAATCAAAATCGATTCCGCCTCACCGATGTGTATTCCATGCTGACTGCAAAATTCGCCTGCATCACCTTCCGGGTTTGCAACCTCTATCCAGTCCCCAATCGCCTTTTCTACAAGAAAAGCATCCGTCTTACCAAGAGCGATTCCTTCTGTTACCACTTCCCTGTGCACCGCTTTTGTGATTACGACCTGACCATACATGGATCGAAGAAGATCAAGTCGCTTGATCGTTCCAAAATGGATGAGCGGGGTGGAATCACTTACAGTGATCATCCAATATCCTCTTCGAGCTCTTCCATTCCGTACCTCAGATATACGCCCCTCTCACCAAGTTCCTCAAGAGTTTTTCGCACAGGGACGTTCATTATGGCAGCAGCTTCCCGCATCGTTATCTTCCCCTCTTTGTAGAGAGTTGCAGCAATCTCAACCTCATTTTTTCGTCTGTACTCCACGAGAATCTTTCTGAGCCCATCTCTTATGGCATCCGAGAGATTTGAGTAATATGTGCCTATGAGATAGTCTTCCACCTCAATCTCCAGTTCTTTCGGAAGGGTTATGGTTTTTTTAACATGCATGTTCAAGACCTCTGCTGTGTCTGATGGTTGCCTAACTTTTTGTGGGTGTCTGAGATATGGGGATGTGAATCATAAGGTTAGGGGGGTTGGCTGGCTATGAATGTTTTGGGCATGTTGTTCTTCCACACGGTTTATCATAGACCTTTGGCACCCCACCTGCGCCACCCCCGACTAAAGTCGGAGGCATCCCTTTTTTGAGCAGACTCGAACTTTGTTTTAGATATAATATTTTTATATTAAGAGGATATAGTCACTAAACCCCGGACTTAAGTCCAAGGCCTGCACATAGCGATTTCCTGCCACTCACCTTACCATTGCGCTCAAGATTAAGTTCATCAGTAACAATACCAACGAGGATATTGTAAGACTGCCATGTTGATCGCGTGAGTTTCATGCATTTGCGATGAGGTGCCATGATACTTAAAAAACGCAGATTTCACAAGTATTGATGGTGGTGTGACGCTCCCGGTATATTATTACTTGTGAGTTCCCTAACTCAATCTCTCAAAATCAAAAATTTAATATACGTCCGATTTAGACTTATATTGTGATTTGCATGTCGGGAACAGTAGCAGAAAAGATAATCAATGGGCATATTGTAGAGGGTACAAAGGCTCGAGAGGAAGAGGTTGCTTTAAAGATTGATCAGACACTTACCCAGGATGCAACAGGCACTATGGCTTGCCTACAGTTCGAAGCCATTGGCATACCAAGGGCAAGAGCTGAGCTGAGTGTCAGTTATGTTGACCATAATACACTGCAAACAGACTTTAAAAATGCTGATGACCATAGATATCTGCAATCCATAGCCAGGAAATATGGTCTGGAGTTCTCCCGCCCGGGCAATGGTATATGTCATCAACTCCATCTGGAACGGTTTGCTTGTCCCGGTAAGACACTGATTGGCTCGGATAGCCATACACCTACTGCGGGCGGTATAGGCGCATTTGCAATAGGTGCGGGCGGTCTGGATGTGGCGGTTGCCATGGCCGGTATGCCATACAGAATAAAATATCCGGATATTGTTGGTATAAAGCTTGCGGGAAAACTTCCGAACTGGGTCTCAGCAAAAGACGTTATACTGGAGGTTCTTCGCAGGATAGATGTAAAAGGCGGTGTGGGCAAGGTACTTGAGTACTTTGGTCCGGGAGTTAAGACCCTTAGCGTGCCTGAAAGGGCAACAATAACTAATATGGGCACAGAAACGGGAGCAACGACAAGCGTATTTCCAAGTGACCAGGAGACAAAAGCGTTCATGGAGGCACAGGAACGTGGCGAGCAATGGGTGTCATTAGAAGCGGATGCTGATGCGGAATACGATGAAATCATAGAGCTTAACTTAAGCGAAGTAGAGCCACTGGCAGCTCTTCCTCATAGTCCTGGAAAGGTCAAGCCGGTGAGTGAGATTGCCGGGATAGAAGTGCAGCAAGTAGCAATTGGTTCCTGTACTAACTCCTCTCTACGCGACCTTAAAATCGCAGCAAATATTCTAAACGGGCATACCATCGCAGATGGCCTACATCTCACCATAAATCCCGGTTCACGGCAAGTGGTGGAGCACCTCATTGAAAGTGGTGAGATGCGTTATCTCATAGCAGCAGGTGCAAGAATTCTTGAGAATACCTGCGGTCCATGCATAGGCATGGGCGCCGCACCGCCATCTCAGGCTATATCCGTACGAACATTCAACAGAAACTTTGAGGGGCGGAGTGGAACAAAAGATGCAGATGTATTCCTCACAAGCCCGGAAGTAGCAGCAGCCACTGCAATCAAAGGCGTTCTCACAGATCCAAGAGATTTAGGCGATTATCCGAAGATAGAGATGCCTCTGCGTTTTATCATCAATGACAACATGTTTATACGTCCACTTCCACCGGATGAGTCTGCTAGAGTTATGATTACAAGGGGCCCAAACATCAAGCCACTGCCTGATTTCATGCCACTGCCAGACACGCTGGAGGGTGAAGTGCTCCTCAAGGTTGGTGATAACATCACCACAGACCACATAATGCCCGCGGGCGCGAGAATCCTACCGTTAAGGAGCAACATACCTGAGATCTCAAAGTATGTTTTTGAGGCGATTGACCCTCTGTTCCCCTCACGGGCTTTAGAGAGTGGCGGTGGATTCATAATAGGTGGTGAGAACTACGGTCAGGGGTCGAGCAGAGAGCATGCTGCACTTGCGCCTAAGTATTTGGGCGTTAAGGCGGTCATTGTCAAGTCTTTCGCACGCATCCATTTAGCAAACTTGATAAACTTCGGAATAGTGCCTCTGACGTTTAAAGATCCCGCAGATTACGATTCGATGGATATGGGGGATAAGTTAGAGGTGATTATAGGTGATTTGCGCGACGATGTTAGACTCAGAAACCGGACAAAAGATACTGTGATGGAACTTACACACTCACTTTCACAACTAGATGCCGAGATATTGAAGACCGGGGGTAAATTGCCCTGGGTAAAGGTAAAGGTGAGGGTTGGAAAATAACAGGAAAGATAGGTGATATAAATGGCACAACGAGGTATAAGAGAATATGATGCCAAGCGGATCTTGGCTAAACATATGAGAAGGTTATCCAAGGGAACGTTTAAATACCGTGGCAGAGTCGCTCTGGTCACACCGGATATGAGCATAGAAGCGATAGCAAAGAGGCAGCATTGGGTGAAGACCGAAAAACTGACGGTAAAACCCGATCAACTATTCGGAAAGAGGGGTAAGCACGGGCTCTTACTGGTGAATGCCACATATACGGAGGCAAAGAGTTGGTTAGATGAGAAGATGAATAGCACTGTTGAGGTGGGCAAAGTCCGGGGTAAACTGACGCACTTCCTCGTTCAGCCATACGTAGAGCTTGATAAAGAGTATTACCTGGCTTTCGCCGGACATCAAGAGGGCGATTATATCCATTTCTCGGCAGAGGGCGGCGTAGACATAGAGGCAAATTGGGACCTGGTCACAAACGTCAATGTGCCCATAGATGCAAGTATCGAAGATGTTGACCTCACGCCAATTTTGGATAGTGTCAGCAATGATGATAGAGCCGCATTCAGAGACCTCATAATCGCGTTATTCCGGTTTTATCGCAGATTGCAATTCGGGTTTTTGGAGTTCAATCCATTCACGCATAAGAACGGCGAGTTCTTTCCGGTAGATGCGGTGGCTCGACTTGACGATACCGCCCATTTCCTCTGTCACGAGGACTGGAAAGACGTAGAGTTTCCCGCACCTTTTGGTCGTGAATTACGGCCGGAGGAACAGTATATAGAGGATCTGGACGAGAAGAGCGGGTCATCACTGAAACTTACCGTACTGAATCCCCAAGGTAGAGTGTGGACAATGGTGGCGGGAGGTGGAGCAAGTGTGATATACGCAGACACCGTAGTAGACCTTGGGTTTGGAGATGAATTAGCAACCTACGGAGAATATAGTGGTAATCCTACTACAGAAGAGACCTACGGCTATGCAAAGACATTGTTCGATTTGATGATCCGGAATAAGGTAGAGGGCTGCAAGGTCTTCATTATAGGCGGCGGAATAGCGAACTTCACTGATGTGGCAATGACCTTCGATGGTATAATACAGGCGCTTGAGGACTATGCAGAACAGATAAAAGAACACAATATAAAGATATATGTACGCCGTGGCGGGCCAAATTACAAGGCTGGCCTGGCGAAGATTCGTGAGGCCGGGAAACGGTTAGACCTGGATATGGAGGTTCATGGACCTGACATGCACATGACAAAAGTGGTTAGTATTGCACTGAAGAATCTTGAGGGTGGGAGGTAAGAAAAATGACAAAACCAGATTATGTATTGTTTGATAAGGATACGACAGCAATTATATTCGGTAACCAGCAAGCAGCGGTTCAGCGGATGCTTCATTTTGACTTTCTGGCCGGTAGAGAGAAACCATCTGTGGCTGCCATTGTCAATCCCAGTGGTGGACGCAAAGGGCTTATGAAAGTATTCTATGGCAAGGACGAGATATTGCTGCCTACGTACAACAAGCTTAGGGCCGCAGTTAAGAATCATCCTGATGCGGACGTAGTCATAAATTTTGCGTCCTTTCGTTCGGCGTACGACGTTTCTGTTGAGGCTTTAAACTACCCTTCTATTAAGACAGTGGCAATCATTGCTGAGGGCATACCCGAACGGCAGACAAGGCAACTCATTGTTTTAAGGAAGAAACTGGGTAAGTGGATCATCGGTCCTGCAACGGTAGGTGGCTTTGTGGCGGGCGGCTTTAAAATAGGCAATGCCGGCGGTGCTTTGTCCAACCTTTTAATGTCTAAACTTTACCGGCCCGGAAGCGTGGGGTTCGTGTCGAAGTCGGGCGGTATGTTAAACGAGATGGCAAATATGATCGCCCTGAATTCGGACGGCGTGTATGAGGGCATAGCCATAGGCGGCGATAAATATCCGGGTTCCACCCTTGTTGAGCACTTGCAGCGACATGAGGCGAATCCGGAGATAAAGATGATGGTCGTTCTTGGAGAGGTTGGCGGTGACGATGAGTATGAGATAGTAGATGCAATAAAGGACGGGCGACTCAAGAAGCCTCTGGTAGCGTGGGTTACCGGCACGTGCGCGAAAGTGTTTCCAAGCGAAGTTCAGTTCGGACATGCAGGAGCAATGGCACGAGGTGAAGCTGAGACGGCAGACGCAAAGAACGCAGCACTCAAAGAAGCTGGTGCATACGTCCCCGACTCATACAATGACTTCGATAAACTTATACACACGGTATACGAGGATCTAAAGGCAAAAGGAATCATAGAAGAGAAGGAAGAGGTGACGCCGCGAGAAATACCCGTTGATTATGATCCCGGGACTATGAGAAGGACCACCAATATTATTAGCACAATCTCAGACGACAGGGGTGATGAACTTCTCTATGCAGGCATCCCGATAAGTGAGGTTATCAGAGACGGGTACAGCGTAGGAGATGTTATATCCTTGTTGTGGTTTAAGAAGCGATTGCCAAAGTATGTTACAGAGTTCCTGGAACTCACACTCATGATAACCGCAGATCACGGGCCCTGTGTAAGTGGGGCGCACAATACCATTGTGACCGCCATGGCAGGAAAGGACATAACGGCATCAGTGGCAGCGGGTGTATTGACAATAGGGCCGAGATTTGGGGGTGCAATAGACGGTGCTGCCAAGTACTTCAAGGATGCATTGGAGAGAGGTCTTACGCCGAGACAGTTTGTGGACGAAATGAAAGCCAAGAACATAAATATACCGGGGATCGGGCACAGGGTGAAAAGCGTGCACAACCCGGACATGCGTGTGAATCTGCTTGAAGAATGGGCTTTCGCCAATCTACCAAAGCATAAGCTGCTGGACTTTGCTCTTGAGGTGGAGAAGGTAACAACAGCTAAGAAGAACAATCTCATATTGAATGTGGATGGGTGTATAGGCATAGTGTTCGTTGACATCATGCACGCTACCGGGATATATACCGAGGCTGAAATAGAAGAGATAATAGACAGCGGCGCACTCAATGGTCTATTTGTATTAGGGCGGACAATCGGTATGGTCGGGCATTTCCTTGACCAGAAACGGCTGCATTCCGGATTATACCGGCATCCCTGGGACGAGGTCCTCTATATGTTGCCGAGCGAGACAGAAGTTTTGGAATATTTCGATACAGGAAAGAAGAGGTGAAGAGAAATGGTGACAGATAAGATCCGGATGAAGACTCCATTAGTTGAGATGGACGGAGACGAGATGACAAGGGTAATGTGGGGTATGGTAAAGGATAAACTCCTGCTGCCTCATATAGACCTCAAAACGGAGTACTATGACCTATCAATAGAAAATCGGGACGAGACCGATGACCAGATAACCATAGATGCGGCAGAGGCGATAAAGAGGTATAAAGTGGGTGTTAAGTGCGCTACAATAACTCCAAACGCGGCACGGGTCACGGAATACAACCTAAAAGAGCAATGGAAGAGCCCTAATGGCACAATCAGAGCTATGCTGGATGGTACTATCTTCAGAACGCCAATAATGGTTACGAATATACAACCAGCGGTAAGAAACTGGACAAAACCTATCATCCTGGGTAGGCACGCATACGGCGATGTATACAAGAACGTTGAGTATAAGATTGAGGGCCCCTGCAAGGCTGAGCTTGTAGTCACGAATGAGAATGGGGAGGGTGTTAGACGCACGATACATGAGTTCAATGAACCGGGCATTATACAGGGCATACACAACCTTGACGCATCAATAACTAGCTTTGCCGAAGCTTGTTTCTCTTACGCACTGGACCAGAAAGTGGATCTATGGTTCGCTACGAAGGACACCATATCCAAGATCTATGACAGTAATTTCATGGAGATATTCGAGAAGCTATATGAAGAGGAGTACAAGGATAAGTTTGAGGCGGCAGGGATAACGTATTTCTATACACTGATAGATGATGCGGTAGCAAGGATAATGAGGGCGGAGGGTGGCATGCTATGGGCGCTGAAGAACTACGACGGCGATGTGATGTCTGATATGCTTGCGGCAGCATTTGGGAGTTTAGCTATGATGACTTCGGTCTTAGTATCGCCTCATGGCTACTTCGAGTATGAAGCGGCACATGGCACGGTGCAGAAGCACTACTACAAGCATCTTCTGGGTGAGAAGACCTCTACCAACTCAGTCGCACTGATATTTGCATGGAGTGGTGCGCTCCGGAAGCGTGGCGAACTTGATGGCACACCTGAGCTAGGCGCATTTGCCGACAAATTGGATGCTGCGGCTTTAGGGACGATAGAAGACGGAATAATGACTGGCGACCTATCGAAACTGGCAAAACCACCTGCACAAAAGATTGTGAATACGGAAGAGTTCCTGGATGAGGTAGCACGGCGACTTGAGGTGTAGGATAGTCGATCATGTCGGGAATAGAATAGAATATTGATGATGTATAGGTGAAAGTGATTATAACGGGTGAAGCAGGATTCATAGACTAAAATCTTGCTGAAGTACTATCACGGGATAATGAAGCCATTATCGTGGACGATTTATCTATGGGAATGAAGCGAATATAAGAGGTTTGGAGATCGAGTTGGTTAAAGGCATCTCCGCCTCTGTAATACCATCCACGTCGAGTACGAAATCAATGTCAGAAGGCAGAGCACGATCCCATCCGGTGATCTTGGGGCACTCGTATCCGGTATCCTGCATGACTTTGATGGCATCCCGCCGCTTCTGAAACACAAACGCATATAGTTTCTCAAATCCCGATCTCGTGTAAAAATTCGTAGATCTTGAGTTTGTGCCTCCGTTTCATCACGATGCCCGACATCTGCAAAACGTCCCTAATCCTGCTGTCGCTGATGAATACCTCAGGCCTGAGAAGAAGCTCTACCTTTGGAAGATCGTCTTAATTTTTGTAGATTACCATTGTTACCGTGTAATCAGCATCTCAGCAGTATCTGCCCGGTATACCCAGTCAGGGGAAAGCGCACCTGTTCTGCGGTAGTACTTCACAAGCCGCCGTATCTTGGATTCTGTCAGTTGCAGCGCACGCTTGTTATGAACGTCTTTTTTATTTTCTGCAAGATGCGTGCGTAATCGAAGCGCTTTTACGATGAGGTTTCGCATCCCCTCAGGAACGTTCGGCGCCATGTCGTGATCCGCAACCGTCTGCATGATCTTCTTCTGCGTGATCAATGTGGCATCCGGGATGCCATGCCGGTCCCGAAGAATCATCCCGATCTCGCTTGAGGATTTATCCTGTTTCCACAGGTTGATGATGATCTGCTCAAGCTCCTCTGCACCCATATCGACCCATGATGGATTTTCCTTCCGGTAGGGTCTCGTCGATCCTGATTTTCCTTTCCGCCGTGAATACATTCGTGCCATGTTGGTTCTATGTTGCAGCGTACTTGATTTAAGTGTTTCCTGATGTCGCAGGCTTATCACACCAAAATATCCTACGCCTTCACTTTCGCCGTCCATGCAATATCCACGATCCCGTGATCACTTCTCGCTATGTGTGCGCAGGTGTGTAAAATGGTGCAGGTTTCCGCCCGCGTGTGCCCTCACAAGTCTGTCAAAAGGGTTGGCGTCGATCTGGTGATAGGAAACTCGCACGGGGCGTACATCGCTGATGACGAGGAGCTCGCCTTCGCACGGATCGGGTTCATGAGTATGATCGGGTTGGCTACCAGCGAAGAGCGATCATCAGGTATGGGGGCGGGATCAATCGTGTCGTCCGGATTGCGAACGCGATTCCGGATCATGTGGACGCGTGAAGCCGGGGTGTGGACACTGTTTCAGGATGGGGGCGCTCATCATGGCGGTGCTTTATGGTGCGATAGGGGTTTCGTATTTTTGA
>Ga0164318_10007166_pt1 | contig 10806 bp, 7 predicted proteins | sample GuaBasSedimGuay9_FD_113734 | JGI IMG/M metagenome (GOLD analysis project Ga0164318, IMG submission 113734) | Subseafloor sediment microbial communities from Guaymas Basin, Gulf of California, Mexico - Guay9, Core 4571-4, 0-3 cm | ecosystem: Environmental > Aquatic > Marine > Hydrothermal vents >...
AGCTGGGTCTGTCCTGTGATAAAAACGGAGATAGTATAGCAGCGGCAGCCTATTATACCGGTGCTTTGGAAAAGAATCCCGATTTTCCCATGGCCTGGAACAATCTGGGGGTGCTTGCATTTCTTGATGGAAACTTTTCAAAAGCCTATGATTACTTTAAACGTTCCCTGAGCCTTGATCCGGAGAATCCTGATACCTGGCATAATTTCAGGGATACCTGCAGGGAACTTGGTTTTAACAGTGAGGCTGAGGATGCTGACCGCAAGTACCGGGAGTTTGTCAGAAACTGATTCACCTCCCGGTTTCAGGCTTTTATGTAATAAATTTGCTCGTCTCTATCTTTATGTTGTCGAATTCCTTCGAGAATTCATTGGTGATCTCGGCGGTTCTATGCATCTCCTTGTCTATTTCATCGGCTCCGCTTTTCAAGCTGTTTATACTCCCTGTTATCTCGCCAAAGATATTCTGAATAGCTCTGATCCCGTCATTAAGCAGGGCAATACCATTGGTAATCTCGGAGGAGTCAGTTTGTACTTCCGATGCCAGATTGTTCAGAGAATTCATTGCGGTGAGGATCTCCTCGGCACCGGTGGAAAGCTCATCAATACTGGTTATTATTTCGGAAAAAGCGTTGAAGACACCGCTGCTTTCCTGTTCAATTTCGGTGAAGGCTTCGGCTGTCATCCGGGTGTTCTTGTCTGTTTCTGAAACACCAGCCTGAATATCCTTGAGTATTTGTGCGATGTTCCCGGTACTGCCGCTGGTTGTTTCTGCAAGTTTTCTGATTTCATCGGCAACAACAGAGAACCCCCGTCCGGCATCCCCCGCATGAGCGGCTTCGATGGCGGCATTCATGGCAAGCAGGTTGGTCTGTGCTGCAACTGATGCAATGATGCTGTTCATTTCAGTTATCTCGGACATCTTTTCCATAACGCTGTTGGTAAAGACAGTAATCGTATTCTGAAGAGCTTCGGAACCTTTTTTTGACACCCTGATCAGCTCCTCAATGGTTGTTCGTTTGTTTTCTGAAACCTTTGCCATATTTGACAGTGAAGAAGTTATCTCGGTAATCGAAGCGGTAGCCTCTTCGGTCATGGCTGACTGATCGTTAATACGGTTACCGAAACTCGCAACATTTGCCGAAATCTCTTCGACAGCAGCCATAATGTCCGAAATCTGACTATCAACATTCTCAATTTTCGTGTTGATCGTAGAGATATTTAATGCAATCTCCGAGACCGCAGCGGTTGTTCCCTTTGTTGCTTTGATCAGGGTTTCGTTAAGTTCATCTCCGTCTGAAACGGACTGTTTTATCTCGTTTATGATGGTTTTCAACTTATCTATAAAGTTGTTAAACTCTTTGGAAACGCCCCCAATTTCATCCCTGGTCACTCTCAGGGTTTTCTTTAAGTTTCCTTCCCCCTCGGCGATATCCGCTATTGCAGACTGTAGATGATCTATTGGTCTCATGGTGAGCTGCATTATGAAGTAGGTAAGAACCATCATTATCAGCGTTAGGATGAGTACGGCAACAAGAGAAGATCCTCCGAGATCCATTAGGGAGGGAAGAAAATCAGGGGCATAAGCAAGCAGTACAACGGAATAATCAGTTCCCCGAATATTTTCAGCTGTAATCATGTAGTGCCCGAGAGGTTGAGCAGAATCTGCCTTGAGTACTCCGGCAACCTTCAGGGGGGATTCAGGAGATATTTCTGTAAAAAGATCATCAGCGAGTTTCCCGATTGCCTCCTTCTCGGAGGAAAGAAGAATCTTGCCTGATTGATCTACAAGCCACAGCTTGCTGCTGTCGCTGGGAGTATTCTGCCGGAATTCCGTAACAAAAGTATCGATATCCATTCCGACTCCGGCAATCCCCAAAACCCCATCACTTCCGGGTATCTGGGCGTTAACCCAGAGCATGGTTTCATCGAGTTTTTCATTGTAATCGAGATTCAGCATGATTCTTTTATCAGCTTTGAGGGCATCAAAAAACCAGGAGTCATCGGCATTGGAAGCGGAAAGGGTGCCGATAAATGCATCCCCGACGTAAAAGTTTCCGGTGACCCTGTTTGCAGCAAAGGAGGATGCGTATCCTCTGTCTGTCATAATCCCTTTCAGCTCCTCTAGAGCCATGGACTTGTACTCCTCCATACCGGGTTTATCTTCATTTTTAAACCATCGCTGTAAAACGGGGCTGGAAGTTAGGGCCAGAGATGTTTCATAGGCCCTGTTTATAGCACTCTCGATTCCTGTTTTGCTTGCCCTGGTGGTTTGCACCAGGCTGTTGGACAGCGAATCTCTGTAGTATTTCCTGGCATTGAAAATGGTTGTAGATACTGCAAGGAGTGAAACGAGAATAATTGAAACTGATATAACTATTGAGTTTCTGGTTTTTAGTTTCATCTAGAATTCCTTATAAAATTGAGATAATAAAGACAACAAATTATACAATAAATACGTAGCGTGTCAAAGGGGAACAGTATGTCTTTACAGTTTTTTATTTTCAGGCTATCAATGACAGCATGAAAACAAGAATATTTATTGCGGAAGGGCATCTTGTAGATTCAGGAATCATGTCGGAAATTCTGAACACAATCCTGGCAGAAGGCGGCGATTATAAAGTCCTTTCCTTTGACATTGGAAAGATAAAAACTGAGAAATCCATAATGAGACTTCAGCTTTTCTGTGAAACAGATGAGCAGTTTACCCTTATTGCCAACAGACTGATTTCTCTGGGAGCATACGAAGAAGGAGCAGTGGAGGCTGTATTCAGAAAGGCTGTAAAGGATGCCTGTGTTCCTGAAGATTTTTATTCAACCACCAATCACCGGAGTGAGGTCTTTACCGGAGGTAACTGGGCTCCGGTACATTCCCAGAGGATGGACGGTGTAATTGTCAGGAATAACGGCAATCTGGTATGTACAAAACTCAGAGAGGTAAAGAAGGATGATGAAGTCCTCTGCGGCAGTGAATCAGTACGGGTTTTCCCCCCTTCTTCGGTAAAAAGGGATTCCGGATTCGGCTTTATGAATAATGATGTTTCTTCTGAAAGGAGCAGCAGTGTAAACGTATCCCTCATTGCGGAAGAGATGGCAGCAATGAAAAACAGGGGAAAGAAAATAACAGTTGTTGCAGGACCGGTAGTTATTCATACAGGGGGAGCCGGGGCTCTTGCCGGCTTGATACGGGGAGGCTGGATTACCGGATTCCTTGGCGGGAACGCTGTGGCAGTCCATGATTTGGAGTACTGCTTCTACGGTACGTCCCTTGGCGTTGATCTTTCCTCGGGGAAGCAGGTTGCCGGCGGCCATTACCACCATATGCGGGCAATCAATAGAGTGAATTATTACGGTTCAATAAAAAAAACTGTCGATGAGGGGGCTTTACAATGCGGAATCATGTATGAGATCGTCAAGTCCGGTATTCCGTATTGTCTTGCAGGAAGTATCCGTGATGACGGTCCGCTTCCTGAGACACAGATGGATATGATAAAAGCCCAGAGTGAGTATGCAGAAATAGTAAAAGAATCAGATCTTATTCTCATGCTCTCAACGATGCTTCATTCTATCGGAACCGGGAACATGACCCCATCCTGGGTAAAAACAGTCTGCATAGATATAAACCCGGCTGTAGTTACAAAACTTGCTGACCGGGGTACGGGACAGGCTGTGGGGATTGAAGTGATGTGGGTCTTTTCTTAAGAGCACTTGCTGACAAACTGGGTGTCGAGTACAAATAGTGAATACCCGTTTAAAAAGTGAACTTTTACTTGGTTTTGCCACAGCTATCTGGGGGGGGACCTATGCGATAATAAAAACAGGGCTTAACGACATTTCTCCTGTTCTTTTTGTTGCCATAAGGTTTTTCCTTGCCTTTTTGTTTTTTCTCCCTGCTCTTCTCCGCTCGGGCAGGGAGCTTTCCACAGCTACGCTCCAGGCCGGGCTTGTTCTTGGTCTGACCATGTTCGGCGGGTATGCGCTGCTGACTGCGGGGCTTGTTCTTACTTCATCCGGCCGCTCCGGTCTTATAACCTACAGTTTTGCCCTTTTCGTACCCTTCCTTCAGGTCCTGCTATTGCGCAAGAAGGTGAGGACGGTAAATCTGCTCGGGCTTTTTATGGTAATCTTTGGAATGTACGTTTTTACCTCTGCCCCTTCAAGCCCGGGTACGGGGTGGAACCGGGGAGATATCCTCACCTTTCTTGCTGCCATCAGTTATGCCTTTAACATTGTTTATCTTGACAGGTACTCCCGGAGGCATTCTCCGTCTGTGTTAACAGGGCTTCAGTTTGCTGTTATGACGGTACTGGCTGTACTTTACGTGCTGTTTTTTGAAGCTCCCTTTATCAATTTTACGTTCAGTTTCTTTTTATCACTGTTCTATCTGTCTGTATTAGGCAGTGTCATAGCCATTTCCCTTATGAATCGGTATCAGAAGGATACTACTCCGGTCAGGGCAGTTATCATATATGCTCTGGAGCCGGTATTGGCAGTTGTGTCCGGATGGCTCTTTCTTGGTGAAAAAATCGGAATATACGGAATGATCGGCGGAGCGGTTATAATTGGGGGAGTTCTGTTAAGCGAGGTGCTCGGGATCTATCTGGATAAAAGAAATACTGGAAATTCCGAAGAAAAGAAGGTACACTTGTAGCCATGCTGGGAGGAGGTATCCATTATGAAGAAGTTTCTGCTTCTCTTTCTTTTTCTGCCGTCACTGGTATTTTCGGCTGATCCAAGCACTACCATAGGAGCTCTTGTTGATGAACTCGCAGCGGATTTTACCAGCCGGACTGAGCAGCCTTTGTATTCAAAACAGACTGTATCCATAATCGGGATCCGTAATACAACCAAAGAGATGGAGGACAACTACATCGGTCAGGGAGTTGAGGAACTGGTAAAAAATGCCCTTGCCGACAGTCTTGTCTTTAAACTGGTTGACCGAAGGAACCTTGAAGCAGCTATGGATGAGATCAAGCTCTCCCTTACCGGATTAACCGACAACACCGGTGCACCGGAGCTGGGGAAACTGGAAGGGGTAAAACTGCTCCTTGACGGAAGTGTAACTGCCGAGGGGAATATGTTTCTGATCAGTCTCAGGCTGACGTCGGTGGAGACAACAGCGGTGGTTGCTTCTGTCTCAGCACAGGTTCCGAAGGCTGCACTGACAGCAGAAAGCGGTAAAATTGCCTACGAGTACGTTACCGCCAACGGAATTGGTCTTTCTTTCTTTCTGACTCCTTCCCGTTACCTTGTCCTGAACGAGTCCCCCCCTAAAAAGGTTGGTGATGATCAGTACCATACCATGGCCGGGGGCGGCAGACTGACATATCGTTTAAGCAGGAGCTGGAAGTTCAGCATCGATATGGACCTGAACTCTAAGGATGTATTTTTTGACCTCCGGAATATTGGCGCCATGAAGAATCTGTCAGCCTACGATGATGTTTTCACCAGCGGACCAGAAATAACCGGTTTTTGGGAACGTGACGGGAGTTTTACGGACATGGAGGGAGCAGCGGCTGTAAAAGCTGAACTGGACACTCGCAGTAACTACTACACCCTCAGCCAGCTGACAACAAATACCAGTTTTTTGTTCTCCTATGTGTATAATTTCAGCAGGGACTTCAATATCTCCATAGGGATCGGTCCTCATGTAAACTTCCTGAGGTACAAGCAGACCTACGACAACGTGCCTATTTTAATCAACCAGGGAGTAGCCTTTAAACGGTACGAGATCGATATGGGTTTTTTCGGTCTTGGGGGAACTGCCAACATAAATCTTGAGTACTTTGTTTTGCCCCGGTTTGCCCTGAATTTGGGGGTGAGCGGATTTTACTCCCATATCTTTACCAGGACAAGCGATAAGCTGAATGCTCACAGTCCCACTTCGGGGGAGTACTACTACGGCAGTGATGATTTCTCCATTGAATCCTTCGGTCTTAATCCCTTTATGATGCCCGATGGGAGGTATGTTACCGATGTTGGACTGTATCCGACCAGCTACGTAAAAGTTTCTTTAGGTGCATCGATCTATTTCTGATTGGGGAGTGTATGATTGAAAACGGTGATATACAGAATCTTATTGATGCCTACGGGGAGTCGATCTGGGCCGTGGATACCGATCTCCGCCTTATATACTTCAATGCTTATTTTAAAGAAGACTTTAAAAACGCCTTTGGTATTGATCTCACCCGGGGAATGGATCTTCTTGCCCACGCAAGCAGAGAGGTTTCGGATTTCTGGCTTCCCAGGTATCAGGCTGCTTTAAGCGGCAAACGGGTCAGTTTTACTTTTAAGGAGAATTCCCTCAGGGGGAATAAATACTTCAGGGTGAATTTAAATCCCTTAGAAGAGAACGGGACACTGAAAGGAGTTTCAGCTATTTCGGTGGATATTACCGGAGAGGAAACGGCACGCAGGCTGTATGAGGCTGAGCAGCGTAAGGCGCAGCAGTATCTTGAAATAGCCGGTGTTATGTTTGTTGCCCTTGATAGTGCTGGCCTGATTACCATGGTAAACAGAAAGTTGTGTGAGGTGACCGGTTACACAAAGGAGGAGTTGATCGGGAGTAACTGGTTTTCCATGATGCTTCCCGAAAGAGAGCGGGAGGAGGTTGCCGCTGTCGCGGAGAAACTGCTGAGGGGAGAAATTGAGCCTGTAGAGTACTATGAAAATACGATTCTGACAAAAGAGGGTTTTGAGCGGATTGTTGCCTGGCACAATACCCTGGTTACGAACGAAGAGGGTGTTATTGAAGGACATTTGAGTTCCGGAACGGATGTTACCGAGCAGCGGATTCTGGAAGCGAGGCTCAAAGAAAGGGAAGAATTCTTCAAGACTGTTGCGGATTATACCGCCGGCTGGGAATATTGGATGAGTCCAGACGGTTCCTATCTCTATATTTCTCCGGCAGTGGAGTCAATTACAGGCTATACACCGGAAGATTTTCACAGGATCCCCGGTCTTATTGACAAAATAATTCATCCGGCTGACAAAGAGCTGTTTAAACATCATAAAAAAACTGTTTCCCCGATGCATGACCCTGTTGACTTTAGAATTATAACAAAAAATAACACCGTAAAATGGATAGGCCATGTGTGCAGACCCATTTATGATTCCCGGGGGAATTACCGGGGAATAAGAGCAAGTAACCGGGATATAACCAAGAGAAAATGTGCAGAGAAGGAGATCAGTAACCTGCTTCGGGAGAAAGAGTATCTTTTGAAAGAGGTGCATCACCGGATAAAGAACAATATGGCAACACTTGTTTCTCTGATTAATCTGCAGCTGGAGACAGTAAAGGGTGAAGAGGCGAAATCGGCGCTGCTGGAGATTGAAAACAGGATCAGGTCAATGCTCACCCTGTACAGTACTCTTTTTGAATCCGGAGACTTCGAGCACGTTTCACTAAAGCAGTACCTCGGAACCCTTGTTGATTCCATTGTTGGAACTTTTCCTGAAGCTGAAAAGATTACAGTGTATAAAAAACTTGACAATCTCAATCTGCCGGTTAAGGTAATATTCAGCATTGGGATTATTATTAACGAACTGGTGACCAATGCAATGAAATACGCCTTTAAGGATAATCCTGCAGGCCACCTGAAGGTGGGAGCTGTTTTAACCGGTAACAGCATTCAGGTATCTGTTGAGGATAGTGGAAACGGGATTCCGGATGGAGTTGATATTTTTCAATCTGAAGGGTTCGGTCTTAAACTCATCAGGCTGCTCACTAAACAGCTGCAAGGCAGACTTGAGCTGGATGGGAAAGAGGGTACGAAAATTACCATAACCATTCCTCTTGAGAAGAAAAAGTAAAATAAAAAAAATGGCACCTATATCCACAATTTCCGAAACAGAAAAGTCGCCGTCGGCGAGAACACAGATGATCCTGAAGCGGTAGGGATTTGAAACAAGATCCAGCATTGTCTGTACCTGAGTGCATCTTGATTCTTTACTAAACCGGTCCTTTATTCTTTTGGATGGTTGACATACTAAAAAATTTAAAAATGTTAAACTACGATTATTGTGATGTTGTTTTAAAAATTATAATATCCGCACGATAAACTTCTTAACATTTAATGATAAAAAATTAACATTTTTCTTGCAAAATAGATGGAAAAAGGTTAAAATTGCTGTCTTGAAGGAAGTCTGTTATCAATGAAAAGCTTATTTTCGGGTTTGCTCATTATTGTTTCTCTCTTTTTTGCCGGGATAACAGTGTATGCGCAGGCTCCTCCACCTCCTCCGGCTCCTGCCGTACCTTCAATCAGCACTGTTGAAAAGGGAGTAGGCAATGGTTCTGAACAGGTAAAAGTAAAAAAGGGGGCAGTGGCTCTTTTTAATGAACTCCAGTCCAGGGGTACGTACTTTATTAAAAGAAAGATGGATATTCTGCGTGATGGATTTAATCTTAAAACGTTTTTAATAATTTCCTTTTTTTCACTTTTATACGGAGTTCTTCATACCCTGGGTCCCGGTCATGGAAAGCTTATAATAGTCTCTTTCTTTATGCGTGATACTACTTCAAGAGCTGATGCTTTTTCTCTTTCTGTTATAATATCACTTATTCATGCATCGGGAGCAGTTTTCCTGGCGGTTCTTTTTAAGACTCTCCTTTCCACTGTTAAAGGACTGGATCATCTACGGATTCAATACGGCTTTACCCTGTTTTCCGGCATTCTTGTTTTTATTCTCGGAATTGTCTATATGATCAGGAAAATAAAGGGAATAGATAAGCATTACAGAAAGGATGAACCGGCAGCAGCGGGGGAAATTGAGAAGTTGGCCAGATGGAAGCGCAATCTTTTTATCGGATTCTCCATCGGGATAGTTCCCTGTCCTCTGTCCCTGACAATAATGATGCTCTCCATTATCTACGGTATTTTCTGGGTGGGGATTACATCTGTTCTGTTTCTGACTCTGGCAATGGTAGCTGTTCTCTATGCTTTGTCCGTATATACGATAAAATCGAGGGATTTTGTATTCCATGAATCTGAATCGGGCAGGGAAACGGGGATTAAGCACCATATTCATCTGGGTTTTGAATATTTCGGTAATTCAGCATTGATACTCCTCGGTGTCTATTTTATTCTGAAGGGATGGAGTTCTCTGGTATGAAAAAAATATTGATTCTGCTGATTATTATAATGGCACCTGTTTTATCTATCTATGCTCATCCCCACGTAAACGTTAATTCCTATGCTCATTTCTATTTTGATAAATCCGGACTTATGGGGATGTATGTTCAGTGGGTTTTTGATCCTTTGTACAGCTCGCAGATTCTTTACGAGTGTGATCTGGACTCAAATGGGGAGTTCTCAGGAGAAGAACTTGCGGAGGTAGAGGACTACTACTTTTCCCAGCTTGATCAGTACAATTACTATCTTGATCTTGCTGTAAACAAGCGGAAGGTTCCGCTTCCGGAACCGGTTAATTTTAATGCGCAGGTGGATCATGATGACGAGGTGGTTATCTTTACATTTTATCTTCCTCTGAAGCAGGAGTTTGCTCCCGGAGGGACAAGACTGATGGTGGATTTTGTTGATCCGTCAAACTATACGGCTTTTACCTGTGTTCAGCGGTCTCTTTCCCTTAACGGGGAAACGGAAAAAGTCAAGGATGTTGTAATAAACAGGCTTGGAAGCATAGAATTTACCTTTGAAGAAAGGTGATTTATTCTGGAATTAACCATTTTTATAAATGGTAAAAATATATTAAGGAGAAAAATCATGAAAAAACTGTTTAGAATACTGATTTTAGTCGGTATCGCGGCAGCTGTTCTGGGATGTGCTTCATCTCCCATCGTAGCTCCCGGAGTTGAACATCATTTGACTGTTTTGAGCACAAATGATGAACATGGACATCCGGTTGCGTTTTTTAATTATCCCGCACCGGGACAGGGCGGTATGCCAGCTCAGGCTACCTTTGTAAATCTTGTCCGTGCAGCGAACAAGAATGTTCTCGTTTTAAGTGCCGGTGACTTTAACACAGGCCGTCCCGAATCAAACTTCTTTAAAGCCGAACCCGATATTATCGGAATGAACTACATCGGCTATGATGCCCTTGCAATGGGGAATCATGAGTTTGATCCCTCTCCCGAAGAGATGCAGAAGCAGATTGCCGATTCAAACTTTCCATGGCTCTGCGCCAATGTTGTTAAGGAAAACGGCAAGCCGATTGACAATGTTCAGCCTTACATGATCAAGGATTACGGAACTTTTAAAGTTGCAGTATTCGGTCTTATGACAACCGAAACTGCAAAAACCGGAAATCCTGTGAATATCAAAGGTTATGTGTTCAAGGACGAAGTGGAAGTAGCAAAGGCTCTTGTTCCTGAACTGAAAAAGAAAGCCGACATAGTAATTGCTCTTGTTCATATGGGCATCTACAGCGACGGATCAATGGGATCAAAGAGACTGGCTGCCGAAGTACCGGGAATTGCTCTGGTTGTTGACGGACATACCCACACAAAGGTAACAGAACCGATCTATGTGGAAAACAAGATAAGCGGAAGAAAGGTTCCTGTAGTACAGGCAAAATGCTGGGGACTTTATGTTGCAAAAACCGATCTTACCTTTATGAACGGTGTTGTAACAAATGTTGATTACAACCTTGTACCCATCAATGTTAAGTGGAGGGAAAAACTTGCTGACGGAACAAAGGTTTACCACTTTGTAGGAAACGAGATTGCAGAGGATCAGGAACTTAAGGCCAAACTGCAGCCCTATGTTGACAAAGTAAAAGCTGTTCTTGATGAAAAGATTGGAACTGCAACAGCTCCCTTCCTCAATAAGGATACCCGGAAGACTGA
>Ga0164318_10007167_pt1 | contig 10806 bp, 10 predicted proteins | sample GuaBasSedimGuay9_FD_113734 | JGI IMG/M metagenome (GOLD analysis project Ga0164318, IMG submission 113734) | Subseafloor sediment microbial communities from Guaymas Basin, Gulf of California, Mexico - Guay9, Core 4571-4, 0-3 cm | ecosystem: Environmental > Aquatic > Marine > Hydrothermal vents...
CGACGATGAACACAAAGAAATTGTAGATATTGCTGAAAGAATTCAGGATACCGGCATTAAAGCAATTACAATTCACGGAAGAACCCGTACACAAAAACCACGCATTCCTGCCGACTGGACTCTCATTGGTGATGTAAAAAACAACCCAAGGATGCAAATTCCTGTTTTTGGCAATGGAGATGTAATGGATGCGAAATCAGCAAAATATTTTAAAGATAATTATGGTGTTGATGGCTTAATGATAGCTCGTGGTGTTTATGGCAATCCTTGGATATTTAAAGAAATAAAAACGTATTTAGAAACAGGAGAAATTGCTGAACTTCCTAACATTGATGAAAGAATAAGAATAAGCAGCATCCAACTCGAAAAATCAGTTGATTGGAAAGGCGAAAGGCGCGGAGTTTTGGAAATGCGTAAACATTGGTCGCAGTACTTCAGAGGATATCCAAATTTTAAACCTTTCAGAATGAAGTTAATGCAAATTGAAACTTATGCTGAAGTTCTAGAATTATTAAAAGAAATCAGAGAATTTTATCATTAAAGAAACGAAGTACTACAATTTCAAATTTAGTTTACCATCAGTAAAAATATCCCTAATCCTCTCAGGTTTAATCAACTGATAAGTCTGAAAACCAAGTTTCTTTGCCGCTTCAATATTTTCAGGTTTGTCGTCAATAAAAAGAGTCTCCTCAGGATTAAGGCCTTCCTGATACATTACAAACTCATAAATTTCGGAGTTGGGCTTACTTAGGTGAAGGTCGAAAGAGAAATATGCCTGATGGAAAAGTTCAGCAAATTCGTTATAACCAAACCTTAACTGCAAATCCCTTAAGTATAAATCGTAATGAATTTCGTTGGAGTTGCTAAGCAAGAAAATATTATAGTTTTTTTTAACTTTTTCAATTACCTCCAGCCTCTCCTGTGGAATATCAAACAAAAGTGCATTCCATGCATCATCAATCTCCTGATCGGTTGCACTAAGGTCAAGGTAATCTCTTAGTTTATTCCTAAATATTTCAGGAGTAATAATACCCTTTTCAAACTTCTTTACAATTTCAATAAATTCAGGACTATTAGCCTTTGAAATATCCTCCACTCCAAGTTTGGCAAATTCATTTATTGTCAACTGCTCATCAATATCGATGACTACACCACCAAAATCAAAAATTATATTTTTAACAGACATATCGCTCAAAAATTAATAAGCAAATATAATTAGATAATTGGCTCTACAAAAACAAATTATTGCCTTCTTCCAATTTTTGAATTTAGATATTTATTATTATCATTTACTATTTACGTTTCATTTAACTACTTTAGCCTTCAAATTGTGATAAAAATAGAATTTATGAAAATTTCAAATAGTTTAAAGTATTTTGTATTAGCCATTTTGCTTATTTCAATTACATCTTGTAATGCTGGAAGTGAAAAATTCGATGAGCAAACAGCAGGATTCTTAATGGGTTTGTGGCATGGTTTTATCTCACTTTTTTCGTTTCTGGTTAGCCTTTTTGTTGATGGAGTAGATATTTATGAAGCCAACAACAATGGCAATTGGTATAATTTTGGTTTTATAATTGGAGTTTCTGCATTTTTTGGAGGAGGAACAAAAGGAAGTTGCAGAAGGTGTAAATAAGTCAGTTACTTTTATAACATCTTACCAAATCCATTATTAAACAAGAAGTTGAATTATTACAATTCTGCTTGATTACTTTTAGCAGATAAGCACCAAATTGCTGCCCAAGAAAGAATGCTCCCACTAGAAATATATAGGTGTACCAAGCAAATCCTATCGATTCGTATATTCGTAATGCAATAATAAATGGTATGGGAATATGGATTGCTAAAGCCCATTGCAACGAAAACTTTTTTACATTGGCACGCCAGTACCCAAACGGAATGTTTAATACAAATACAAGCAAACTAACTATAATAAGATTCAATACCATTAGGCAATTTTGTTTTTTCAAAATTAAAAACATCTTTTTAAAATAAAAACAATTGCTCAATAAATAATTATTATTAATTTTGCAGCCCGAAATTGAAATACGCATTTCGGGAATGCTTGAAAAAGTGGGGCCTATAGCTCAGTTGGTTAGAGTAGTTGACTCATAATCAATTGGTCCCTGGTTCGAGTCCAGGTGGGCCCACGAAAGCCACTCTTAACGGGGTGGCTTTCTGCATTTTATGAAAGTGCTGTTTTTATTTTTGCCTGTTTTTTGCCTGTAGAACAAGTCCAAAAACTATTTTAGCACAACTCTATTTCAGCCCTCTAAACACCCTCTCAATCCGAAGCACAATAGTTCTAGCGCAGCGCATTTCTGCCGTGCGATGAAGTGCGGTGCGGTGGCTTGTGGGAGGATGGAAGCACGAATTGATTGCAGAAAGTAGGCAGAGCGTTTGATCGACAGAAATTCTTATCATTCGATAATTTGCATTGATTATAAATTATCCGAGTTCAATAATTAGTACTTTTACAATTGAAATGGGGTTTGTGCGCAGACTCCCGTTAACTGGCATTTGCAAAAGAGCATGAATTAATCTGTACAAAACCAAAAGTAAATGAAACAAATATTGACTCTTTCTACACTGTTATTTATCTTCAGTTTCGTTAATGGACAAAATTGCATTTTAGACAGTCTAGAAAATAAAAAAATTGAATATAATTCATTCGGAAAAGCATCACAAATACACTGGGAGGCGCTTTGGTTTCCAAATATTGAGACTGTTTTTTATAAAGATTTGCATTATATAAATGATACTGTATTAAAATATCTATTGGAATACGGTATTACTGTTGATGGTGATACAGTTTACGGAGTTGACACTACAAAAGTATACAAATATACAAGTGGAAAGTTATCTAGTATTATAACATATGATGTGATTCTAGGTGATATTGTATGGAATGATAACAATCAAATCACTGAATATAAATACTACTATCTTGTAAACGGAATGATTGATTCAACATTGACGAGAATAATAATATACACCTACCTTAATAATAATATTCGCCGATCAATTTATAAAGAACTTACTGGATATGTTTTTTCTGATATAACTTATAGTTACGACAATAAGTATAATCCATATTATAAATCAGAGATAGTTCTTGCAGGACAATTTGGCCTAACTGACTATTGCCAGGAAAACAATTGGGTAAGTTACTCAGGAAGCACAGGTTCTGCTTCACAAGATATAATTTATAACAGTTTTAATTATCCTGTTCTTATTGAGGTCAATAATTCAAATGGAAATAGCCATACTAAAACGTTCGCTTACCAATGTGACAGCACTGTATATATTAACAATAATAAAAACAAATTTGTATGCGAAATATATCCTAATCCGTCTAATGGTAACTATTATTTTCAATGTGGAAAAGATATTACACCTCAGAGTGTTGAAGTTTTTGATTTAAAAGGAGTTCCATTGAAATTTAATGTTCATAATAATAGAATAAAGATAGAAAGTCCAATAACGGGATTAATAATGATTGTTGTAAATATTGAAAACAGAAGTATTGTAAAAAGAGTAATAAAAAACGCCCGCTAATAAATAGCCTTCATTCGGCTCACAGAGCCATTAGTAAGCAGATGTTGAACTAAACCTCTCCTAAAGCAACGCTCACCTTTTGCGAATTGAACGAGGGTCTTCCAGAAGAAGGATGTAATCCGACTGGAGGATATCTTTAGACAAGGCTTCCCACTTGCCGGAGGCTCAATAAACACTAAGCCGCAGCCCGAGCGATCGCAGGTGAGCCTAACTATAAGCAAACGATGGGTTTGAAGCTTTGTTTTTTCAATGCTTCGAACACAGAGTAGTTTGCGACTGAAAAAGACTGCAGGAGAAGCAAATTTGGTGACAGACTTGATTCAATCAACCTTCGGCTTGGTGTGTGATATAATCTCTCAGCATGGTCTGGGCGGCAAATTTGATTGACGAGGGATTTTGAAGCCCTTATTTCCTGAAACTAATCCTGTCAAATGCTTCCTAACAATATTATTAGTAAATTGCACTGCCAAAACAAACCAAAATGAAAAACTTATTAATCATTACCGCTATTCTCCTAACGGCAACAAATTCGCTAGTCTCCCAAATTATCAATATTCCGGAAGATTATCCAACTATCCAAAAAGGAATTGATGTTGCAAATAATGGTGATACTGTTTTGGTTGCGCCGGGGACTTATGTTGAGAACTTGTATAATAATTCAAAAAACATTGTACTTGCTTCATGGTATTTAACTACGCTTGATACATCTTATATTTCTCAAACTGTAATTGACGGCAATCAGAATGGGTCAGTTGTACATTTTAATAATTGCTATATGAATGAAAGTTTTCAAATACACGGATTTACAATAACCAATGGTTATGCGATTTATGGAGGTGGTATTTACGCAAGTTACGGATCGTCTGACTTAATACTTTCTAATCTTTTAATAATCAATAACTATGCACAAGAAGGTGGTGGATTGAAGTGTTATCATTGGGATATCAACCTTGATAATGTTAGATTTATAAATAATGAAGCAGATAAATACGGAGGTGGATTATATTGTTCATCATCGAGGCTTGTTGGTCATAATGTAACAATATCAAATAATCATTCAGGTGAAGAGGGTGGTGGATTTCATCACTTTAATGAGGATTTTTGGCTCTATGATTCTAAGTTTGAAAACAACTCTTCGAAAGAAGGAGGCGGATTATATCTTAGTTTTAATGGAAGTTATAACCTTGAAAATGTAAAAGTGATGGGGAATACTGCAAGTAAAGATGGTGGTGGAATATTTATGGCGTATAGTTGGAGAACGGAATTCCTTAATGTGGAAATTGGAAACAATCATGCAAGATGTGGTGGTGGTATGTATGCGTATTCCCCTTTTTATGATACTAATACCAATTATGTAAATCTTCTTGTTCATGACAATGTTGCCACGAAATTCGGAGGTGGTATTTTTCTTCAATACACTGACTTTAATGGGATTAATAATACAATTGCTAACAATGAAGCAGAAGATGGTATGGATATTTACTTTTACAACGATGTGATTTTATCATTAGAAAATTCTATAATCTTTAGTCTTTCACCACAACAAATTGTATGTGGCGCTACAGGTGCTCCTAGTACAATTACTGTTTCTAATTCCTTAATAACGGGTGGTCAAAATTCTATTCAGACAAACGAAAATGCAACTGTGAACTGGCTCGAAGGAAATATAAACCAAAACCCAGAATTTGTTTATTCGGGTGAACATCCCTACAAAGTAACCTATAACTCACCTTGCGTTGATGCAGGTTCAGTCGATACTACTGGAATAACAGAATTTGACCTTGCAGGTGCACCAAGGCTCTTTAACAACCACATTGATATGGGTGCTTATGAATGGAATATTTTAGTTGGGATAGAGGAGTCGGTTCTTAGTTCATCGAAATGGGATATTAGTACCAACCCCAACCCCTTCACCACCACCACAACCTTCTCATACAACCTACAACAAACATCAACAGTACAAATCACCATCTTCAACCATCTTGGTGAGGAAATAGAAGTAATCCGGCAGCAGCAACCCTCAGGCAAGCAGCAAGTAATCTGGAATGCCGAAGGGCTACCTACAGGAGTTTATTATTACAGAATGGAGGCTGGTGAGCAGATGACAAGCGGGAAAATGATGTTGGTGAGGTAGTGTGGTTTATGGCCTTATTGCACCCCAAAGTGGGGAAAAATGCACATACAAATCATCTATATTATTGTTTATTATATAGCACTTTTATACATGCAAAATTCCTCACCTTAAAAGGTCAATTACCTAAGTATTTGCTTACTGTTTTCCGATCAACTTTGCATTGCCGAGCAATCTTGGAGATGGAAGCGTCTGGATGCCTAGAATGATAATTCAAGACTAATTTCTTTTTCTTAGCATTAATCCCTTTTCCTCGTGTGTTCCTTGAAGCAATTACTTGTGGTGCTTGCAATTTTAGGTATTGCCTTATAACATTTTCCTTTTCTGTAATGCTGCTAAAACAATTTGGAATCGGTTTTACTACTTTCATTTGAATAATATCTAATGTCTTTTTTGCTTTCTCAATTACAGTAAATCTTTGTTCGAAAAACAAAATGCGTTCATCATTCTCAAGCCTATAAATCTTATATAACAATTGTGCTTTTCTTCCACTACGAAATCTATTTTTACCCTCATTCCGTTCTGTTTCCTCTTGAAATTTATCATTAACAACCTCCATTTCCTCTTGAATAGACTTAATTTCTTTTTGCAGTTCATCTGTCTTCTTTTTCAGGGTATTATTTTTCTTTTCTAGGTTATCATTAACAAAGTCAAATATGTTTTCGGGAAGATTCTTAATAATTAAATTCAAACAACTATTATATAAAACAAGATCAGATGCTTCTTCCTTGCTAATTCCAAGGCAAGACCAATCGAAGAAGGCAAGATCTGTATCAATCATATATTTCTTAAGTCTATTTTGATGGGCTCTTATTAATACATCCTTATCAAATCTACGAAAAGGTGGAACAAGCCAATCATTATGTTCTCCTTCCATCTGTCCCAATTTGATTTGTTCTATGACTTTCATTGTACCTATAACAAATGAATCACTATTGCAGTTGAAATTTCTTTGTCTTTGTTCATATTCATCATCATCAAGTCCATCAAAGAAGAAGGCAATTAGTTCATCCTTGTTATTCTTCACGAATTTCCTGAAATTGTTAAATGCTTTATGTATTGTGCTGAACTCAAACTTAAAGCCGAGTTCATTCAGTTGTTCTACTTCTGGTAGTTGATATTTCTTTTCCATACTGTTGAGTTTGGTAAGTATTAATTGTGATCTTTTTGATTATACCGTTTTTAACTCTTTTCCTTGCAGTAAGGGAAGATATCTGAAGTTTATCGCATAGAACTTTCATATTTGGAAAATGCGTTCCGTCTTGAAGTTCGTAATAATGGCTTTGCGAATGTAATATCTGAGTTTTAAGATATTCTTCAATGAAATTACGAATGAGTTGCCCAGGTGAAATACCTTGCAACATGGCGAACTTAGAAATCTCTGCTTTGAGTTCCTTGGTGGCGCTGAATGTTATTCGTTCTGTTTGGTTCATTTGTCATAATTAAGATTAAGTGAGTTTAACTATATAGATTAATTATAGTTCATCTGGAATTAGGTACCATGATAAACGCTACTGCCTTCTCAGCCTTTGAAGCAGCACTTACTATCCAACGTGGATGCTCCTTTAGGCTGGGAATCCAGTGCTTGATATAGCCTACAGAGTTGAGAAAGTCAGGGTTTAGCCCTGTTTCAGCGGACAGGAAGTTTGCTCCAATCTCTGCTACAAGTTCTTCTAGGCTATATTCCTGTGTGCCAAACTTGCTGCTACCAACCTCAAACCTATTTAGGCGCTTCGGGTGGCCTGTGGAGTGGGTGAGTTCATGGAATAGGGTCATGTAGTACTCATCATTGCTTTTGTATAAGGAGCGTTGAGTAATACTAATTAGATCTTTCTTTGGGCTGTAGAAAGGTAATGTTTGCGGCTTTTTATTTGTCTGGAGTGTTATATCCTCCCTGCTCAGATAATCGCTAATTACCTCGCTAGGTAGGGCTGAAATTGGATCCTCATTGAGTTTTCCTTGTAGGTGCTCTAAATATTCGTTTCCTTCAATAAATTCGCATTGGTCGACATTAAAGACACGATAGATTTTAAGATACCAGAGTTCTTTGGGCTTCTTGTCTTCCTTTGTGGGCTTGGGTTGGTACTTGCTCCAAAAGCCAACGATACTAGATTTCTGCCCCTTCTTGATTTTACCACCATGCTTGATGATCTGGTTGAACGTTCCCCAGATGCGGGATTTGTGCTCGCTGTTGAATAGGAGCATAATGTTTATGCCGTTGTAAGGTCGCCCGGTTATGTTGATTGGGTTTTGAGCATTAATCATATCTACCCAAGTATTAGCCTGCTCAAGATTTTTGATAATTTGTTTAGTAATCTGTTCATAAGAGTTCATGTTATTCGCTCAGAGCGCCTGAGACATAGTTTAGGTATTCGCTACACCAGTTTAAATAAGGGGTTTAGGCTCATAGTCGTAAAGTTGGATGAAATTGGAATATTCGGATTTGTAAGTTTCAGGGTTCTCCATAACCAAGTTTTCAGCATACCCAGGCCAGTAAATCTCATCGAGGAGTTCCTTAAATGGCTGTTCCCATTTCTGGGTTGGTTCAATGGTTTTTTCACTAGTCATGTTATTTGCCCAAAGCGCTTGGGATTTAGTTTAGGTATTCGCTACACCTGTGAATAGAAATGGGATAATTGGATGCTATTATGCTGGTAAATGGGGGAGAGCTTAAAGAGGGTCACTAATTGAATATTTATAGGTGGCTTGAATAATACACGGCACTACACCAACAGTTCGAGAGAGAGGCCACTTACAAATATCAACTTGTGGGTATGATGTCGTGATTGAATTTTTTAAAATTGGCCTATCAGATTTTTCCATTTCCCAATGGATTAACCTAGAAATCTTGCTCTGAGAATCATTTCCCTAAAAATAGGCAAATGGGGCTATTTTATTAGTAGAAGCATATTTTAAGAATGTTCACAAAATTTTCAAAATAATTTTTCACATCAACAAAAATCAAATGAACAAAAGCCCCACCTCCGTATTATGCTCTACTGAAAGCCTTTTTACTTATTTAAAAAACTTTATTTTCCCAAGTTCGATTCTTGCACTGATTTTATTGATTTGTACATACTTTTCAAAAGTTCCAAGTGAAACGTGACCAGTCATTTCCATTATCAAGTGTGCATTGACACCATCAAGTATTAAATTAGTGGCAAAACTACGCCTTGCTGTGTGTGTACAGATTAGATTATACTTTTTTGTTATGGTTGAAACCTTTTTAACGCCTTTAGTTTTTCGAATTGTAATCTCATCATTGATTTTGGCCATCAGGCCTATTATTTTCAACTTATCATTTGTGTTTTGGTTAGATAATTTTTTGGGTAATGAACCTTTATATTTCTTTAAAATTCTTCTGACTATTGGGTGGATAGGAATTATTGACCTTTCACCTGTCTTGTCACTTACAATCTCTAACTGCCTATCTTTAATGGCTTCGTTTGAAACTTTATCCCAGTCTGAGTACCTCAATCCGGTTAGACAACCAATAACAAAATAATCCCTAACAAGATCAAGATTACCTTTTAATTTGAGTTCATAAATTCGCTTAATCTCATCCATAGTAAGATAGATTGAATCGACATTTTCACGTTTCCTCTTAAAATACTTGAAGGAGTCATTCTTGTGGAGTTTCATCATAAAGGCATCATTCATAACGGCCTTAATGTGCTTCCAGTGTTTGGATATATTATTAACTGCGAAACCTTTTCCTTGTAAATAATCATTGTATTCCTTATAAAATTTTGAGTCTATTTCTTCAAAAAGCAGACTTCTGATTCCAAAATACTTCTTGAGATGGTTATAAGTGGTTCTGTATTCCTTGTAGATGGCTTGGCCATTGGTTTCATATTTGTTTACTAGTGTTTCAAAATACTCAAGAAAGGTTGATGTGTTACTTTTCTTTATATTTACTAGGCCTGGAGACAAGAATTCAAGATATTTCTGACGGACATTACTTTTTGAAAAACCACTGTTTTGCTCGTAAAATTGAATTGCTTTTTCGAATGCTCGTTCGTGACGTTTCAACTCAGGATTTATTCTTTTTCCTTCAAAAGTCTGCTTAGAACTTTTGGCTTTTTGTTTGTTATTGTCCCATTTCTCTGGATCGATTTTAATTTTAGTTGAAAACCTGATCGAGTTTGGTTCTCCTTGAAAATAATAACGTAAATATATAATCCCGTCATTACGTAAGTAAAAATTACTCATAATGTAAAGTATTAAATGTGAAGATTTAAGTAGGATTTTAAATACAGAAAGGCGACTTTCAAGTTGAAACTCAAAATCAACTTTAAGTCATACTATTATTATAGTTCGAATTTTTTTTGCTGTGTCTGTTTTTGTGTCTGCATTAGAGGCTGCTGAGAACTACCTTTTTGGGTATAGACAATGGGTATAGTTTTTATATTGCTGATTACGTGACTGTTAAGGGAGTTTTTCTATAACAAAAAAGGTCCAGGTGGGCCCACGAAAGCCACTCTTAACCGGGTGGCTTTCTGTATTTAATAAACCCCTCAATTTTCTTTTGATAGGTAATTTGGCCGGTAAAATATCTCAAATCAATTAGATAAGAGTTTACCCGAACTCATAACAGAGTAGTTCTTATAAATCTTTCTTAGTATTAATACCGTAATAAATATTGCCTAAAACTTAAGTAGTTCAAATTGTTTAACTCAAAGAAAAATTTATTTAGAACAGATTTAAACAAGAAAATAATGCCCAAATCGAGTTTTTTTTCGTATATTGCATGACTATTGTTAGAAACAAGTACAACAAACAACAAGCGTCAAAGTGTTTTCTAGGATAATTTAATAGTAGCAAGTGAGTTAATATTTTAGTTTAGTCTTGAAATTACATTTTGCAACCTTGCGACAGGTTTCAAAATTTGTTTTTTTCATACTATATTAAGTTGGTAACATTATAGGATTCAGTAGAAAATATTTTTATTTTTTACTGGGTTCTATAATTGAAAAATACATTAAATGTAAATTTTATTACTGTATTACTTGACAAAATCTTATATTTTACCTATTCTTGCAAAGAATGGAAACATAAGCACTTAATGCTTTTTCACAAAATAATAATTGATTAATTAGTTTTGTAAAGAGTAATTA
>Ga0164318_10007168_pt1 | contig 10805 bp, 13 predicted proteins | sample GuaBasSedimGuay9_FD_113734 | JGI IMG/M metagenome (GOLD analysis project Ga0164318, IMG submission 113734) | Subseafloor sediment microbial communities from Guaymas Basin, Gulf of California, Mexico - Guay9, Core 4571-4, 0-3 cm | ecosystem: Environmental > Aquatic > Marine > Hydrothermal vents...
ATACCGTCAAGTGTCAGACGTCAGGTGCGAGGAGGCATAAAATGGAGAAACAGATCGTTGTCACAGACAAGGCTCCGGCAGCAGTCGGGCCATACTCACAGGGAGTGCGTGTAGGTGATTTTATCTTCACCGCCGGGCAGTTGGGCATCGTCCCCGGCACGAAGGAATTCGCCGGCCCGGACATCGAAAGCCAAACCCGCCAGGCATTGGAGAACCTCAGGGCAGTGCTGGAGGCAGGCGGCTCCTGCCTGAAGCACGTCGTCAAGGCCACGGTCTTCCTGCAGGACATTGGGGAATTCGCCCGTATGAACGCGGTCTACGCCGAGTTCTTCCCGGAAAGCCCGCCTGCCCGCTCGGCGGTACAGGCAGCCGCGTTGCCACTGGGGGCGCGGGTCGAAATCGAGGCGATCGCCCAGGCGTGTGAATGCGAGGATGTATCCGCATCTGCCCCCTGAGGCAAAATCGGGTACGATGGCTTCTACTGCCGAAATGACAAACCGTGCACGCTGGCGCAATGTCAACGTGCACGGTTTCCTTTGTCTGCGCTTGTACAGCGCGCTTAGTAACGGCGTCGGCGTCCCCCGCGTGGCTCGTCATGGAAGCCGCGTGGCTGCCGTGGGCGGGCCTCTGCCACCTTGATCGCTCGACCGTCCAACACACGGCCGTTGAGTTGGTCAATGGCCTGCTGGGCAGACGTGCTGTCGGCCATCTCGACGAAGCCAAACCCACGCGATTGCCCCGTCATACGGTCGGTGATGAGATTAACTGACGTGACCTCGCCGACGGAGCCGAACAACTCCTCCAAGGTAGCCTGGGTCACAGTGTAACTCAGGTTACCGACGTATAATTTCTTGGTCATACTGCCTCCTCTAGATATGGATCACTGCCGCTTCGCATGGAAGCCCGCTCTCTGTCTTACAGCGGGGTGACGTGGGTGGCCTGCAAGCCTTTAGGGCCTTGCTCGACGTTGAATTCAACTCGCTGACCTTCGTCGAGCGTCCGGAAGCCCGCGCCTTCGATGGCGGTGTAGTGGACAAACACATCTCCATCCCCATCGCGCGTGATAAATCCGTAGCCTTTGGCGTTGCTGAACCACTTGACGGTTCCGGTTTCTCTCTCGTTCACCTTACTTATGCTCCTTACTTGTGATATTCTGTAGGCCGGGATGGTTCGAGAGGAGGCAAATACACAAACTGCCCAGGCCCCGTAAGCCTGGGCAGGATGAATATCGCTACCTGAACTTACCGCGTCCTACAAGTGTAACTATACCACGCTTGCGCTTAAATGTCAAATTTGTTCCCTGTGCTTGAGAACACGGATGCTAGGACAGCGACGGATCAATGCACCGAATTTCGGACCAAACACCGGGAGTAGAACCCGGTCCGTTACTGTCTTGAAATCCGTGTTCTACCCATCCCCCATCGGCGAAGAAACCGGGGTTTGGCGGTGGACACATCCTCGTGTATAATTTTACCGATGCGTGTCTCTGTCGTCATCACGGTGCTGAACGAGGCGGATAGCCTCCCCCGATTGCTCGACAGCCTGGCCGCTCAGACCCGTCCACCGGATGAGGTGGTCGTTTGCGACGGCGGCTCGACTGACGACACGCTATTGCTGCTGGAGGCCGAAAGCCGTCTGCCGTTGCGTGTCATCCGGCGGCCGGGGGCCAACATCTCGGAGGGGCGTAACGCGGCGATCAGGGCAGCCACGGGTGGGGTCATTGCTGTGACCGATGCCGGCGTGTGTTTGAGTCCGCAGTGGCTGGAGAGAATCGTCGCGCCGTTTGAGGATGCTGAGACGCAGGTCGTGGCCGGCTTCTTCCGCCCCGACCCGCAGACGGTCTTCGAGACGGCGATGGGCGCGACGGTACTCCCGGAGTTGCGGGAGATCAATCCCGCGCATTTCAACCCTTCCAGCCGCTCGGTCGCCTTTCGCAAGAGCGCCTGGGCTGCGGTGGGAGGCTACCCGGAGTGGCTCGACTACTGCGAGGATTTGATCTTCGACTTCCGGCTGCGCGATCTGTATGGGCCGTTCGTCTTTGTCCCTGAGGCATTGGTTCACTTCCGCCCGCGCTCCAGCCTGCGTGCCTTCTTTGTGCAGTACTACCGCTACGCACGGGGCGACGGCAGGGCGGACCTGTGGCGCAGGCGGCATGCCATCCGCTACCTGACCTACCTGGTCGCCACGCCGCTCATCGCCCTTGCCGGGGCACTGGTCAGCCCCTGGTGGTGGGCACTCTATCTGATCTCCATACCTGGGATGTTCTGGGTGCCCTGGCGACGACTGACGCGGATGTGGGGCGGCCTCAGCCTGACCCAGAAGTTGCAGGCGGCGCTGTGGGTGCCGGTCATCCGCATCACCGGCGACATCGCCAAGATGATTGGTTACCCAGTGGGGGTGTTGTGGCGCCGGCGGAGAATTCTCTAAACACGCGACATCTTCAAGGAGGACGTGCGAATGGATATCCCAAACTTACGCTGGTGGGGGTGGGGCACACTCGATCAGGACTACTCACTGGAGGGCCGCCCCGCCTTCTGGCCCACACTCCAGAAATGGCTCGAACTACCCGACGAGGCAATCGAGCACGAGACGCTGCCCGTCTCCCTGGAGGAAATTTCACTGCGCCCGCCACGCCTGGACGCTCCTATGCTCTCATCTCTGCGTAGACTGCTGGGCGAAGAGACGGTGCGCACCGACAAACGGGCCCGCGTCGAGCATGCCTACGGCAAATCCTATCGTGACCTGATTCGCGTCCGCGCCGGTCACATTCCCAATCCCCCTGACGCCGTCGTCTACCCTGCCGACGAGGGGCAGATCGTTGCCCTGCTGGCCTGGGCCGCCGACCGTGGCGTCGCTATTATCCCTTTCGGCGGCGGCAGTTCCGTCCTGGGTGGCGTCGAGCCGGAGCCTGGCGACCGTCCCACCATCACCCTCGACTTGGCCCGGCTGGATCACGTACTCGCGGTAGACCCAGTCTCGCGCACAGCCCGCATCCAGGCCGGCGCGACCGGCCCGGAGGTGGAGGCGCAACTGAATGCGCAGGGCTTCACGCTGGGCCATTTCCCCCAATCCTTCGAGTTCTCCACCCTCGGCGGCTGGATCGCCACTCGCTCGGCCGGTCAGAACTCCATCGGCTACGGCAAGATCGAGGACATGACCCAGGCTGTGCGGGGCGTCACACCGGTCGGCATCATCGAGACGAAAAACACACCTGCCACCGCTGCCGGCCCCAGCCTGCTGCAACTGCTCATCGGCTCTGAGGGCACCTATGGTGTCATCACCGAGGCCACAATGCGCATCCACCCCCTGCCGGCGGTGCAAGATTATCGCGGCATCCTTTTCCACAATCTGGAGGACGGCGTCGCTGCTTTCCGCGCTCTGATGCAGAACCCGGATTTGCACCCGGCCATCGTGCGCCTTTCTGACGCGCCCGAGACAGCCGCCTACGCTGTGATGGGCCACGAACACCACGGTCTACGCCGCCTGGCCGACGATCTGCTCGGGTGGTACCTGAAGATACGGGGGTATGATCTCATTACGGGCAGCACTTTGATGCTGCTGGGTTTCGACGGGGACGCCGAATGGGTTACCCGGCAGTGGGACCTGGCTTTGGAGATATGCGGCGATCACCGGGGTCTCTCACTGGGACGGGCGGTGGGGCGCTCCTGGATACGCGACCGCTACGCCCAGCCCTACTTGCGTGATACGCTCCTCGGTCACGGCGTCATGGTGGATACACTGGAGACGGCCACCACCTGGTCGAACCTGATGCACCTTTACAGGGCGATGGTCAGTGCAATGAAAGGGGCCATCGCTGCCACCGGCGGCGGCCCGGGCTACGTGATGACCCACATCTCTCACGCCTACGAACACGGCGCCTCACTCTACTCGACCTTCCTAAGTCGTCAGACGCCCGACCCCGACCCGCTGGCGAAGCAGGCCCAATGGCAGGCGGTCAAGCAGGCCACCACCGACGCCATCCTGGCCGCCGGCGGGACCCTGACCCACCATCACGGCATAGGCCGCGACCACGCCCCGTGGCTGAAGGAAGAGATTGGCCCGGTGGGTATGAAAGTGCTGCGGACGGTCAAGCAGACTTTTGATCCCACCGGCATTATGAACCCCGGTATCCTTTTGCACTCGTAAAGTAAAAGGAAATGATGAAAATGGAAGAACTTTCCTCCGTGCGTCCTTTCTCCGCTGCTACCCGTCAGGAAAATGTAGAACGCCTGGCTCAGGAGGACTTCGACCTGTTGATCATCGGCGGTGGCATCACCGGCGTGGCGGTGGCCCGCGACGCGGCGATGCGTGGCTTCCACACCGCTCTGGTCGAAAGGGATGACTTCGGCAGCGGCACCAGCAGCCGCTCTACACGACTCATCCACGGTGGCATCCGCTACCTGGAATACGGCGAATTTAAGTTGGTGTTCGACGCATGTAGCGAGCGGCGCGTAATGCGCAAGATCGCCCCTCGCTTGGTGCGCCCGCTGGCTTTCCTCTACCCCCTCTATCGGGGGCAGAGGCCGGCTCCCTGGAAACTTCGCACCGGGATGATATTGTATGACGCATTGAGCCTCTTCCGCAACGTCCAACGCCACCGCTGGCTACATCCGGCGGAGGTGCAGTGGCGCGAACCGCTGGTCGCCGGACGGGGACTGCTGAGCGTCGCCCGCTACTACGACGCCCAGGTGGACGACGCCCGCCTGACGCTTACGACGGCCAAGGCTGCTCACATCCACGGCGCGGTGATGGTCAACCACGCCCGCGTGACCGGGCTGGTGAAAGCCGGAGGGCGCGTCGTCGGTGCTCACGTTGTGGACGTGGTGAGCGGTCGGGAGATCGAAGTGCGCGCCAAAGTCGTCGTCAATGCCACCGGCGTCTGGACAGACCGCGTGCGCGAACTGGACCAACGCCGTGAAAGACCGATCATCCGTCCGACGAAAGGGATCCATCTGCTCATCCCCCGTGCGCGGTTGCGTAGCCAGCACGCCGTCATCTTCAATGTCCCCCGCGACGGTCGCCACATTTTCCTCATCCCCTGGGGCGACTTTGCCCTCACCGGCACCACCGACACCGACTACCAGGGTGACCTGGACAACCCGGCCGCCACCCTTGACGATGTGGACTACCTGCTGGAAGCGACGCAGCACACCTTTCCCGGCGCACAGATCCGGTACGACGACATCATCAGCACTTTTGCGGGCCTGCGTCCGCTCGTGTCTGCTCCGGGCAGCCCGTCCGCCCTCTCCCGCAAGCACGTGATTATGGAGGGTGAATCCGGCCTCGTCACCATCACCGGCGGCAAACTGACCATACACCGGCTGATGGCCGAGCAACTCACCGATCACATCCAAAAGAAACTGGCGGAGGAGTTTGGCGTTCACGTGCATTCTGAATGCCGCACTAAAGAGCCGCTGGAGGGCGCGCGGATAGAGCGCATACAGGTGAGCGGCGTGGACGAACCGGTGGGCAGGCACCTGATAGATACTTACGGCGGTGATACTGCGTGGATACTGGCCTATGTGGAGGAGAATCCCAGCCTGGGGGAGCACATCGTGCCGGAGTTGCCCTATCTGATGGCGGAGGTGCTCTACGCCGTGCAGCACGAGATGGCGCTGAGTGTGTGCGACGTGCTCATCCGCCGCACCCACGTGATATACGAGAGGCGGGACGGAGGGTTGGAGCGGGCCCGTGCCGTGGCCGAACTGATGGCTCCGCGCCTGGGCTGGGACGAGGCGGAGATTGAGCGCCAGGTGGCCGATTACGCCGCCCAAGTGGCCCTCACTCAGCAGTGGCGGGAGAGGTGAAATCACCGGTCGCCGCCCGAATTCAATCTCACAGGGACAGGAGAGCAAGGAACAGGAAGCAGAAGGCGCGAGGACATTGGTCGGCTGTTGCTCTAAATCCGGTTTCACAGTATAATTGAACAAACCCAGATCATCAGGTTTAGGAGTTCATCATGCCCCAAGCCACAGTACCGGTAGATGAAACCACACTGGATGTATTGCAGGCACGTCTCTATCCTCGCCTCGAACAGGCACTGTTGGCCTCGATGCGTCGAGAGCGGGAGCGGGTGCCTCCTTATTATGAGCAGTTCGTTGGGAGCGAGATCCGGCGGCTAGAAGAGGCCATCGAGTATAACGGTCAACGGATTGAGGAGACCCGCGAGCGACTCGAGCGTCGCATCGAGGAACTGCGGCTTTATATTGAGGAGACCCGCGAGCAACTCGAGCGTCGCATTGAGGAACTGCGGCTTTATATAGACCATCGCTTCACCCAGGTGGATCAACGGTTCGCTCAGGTGGATCAACGGTTCGCTCAGATGGATCAGCGGTTTGCTCAGGTAGATCAGCGGTTCGATCGCCTGGAGACACGCCTGGATGAGATGAACGTTCGTTTCCGCAACTGGGCACTGGCGGCAGTGGCCTTCTTAGGAATCTTGACCACTGTGCTGAGCATCGTGGTGCGCTGAGTTTTACGTTTTACGCTTCACGTTTCACGCATGGAAATCACCTGGTACGGACAGACTTGCTTCCGGCTGAGCGAACGAGGCTTGGCAACTGTCGTGACCGATCCCTACCCGCCCGACATCGGTCTCATTCTCCCTCGTATCCGCGCTGATGTCGTCAGCGTAAGTTACGACGATCCCCAATGCCGCTACACATCCGGTGTGCGGGGGCCTTTCAAACTCCTGGGCGGCCCCGGTGAGTACGAAATCGGCGGTGTGTTCATCACTGGCATCGCCACCTTCGCCGATGGCAAGCGTGGAGCACTGCGCGGCCTGAATACCGTCTTCACCTTCGACTTCAGTGGCCTGACCGTGTGTCACCTGGGGCGACTGGGGCACGTGCCTACCCAGTCCCAGGTGGAGAACCTGGGCACCGTGAACATCCTGCTGGTGCCCGTAGGAGGCGGCGGCAGTCTCACGCCTGCCCGAGCCTCCGAGGTCATCAGCCTCTTCGAACCATCCATCGTCATTCCAATGCACTACAAGGTGCGAGGGCTGAAAGCCGGCCTCGGCACCCTGGGGCGCTTCCTGAAAGAGATGGGGCTGGAGAAAGTGGATCGCCAGGACACACTGAAGATCAGCCGGACCAGCCTGCCGGAGGAAACGCAGGTCGTCGTTCTAAAACCCAGGCAACGTAACGGAGGATGAGATGCGTAAGTCCCTTGTATTTGTCGCTGCACTGCTCGTGCTCGTACTGGTCGCCTGCCAGGGGGGGGCGGCAAACGTGGACGACTTGCTGAAGTCGGGCCGCGCCCATTTGGAAGCAGATGAATACAATGAAGCCATCACTGACCTGAAAGCCGCTGTCGAGGCGGATCCGGATAACAGCAAGGCTCATTTCCTCTTGGGGCAGGCTTACAACCAGACGGGCGACCTGATGAAAGCGGCCGATGAGTTCCGCACAGTGCTGGAACTCGATCCCGACAACGCCGCCGCGCATCACAATTTGGGTGTGACCTACTTCCAGTTGCAGGACCCCCGTGCTGCAGTCACTGAGTTCAAGGCTGCTCTGGAGTTGGACCCCGACGATCCCGATACGCACTATCAACTTGGCGCTACCTATCTCGTCCTTGCGCTCTCGGGGACCGATCCCACAGCCCCGCCTGATCCGCAACTCCTGGAGCAGGCCACCACCGAGTTCAAGGCTGCGCTGGAGTTGAAGGAGAATATGCCCGAGGCACTCATTGGTATGGGGAACGTCTACATCCAGCAGGGAGAGTATGCAACCGCCATCGAGATACTGCAGCAAGCCATCGAGCAAGTACCGGATTCGCCAGAGGCATACTACGCGCTAGGAACGGCCTACGCCCAGAGCGGCGACGTGGAGAACGCTTGCGAGGCGTACAGCCACTTCCTGGCCTTGAACCCACCGGCGAACTGGCGCATCCAGGGCGAGCAAGCGATGACCACCTTGGGATGCCCGTAAATGATCGCCGGAGGCGGAGATAACCTGATGTTTAAACTCCTGATGTCTTGGAACATCCGCCCTGGCTACGAGGACGAGTACTTCGAGTTTATCGTGCAGGAGTTTGGGCCAGGATTGGCTGAATGTGGCATTCGCCTCACCGATGCCTGGTACACCGCTTACGGTGATCGCCCACAGATCATCACAGGTGGCATTGCGGAAAACCTGGAGAACTTGCAACGTGTCCTCGTATCAGATGAATGGCGTAAACTGAAGGAGAAACTGCTCACCTATGTGACCGGCTACAGCCAGAAGATCATCCGCGCCAGCGGAGAATTTCAGTTGTAGTGGGCCGATTGGAGGAAAGAAAACGGGCGTGGCCGCTTAGCCACGCCCGTTTGTCTACACACGAAATCGGCTAGTCGCTCTTCGCGCCTTTCTTGTCGGAAGACCCGCTATCCTCCGAAGTTTTCGGTGGCTTCTTGGTGCTTCCTGACCCCGAGGTGGATGATTTAGCGCGATTATCCGTGACGTAGAAGCCGGAGCCTTTGAAGATGATGCCCACGGGTTGGATCAGGCGACGCACCTCGCCTCCGCACTCCGGGCAGACTCTCACCGGTTCGTCACCTATGTGCTGTCGGCGTTCAAACCTTATGCCACAAGACTGACATTGATACTCGTACAACGGCATGTCCCATCAACCTCCCACCGAATTACCAGAATGACGGTTAGCCAAATACTCCCAACGGCTTGAATAATTATACTGCAAATGGAGCACATAGGCAAGTGATTGTCAGCCGGTCGGCGGCGCTTTGGTTTGTGCCCGTGCAATGAATCGCTCCGCGTCAACAATGAACCGCTCGTGGGTGGCCTCCCCAATCCGCTCTACCTCGTCCCACGCCTCGACGCGGAACACCAAGCGGCGACCCTCTACTTTCAGCAGTTCGGCGCGGGCGCGGACGCGCATCCCTACCGGCGTGGGAGCCAGGTGGCGGACGTCAATCCGCCCGCCCACCGAGGTCCGGCCCGGCGGGAGGTGGCCCACCAGCGCCTGCACCGCCGCGCCCTCCATCAGCCCAACCATCGCAGGTGTGCCGAGGACGGGCACCAGCCCACTGCCCCAGTGAGCAGCCGTATCCGCTTCGGTCACGATCATCCCTACTTCACCTGTCAACCCGGGTACAAGTTCGTCCATCGGTCACCTCGCCAGAAACGGGATGATGAACTTAAACAGACAGTATACGTCCAGCGCCGCCAGCCCGGCGAAAAGGGCAATCATCGCCCAAGGACGCACTCGCCGTGGCAGGATTCCCGCAAGGGTATCTAATCCCAACACAGCCGCCGTCCCGATGGGAATGAGGGCCGGGAAGAGGTAGCGGCCCTGGTGCTGGACGAAGGTTAGATTGTACCACACAAAGGAGAAGAAAGTAAAAAAGGCGGAAAGAGTGAGTAAAAAAAGTTGCGAGGCTTGGAGATTGGTGAGTCGGTAAGTTGGTAAATTGGTAAATTGAGAGGGATGGTGCTGTCGGATGAGCCAGGCGATGAAGCCGGCGATCAGAAGGGTAGAGAGCAAAGCCAGGGCATGGTAGATGCGGGGGGGGAGCGGTACGGCCATCCAGCCAAACTGCCCCCAGAAACTCTGGAAGGTCGTGCGGGCCATGCGGCCCAAAAGCCCGCCCCAGCCGTAGAGTGCCAGCCACTCGGAGGAGCGTGGCTGTCCTTCGACGACTACATCGTGTCGTGCCAGTCCTGTCGGATCACGCCAGCCGTAGGTGAGCCCGTTGCGGATGAACCAGGGAGCGGAAAGTAGCACCGCCGGGACGAGCATCCAGGCCAGTTGTCCCACCGCCCATCCCCATGTCCGGCGCTCCCGTCGCCAGCGGATTAGCACTGCGACCACAGCCACCCCCACAACGACGTAGGCCGTGATCTTGGTCAGCAGCGCTGCCGCCAGGAGCAACCCGATGGGCCACGGCCGGTCACGGCCCCTGCCGACGTAAACCACCAGTGCCCACAGCGTGCCACCCATCACCAGTTCCGTCAGCGCGTCGTTGTTAACCCCGGCGGTCATAGCCACGTGTTGGGGGATGAAAGCGATGAAGGCGGCAACCATCAGCGCTAACTCAGGCCGCGTGGGGAAAATCGTCCTCACAACCCCGAAAGCAACCAGCAGTAGCGCGGCTCCAAACAGCACCGAAAGCAGCCGCAGCGGGAGCATCGCGCCACCGAAGAGCAGATAGACCGGCGTTGCCAGCAGATAGTAGAGTGGTGGCTGGTGGTCCTCGTACTCCAGTGGTTCGAGGGGAAGTTCCGGCGGGAAGCGTTGGGAGGTGAGTTGGCTCAGTAATTCCTGGTTGTAGTCCCCTGGCTCCAGGATTGGGAAGCCACGGCATTCGGCCAGTGCGCGGATGTAGTTATAGTGGGCGGGCTCATCGGGGACCTGCCAGGCGGGGGTGAGAGCGGCGTAAAGAACGCCAATCGCGGCATAGAGGGCGACGATGACGACCAGCAAGGCGTGAGGGAGCGACCTTAAAGCCATAGGAAATATTGTACTTAAGCCGTGCAGAGAGAAGATGTAGTCAATTCAATCATATGGATCTTTGGGATTTCCCGTGGCCGGGATTCGGATGCCCTAACTTGCTGGGGTTGCCCGTCGGCAAACCCGAACAAGTTCGGGCCTCCGGTGCGCCCACCACGGCAATTCCCAGAGAGCCCGCCAACCTCAATCATCATTCCACTTGACGATTATACTACATCTGCCCGGTAACTCAAGTTCCGGGCAATGGTCAGTGAAATCCAAAGCAGGACTCCGGCGATTTTGCTTGTAGTAACGACTTCAGTCGTTCAAAGCGAGATCAGAGCGACTGAAGTCGCCACTACGACCCAAATGTG
>Ga0164318_10007169_pt1 | contig 10805 bp, 7 predicted proteins | sample GuaBasSedimGuay9_FD_113734 | JGI IMG/M metagenome (GOLD analysis project Ga0164318, IMG submission 113734) | Subseafloor sediment microbial communities from Guaymas Basin, Gulf of California, Mexico - Guay9, Core 4571-4, 0-3 cm | ecosystem: Environmental > Aquatic > Marine > Hydrothermal vents >...
AGAGTTCAAGCGTGTTCAGAGCTTGGGCCACAGCAGTCACATAGAAGTTCGGTGGGTACGGGTCATCCACGTACAGAAGTACATCTGCGTTTGTCGACGTGAGCCAATTCAAGATATTCACGCTGTATCGCTCGTTCTCATCGACTCCTATTCTGTTGTTGGCCAACCAGTTCATGTCCGCAGATAACACAACGCGTCCCTGACCAGGCTCAGCCGCTGCGATTGCTATTCCTCCAGAGTCGTACCACACGCCGAACGCGCTGGGTGATGTGGTATTGACGTATCCCCAGAAGGGCTGCATATAGAGACCTTTCAATGTGAAGCTCTCTGTGAGGGAAATGTTCTCACCAAGAAGATTGACATTACCGCTGCCAGCTACGGTCATATTCACTTTCAAACCGAAGGGAGCCACAACCCCGTTGAGCTGTTCCGTGGTCTTTGCGAAGACGCCATTGCCAGGCTCTCCAAGGACAAAAAGCGAACCGCCCTGCAGGACCCAGTCCTGGATTGCATTGACCTCTGGCTGCGTATAGTTGTAGTCAGGAGTCACGAGTATTAGGACATCATACGGAGCGAGCCTCTCGGCTGTGAGGTTTCCCTCGCCGCTCGGATAGAGCTTGTCGAAGGTAAAGTCTCTTGCAACAGTGAGGTTTCTGAGTTTCGAGTACTGCTCCGGATATGCTGACAAAGTGTCCCAGCTGTCAACTGCAAGACGAGGCTGGTGTGACAGGTCATAGGCAACTCTTCCCTTGGGACGAGGTGCCAACCAGTCCACAGCGTCGACAAATAGATTCTCGAAGTCGGGGTCGAGACTCGTGACGTTACCCGGAAGCTGCACAACCTTTCCGCCAGCACTCGGCGGATCGTAGGCTATGCCAGTGGCATATGTGGTGCTGGTGATATTGGGACGAGTCAGGCGGACCATGTAGTCCCCATCAGGAGTGCTTGATAGGTGATTCCAGTCGAACGCAGCATAGTCGTAGTCCCGACTCTGTTCGAGTGAATCATTGATGTTGTACTTTCGTGTCGGAGGTGCAATGCTGTCGATTATTTGCTGTCCGGTCCACACGTAGTCCCAAGTGTCGCCGTAGCCTGAGGTTCCTGCTGATCCGGTAGGCATAATGCCGAAATAGTTCAGGAAGACGATGCCACTATCCACACTGAGAATACCGCCGCCCCCCAACCAGTATTCAAGAATCATATCGGTTATGTTCTCTCGCGGTAGTACATCCGGTATCACAAGGACATCGTATGCGGCTGTGGTCAACTGGTGGTTCAGAATGTCAAACTGGGAGACGTTCGTGACCTCGTAGCTGACATCTTCAAGCACATCTCTCAGGCCTGAGAAGTTCGAGTAGAACTGTCCCGTTGCACCGTAATCGGGTACAGTGCCATTCGGCTCGTAGTATATTGCTACACGGAGTGTCCGCGTGGGCAGCTCCGCGGGGCTCAGAGGCGAAACGCCAATTTCGGTAGCAGAATCCATGGCCACCGTTTGGTGAAGCGGATTTGCGACGGGTCCTGGCGTGGACGCCGTTGTCAGAAAAAGAAGCGATCCCAATAATAGGAACGCAAGAATATGTCTTTTCACAAGTGTGAACTCCAAAATGCGCATCGGTGTGGCGCAGTGTCGTCCTTTTTCCGTGAAGCTTAATTAACTTGTCTATAGATATGAAAATTCAGGAACAGCCGGTTCAGGACGGACTTGTTGACTGAACATGCTGACCGATATTTGATGATACAGCTGATAGCGGTCCAGACAAACGCATAAGAGCCGGCGGGTGCAACCCGCCTCACCGATGGACACTGTCACAATAGAGTTCGAGCGGACCTACGGAGAGGCCGGTAGTGTCATTGTTGACAAGTCGGCGAGGGTGTTAACTCTCGCAGAGAACGAGATTGAGCGAATAGATCTCTCCCCGCTCGCAGAGCTGCACGAACTGAAACGCCTTAGCCTCTACAGAAACAAGATCACTGAGATTGACTTATCTCCACTTGCAGCCTGTCCCAATCTAACACAGCTTGACATCGCCTTCAACAGAGTGCAGACACTCTCGCTACAGCCTCTTGAGGGGGCCTCCCGTCTTAGAGAACTGCGTCTGGACGCGAACCTCCTGCGAGAGATTGATCTCCGGCCCCTATCCAACTGTCACTCTCTCAGAATACTAACGCTGTCACAAAACCAGCTCCGTGCTATCAATCTGACTCCACTGAAGAAGTGTACGTCCCTTAGAGAACTCTCACTCGCACACAACCAGATAGAATCGATTGATCTGTCGCCACTGGAAGGACTGAGTGAGCTGAGGGCACTGGAGCTCCATGGCAACAGACTGAAGCTCGTCGACCTGCTGCCGGTGAAGGAGAACAGACTGCTGCTAAGGCTCACACTCTCTCACAACATGCTTCGGTTCTTGGACTTGGCACCACTCGACATTAATGAGGGAATACGAGAGCTGGACGTGTCGAGCAACGCACTGAGCAAGATTATCCTGCCCTGTTCAAGTGTCCTGCGCACAATCGATGTTTCTCATAACCGGCTCCGACGTATCGACCTGACGCCTCTGGGAATTGGAACGAGCATTGAGCGGTTTATGGCAAGCGAAAATCGGTTGCAGAGGGTGGACCTCAGGCCTCTTGCCAATTGCCCCCATCTCAAGGCGGTCGTTCTCACAAAGAACTCCCTTGAGCACGTCAACCTTGAGCCGCTATCGGACTGTGATGGTATTGTCGAGGTCCGTTTCGGAGAAAACAACCTCCAATCACTGGACCTTGAGCCGCTGAGAGGCTCCGCATCGCTCCAGACGATTGACCTGTCATCAAACCAGATGGTCGATGTCGATCTATCCCCTCTTGGCACATGCAAGGCACTGCGAACACTGGTACTTTCTCGGTGCGGCCCTAGGACGGTTGATGTGCTGGCGCTCTTCGCATGTGATCATCTCGAGTCTGTGCTGGTTGACAGTAGTGTGAAGCCACGGACCTACTACTTGCCGAGGCTCACAGACTGGCCACTGGGCCTCCAACAGATCAGGTCGCGAATTCGACATGTGCCCAAGCCGCGTTTCAGATCCGGCGAATGGCAGCGCCTTCTCAGGCATGCAATTGCGTTCTGTGATGGCGTTTCACATGACGGAGAGAGAATCGCCTTTCAGGCGTATCTGCTAGGTCTAATGGGACTGGACGACCTCATGGCACTTGACATCAACCTTGCGGGGTATCTGAGACTTCTGAGAGATACGTCGTCACCTAGGGCTGCTGGGCCGGCTCTAAGGAAGTATCTTCTTGTTGAACTGGAGAAACAGGTTCGGAATGAGGGGCCGACTCATTTTGTCAATCTTTCGAAATCCGCTGGCGAGATACCTGACTCTCTCGTTGCGGAGATTAAGGCGCTTCGTGGTAGAGAGATGGAAACAGCCCACGTGGTCGTCCGGGGCCGCATCATAGACCTCCGTCCGTTATGGCTCACCTACATTGGCTTTAGACGGCTTCAGAGGATGGGTGTGGGTCTTGAGGTGTCGCCCGAAGAGTGGGAGACCGTAGAGAAGGCCTTCTCTGCGTTGGGTTACGAGATACGGGCCGTGAAAGATCCGCTCAAGTCCGCGCTTCCAAAGATGTCTGGTGGGATGCGCGAGTTCCTGCTTTGGACTGCCCAGCGTCTAGTGGCGGAGAAAGAGAAGAAGGAGGGGTCTCAAAGACCCCCTCATGAATGATGTCCGTATGGTGTGAACGTATCTCACACACATCCTTCTTTGGAAACGGTTCTATGCCACTTTGCTCCCAGGAGGCACTCCCTCTACCTTGAGCGGTATCCAGTGGTCAGGCTTGTCGGCATGCTCGATGGCCAGAATCATCCCCTGGGACTCAATACCCCCAATCTTCTTCGGTTCCAAGTTCACTAGGAACAGCGCAGTCATGCCAACCAGCTCCTCCGGCTGATATAGATCGGCAAGTCCTGTCACAATAGTCCGTTCCTCGTTGCCGATGTCAACCCTCAGTTTGAGGAGCTTCTTGGTCTTCGGGACCCGCTCGCACTCGAGTATCTTTCCAGCACGGATGTCCATCTTCTTGAACTCTTCAAATGTCACCATTCCCATTTCTGGCTCACCTCGGTCGCTGCGTTCTGCGTCCTTGATACGCCTTTCTATTGTTGTCTTCAGACGCGACAGAAGTTCGTCGTCAATCTTCGTGACCACAGGCTTGGGTTTCGGCAGAGGTGACCCTGGTGTGGGCGGCACCTTAGCCTCCTCCAGCAGGGCATTGTGGATGTCTTCACCGTTGTAGCCGAGTTGCGACCATATCTTCTCAGCTGTGTTTGGCATCATCGGCTCAATGAGAATGGCCAGCGCCTTGACAAGTGCAAGGGAGTTGTACAGTATCTCCCCGCATGCTTCTTTGTCAGCCTTGACGAGTTCCCAAGGCTTGTTGGCTTGGAAATACTCATTTCCGACGGAAGCGAGTCGCATGATCTCGTCGGCTACTTTCTTCAACTCGTAGTCGTTGACACCTGTCACGACTCCCTCTATTGTCCGTTCTATCTCCCTGAGAATGTCAGGTGAAAGACTACCCTTGGGCACAGCACCGAAGTGTTTCTTGCTGAAGTGGAGCGCGCGATACACGAAGTTCCCGAAGACTCCCACAAGCTCCGTGTTCACCTTATCGTGGAACGTCTCCCATGAGAAGTCGAGATCGCGTGTCTGGCCTGTGGAGGCAACCATGTAGTACCGCAGGAGATCAGGTTCGAGGCCCTGCGCCAAGTAGTCCTCCTCAATCCAGACGACGTAGCCGCGACTGCGACTGAAGTTGTGGCCCTCAATCTTTACCATTCCTGAAGCAACAATGGCATGAGGAAGATTGTAGCCCGCGCCCTTCAACATCGCAGGCCAGAATATGCAGTGGTGGTACACGATGTCCTGGCCAATGTAGTGAACTATCTTACCGTCACCGGGGAGCCAGAATTGCTCCCACGCATCAGGGGTGCCTGTTCTCTTGGCCCATTGCTCAGTGCTTGAGATATAGTGGATGGGAGCGTCCACCCACACATAGAGAGTGAGGCTCTCGTCACCGGGGTACTTGACACCCCATTCGAGGTCCCGTGTGATGCACCAGTCCTTCAGGCCCTCTCGTACCCATCCCAGCGCGTAGTTCTTTGCATTCTTTGTGCCGTCCACGCGCTCAAGGTATTCTTTGAGAAAGTCCTCGAAGGCAGTGAGCTTGAAGTAGTAGTGCTTTCTAGTCACTGGTTTTGTCGGAGAACCACAGATGGCGCATCGAGGATTCAGAATCTCCCCGGGTTCGAGGTATCTCCCGCAGCCCTGGTCGCACTCGTCACCACGAGCATCAGCATGACAGTACGGACACTCTCCCCTCACAAAGCGATCCGGCAGAGACCGTCCACATTTCTCGCAATAGGGAGTTTCCAGTTCCTTAGCGTATACGTAGCCATTGGCCTGAAGCGCCCTGACAATCTCCCGAGTGCGATGATGGTTCTCAGGATCGTCTGTGGTGCCGTAGTTGTCAAACTCGATGTGCAGCCTGGGAAAGAGGTCTAGATAGTGCTGATGATACTTCAGATAGAGCTCCTTCGGAGATACTCCCGCTTTCTCGGCCGCGGTCACTATTGGCGTTCCATGGGTGTCGGAACCACACACAAACGTGACATTCACCCGCATCTTCCGTAGGAGTCTGACGAAGACATCAGCCGGTACATACGTGCGCATGTGGCCGATGTGCATGGGTCCGCTGGCATAAGGAAGTCCGCATGTCACAAGAACCGGTTCACTACAGGGATAGGTGACGTTTTGTTCCTTCACTGTTTCTCACACTCCTCTTGGAAGGCGGAAGATGCTCCTATTGCGGCATATCGCGACCGTGCAGAACAAAGAAAAAGCTGCTGACTGGTCCGAATGAGTGCGAAAGGCCAGAGTCACATCGGCAGGACTAAGTAACACCATTCTTGTTTCTAACTCAATCCTCGTCCTGTCATGTCTTCCATCTACGCTGTCTGTGAGCTCTTCTTCCCGCCTTTCTGTCCTGTCTTCTTGTGGCCTGTCGCAACAATATAACTCTAGCGACAATCCTTGCCAATTTCAATATGACATGGTTGAACCATGTTGTTTGTCCGCAACGAGTGCGGCGCACGGCCGACTGACTAGAAACCGTTCAGGTCGCCCATTTGCACTAGGTCGGCTCTCTCGGTCTGGCCCCGGGAACGCAGGAGCGCAAGAATCGCATGTATGTCATCGTACTTGAACGTGATGCCGGTCTCTTGCTCAATCATCGCTATGAGATTCTTGACATTGATACGAGCCTCGACCTTCTCAGATACCACATCCGCCGCACGTTGTAGCCCTGAGAGGCGCTGCCGAACGAACATGACCGCAGCCTCGTTGTCGTTGACGGCGATTGCCTCGCGCAGATACCGTTCGAGGCTCTTATGGGCGCTGGTGTCCACATCGCCCCTTCCAATCGCATACCTGCAATTGACAACATAGGCATCATCGGGGGCCTGAGTGCAGTCCTCTATTATGAGCACGTTTTCTCCAAGACTCACGCTTGTGGTGAAAAGGCGTGCAAGAGTGTTGTACACGGTTATTGCCACGTCCACATCGTCACACAATACGAGGGTCTTTCCGAGGAGGACTGCGGAGATCATGTCGGTGAAGACGGGTCCGAACACCTTCATGGCTCCGCGAAGGCTCATTCCCCGGGCTCGGGGGATGCCAACAGCAGTGTCTACCCCAATGTGGTCTAGCCTCTGGACTCGATGAATGTTTCCTTTCTCATCTACGAAGACGAGGAGGATGTGTTCGCATACCTTGTCAGCGGGTGCCAAGTAGCATACTATACCCTTAGCCGAGGTCGGGTCTATCTCAATCTTCTTTTCCTTCTTGCAGACGGGGCATTCAACTCGCATCGTGACCAACTGGTCTTTCCTCCAAGATTGCTCATTCCTTGGCCAGCAACACTCCTCCTGCACCAAGCATTGTCACAGAGAATGTTCTCAGAGTATAGAAGAGCCATTTCAGCTCAGGCACCGGCCATATGAAGAGGATTGCTGCATACAGCACGAAGCTCACGCCGATTAGAACAGACCACGTCTGACCTGTTACTCGATAGTGGTTCAGAAACACCGTGCCAATCACCAGCACGAACGGCACGAGAACCACAACGACCCACCAGCTCATGTTGTTCACTTGGACATGTTCCTGAGGGTTGAAAAACGCCCATGGGGTGTTGTCAGGAAGGAAGAACGCAAACATTGTTGTACCGACGACGTATGGAATCACGTACGCCATGGTAATGATCTCACGCGCATAGGATTTCTTTGTCAGGAATGGAACTGTGGCGAAAAGAATCAGGCCAACCGTGCCCGTTCCTCCAAAGTTGACATACACCCACATCGCAAATGTCCCAAGTGGTGATGTCACCGGAATCTCGTTGAAGACCAGCCATGAGTTAATCAGGTGACCTATCGCATAGAGAATGAAGGCCATTCCCCACATGACTCGGGTCCTTTTTCTCTCCTCCATGTATGCAAGCACGAAGGCGAGTCCCGCGAGCACAGCGACGCTCGCTGACACCATTGACGTTACAAAGTGGATCCAGTCCACCAAGAGCGACTCACCCTCATCTCCGACCGACTCCGTATCTTAAGGGTTTTTTCGACATGTCTTGGAGTGATGTTGATTCGTTTCGTCGTGACCTCTTGCGCTCCGATACTACGTGGTGTGGGGGCGCACCGTTATTGGTACGTCCCCACTGTGTCTCGCCTGCCGGGAGGTGCACGTGAGACAGCGAATGAAGACCTCATTATAGAAAATGAGGAGCGTGAGTGACTAAGAGCTGGAATACAGGTATCGAAGTGTTTCAGCGTCCGCATCCGTGGGCTCTCTGTCGCTGTCGAGAAGGCCGTATAGAACGTGCAATATCTGAGCATTCCTCTGAAGTGTCGAGGTGGGCCGGGGGTGATACCTTGTATTTTCGGTCATCATTCGCGTCTCCGTTTGTGTTCAGTTTCTGTGATACAACTCACCTCTATTTCCACTGGATGTAGTAATAAGGCTTGGCGTAACCAGGATATGCTTTCGGTATCACATCAATATCCTCAACACAAGTATCAGCAGAACACCGCCCGTAGGCCTTCATGGGCGCGCAGAATCGTGCCTATGGCCTAATTGCTGACTTGGCTCCACACGCAAAAGGGGGGAGAGGGAGAGCAAGCCGAGGCCAACTATTCTACTCATCAACACCTGCGCTGCCGTCAGTTTCTTCGTCCCGCTGTAACCCGCTTTCCCTGTCGGGTTCAGGTACGATTGTGCCATCCTCTGGGGCTTCAGACGCAAGGATATACGCATCAACCGTAGATACTCCCATTGCAATCATCTCACGAACGACATCCTATATCTTGAAGCGACACTCCTCGAAGTTGTCTGCGGCTGCAGCCAATGGTGCGAACTTGCGGTCAATGCTGTCCGATCTGGCAATAACAAATGTGTGACGAAGAACTCCGTCCAGCGTTTCCTCCACGAGATCGTTCAGGAAGTGGGTGACAGCTGGGCCGGGCACCTCAGTGGGTGGTGCCTCCATCTCGAAATCGAAACGCAATCGTACCATCTCGGCAAACTGCAGCAACAATTCTTCATGTCGTGAGGAGGGAGGGGCCATTGTGACGAAAGCACAGATGATGTTCCGGGTAAACACCACCCGAATGGCATCGGAAACGGGAACGATGCGCCCGTCGATGTCCTCGGCTGAACTCATCTCGAATCGGAAGTGAGCAATCGCCGTCACAAGGGCTGAGGCCATCGCTCCGTCCATGACCTGTTTCAAGAAGTACGAGTAGATTGGCAGTCCCCTGTGGCGGTGCAGCACCAACATGCCGACTATGTTGTGGACATAATCTATTCGTTGCTTTTTCTTGATTGCCACACGATGACGTTCACGCTGGCGTTTCCTACGAATTCTGGTTGTAGCCGCTACTATCACGCCCACCACAACGGCCAATGCGAGAGGTGTTGATGCAGCGACCATCTGCTGAAGTACGCGTTGTTGATAGTCTGGGACAAGCACCGCACTGGTGATGTAGGTGTCACCTTGAAGTCGGTTGTACTCTTTGATCACTCGAATCTGAAGCGTGTAGCTGTCAGTGTCGGCGAAAGGAACATCGGCGGGAGCTAAGTAGCTCCTAGGTGGGTCCTCGTGCAGCACTATGGACACGGGCACGGATTCAGGAATCAGTATTGTGCACTCAACGGTATCTCCAGTGACCGCTTGGCCGTTTCCGAGCTCGACAACCTGCAGAGAAATGACAAGTGCCGACCGTTGATCGAGCCGGAGATGTGTGCGAAGGCATCTGTACGATGGGCGCCACGCTCGTGAGAATCACGACCAATACGAGTACGACGTGAGTGCCGCGCAAACTCCAGACCCGGCGTTGGGCATTTGACTTCAACCATAAGTATATTGTATGCATATCTATTGATGTTTCAGCACGCTTCAGGAAACGGCCGTGTGGTGTTGAACACCTTCATTTCAACGTTGAGTCGTCGCCATTCGTAAGGGCTCGACCTTGGGCGACGACATCATGCTTGTGGATGCTCTCCAGGGAGGTGGCCTCGGCATACATCTCGAGATCGCGATCCTTGAACTTCTCCTTTGCAATCTGCAGGATGTTCCTGCACACATCCTCGACGAACTGTGGGTTCTCGTGCATCGACTTTGTGACGTACATCTCGTCTTCCAGCTTCAACAGGGAGTACGTCTTGCCTGAGAATGACTGCTCGACAACATCAATCATTGAGCCGTACGACGGTATCTGATCTACCGGGCCCGTGACACGGAGTATGCCCACTGCCCGCTGCATGTGAGTGACACCGTTGTTGTTCACGAGGCAGTGCGGACAGACCGTGTTGCCAATCACCTTGACCTCCGCGCTGTGGACGATTGGTCTGTCCTCCTCGATCACTGTGATTGCTGTGACATCACAGACCTCCCACGTTCGCTTTTTTGAAACTGGAGTCCTGCTGGTGTAGCCCAGCTCGAACTCGAATTTCACTTCGCCGCGCTTGAATGGGTGTTTTTCCCTCAGCGCTTCAAGAATGCGAATCTGAAGCTGTTCAACCGACGGGTAGACGCTGAACTCATCACTGATGACCTCCGTCATCGACTCCACAAGACGTGACATGTGGACACCCTTCAGGTCAGCTGGCAGATCGATGACAATCTCGACCTTAGGAATGAAGTGATGCCGGAGACCGCCGCTCCTCTCAATGATCACGAAGGTCTTGAGATTGCGAACTCCTACTCGGTCAAGCCGGATCTTGTGGCGGGGCTCATCGTTCTGTGTATCAAAGACCAAACGCTTCGCCTCGTGGAACTTCGGCAGCGCCAGTCGTCCTCAACGCATGCCAGCCTTGGCGCGACAGCCACCGCATTTTACCTTTGTGATGTGATGAAGGATGTCAACTTGAGGCCTCCACGAGTCGTTTGATGTTGGTACAGCGCGACGAAGGACTCTATCCACCACTGCGCCTGCACAAGCGTCGCGTTGTGCGGCCACCTCTTGATTCGCTGCCTCAGAATACCAGACCACTGCTCCACTGGATTGCGCTTACCAAAGGTCAGGTGTTCCCACACCAGCCAAGAGTCTTCAGCGCCCACCGGTACCACGGTCCTCCATCCACCAACACTCTCGGTCGCCCCTTGCACTTCCTCAGTGGCGACGACTCTCCGAGGCGCCCTCTCCACGAAGAGGGATGATACTCGGAGGTACCACTTGCGGATGGCCCTTGGAGTGTTTTGGGACG